>Ga0129317_1000470_pt1 | contig 42675 bp, 39 predicted proteins | sample Cm1ome_FD_94430 | JGI IMG/M metagenome (GOLD analysis project Ga0129317, IMG submission 94430) | Eastern black-and-white colobus group fecal microbial communities from Wisconsin, USA - Cm1105 metagenome | ecosystem: Host-associated > Mammals > Digestive system > Large intestine > Fecal | place... | reverse complement strand
TACGACCAGTATATCAAACATCACTAAATATTACTAGATAATAAAACAAAAAAGTTGACAAAAAAATAAGCCTACTATAAGGCTTCGCGGTACTTTTTTGATTATTGATGTGTCAAACTCCCGTGATCCTGGATATTGCACAGTTTGTACAGGGAAAAATCTCTTGACAAATAAGAGAGAGAGGGATAAACTGTGACATATATGTTGTGACCCTGTGAAATTCTATATTTGGAAAGCGTGGAAGAGGGACAGTACATACAGAAAGGCCCCAGAGAGAGGACGGCTGGTGAGAGTCCTTGACCGGAATGTGTGGAACCCGCCTTGGAGCTGCCTGTGAAAGCAGGACGTAATTCCGGCGATAACGGAACAATGAGAGAATGAGGAAGCTTTGGAAAGCAGACCGATAAAATCGGAGCAGCAGCGGGACTTCATCATTAATCAGGGTGGTACCGCCGAAGGCAGAAGAATAGGATTGCCCCGGTCCCTGTGCAGAGAATGCACAGGGATCGGGGTTTTTTTGTTTGATAGAAAATTTCTGTCAAATAAAAAAGTACTCCGTGCAGTGAAATTATGCTGCAAATGCGACTCGCTGCAGGCAAAGTATTCTGCTCTGCAGGATGCTTTGCTTTCATCATGAGAAATTTTTCTTATGCAGTCAAAGATCAGAAAGGAGACAAAAATGGCAAAAGACAAAAAATTAGTGGAAGCGATCACCTCTATGGAAGAGGATTTTGCACAATGGTACACCGATGTGGTGAAAAAAGCAGAATTGATTGATTATACCAGCGTAAAGGGCTGCATGGTGATCAAGCCGGCAGGCTATGCAATCTGGGAAAATATTCAGCAGGAGCTGGATCGGAGATTCAAGGAGACAGGGGTGCAGAACGTATATCTGCCTATGTTTATCCCCGAGAGCCTGCTCCAGAAGGAGAAGGATCATGTAGAAGGGTTTGCCCCGGAGGTAGCCTGGGTGACCCATGGCGGCCTGGAGCCTCTTCAGGAGCGGCTCTGTGTGCGTCCCACCTCAGAGACCCTGTTTTGTGATTTTTATGCCAATGACATTCATTCTTACCGGGATCTGCCCAAGGTTTACAATCAGTGGTGTTCCGTGGTGCGGTGGGAGAAGACTACCAGACCCTTCCTGCGCTCCAGAGAATTTTTGTGGCAGGAGGGTCACACTGCTCATGCCACTGCAAAAGAGGCGGAGGAGCGCACCATTCAGATGCTGAATGTGTATGCGGATTTTTGTGAGGAAGTGCTGGCTATGCCGGTGATCCGCGGGAAAAAGACGGACAAAGAGAAATTTGCAGGGGCAGAAGCCACCTACACCATTGAGGCGCTGATGCACGATGGAAAGGCTCTTCAGTCCGGCACCAGCCACAATTTCGGAGACGGCTTTGCCAAGGCTTTTGGTATCCAGTACACGGATAAGGACAATACACTGAAATATGTGCATCAGACCTCCTGGGGAATGACCACCCGTCTTATTGGAGCTGTGATCATGGTTCATGGAGACAACAGCGGACTGGTGCTGCCTCCCAGGATCGCTCCGGTGCAGGCCATGGTGATTCCCATTCAGCAGAAGAAGGAAGGGGTTTTGGAAAAGGCGGAGGAAGTATGGAAGAGCCTGAAGGCTGCAGGTATCCGCGCCCGTATGGATGATTCCGACAAGAGTCCGGGCTGGAAGTTCTCTGAGCAGGAGATGCGTGGTATCCCGGTGCGCATCGAGTTGGGACCCAAGGATATTGAGGCGGGTCATGCAGTGGTAGTGCGCAGAGATACCAGGGAAAAGGCGATCGTGACCTTCCAGGAGCTTCCCGGAAAGATCCAGGAGATTCTGGACACCATGCAGAAGGAGATGCTGGAGCGTGCCAGAAAGCATATGGAAAGCCATACCTACACAGCTGCCACAAAAGAAGAGTTCAAAGAGATCGCAGACAATCAGCCTGGCTTTATCAAGGCTATGTGGTGCGGGGATCAGGCCTGTGAGGATGCCATCAAAGAGGAGATGGGAGTAACCTCCCGGTGTATGCCCTTTAAGCAGGAGAAGACCGGGGAGACCTGCGTCTGCTGCGGCCGTCCCGCCAAGGCTATGGTTTACTGGGGAAAGGCATATTAAGAGAATACAAGAAAATATAAGAAATGGAAAGAAGCCGTTGCAAAAGCAGATGAGTCATCTGCCGGAGCAGCGGCTCTGTTTTTTTATTTGACAGAAAATTCCGGTCAAAAAATATTCCGTGTGGGATCCCGCTGCGGCGTATGGGAATTCTGTGGCAAAAGCGATCCGACCCGGGAGGAGAAGTCCGGGGAAAGCTCCCGGCGGCAGACAGCATTTTGCCGTCCTCTTTGGCGAAAAAATTTTAATTCTGAAAATAAAAAACGCAAAATATTAAACGTATAAAAATAAAAACCGTAAAAATTTTTGAATTTTTGCGAAAAATGGGATTGACGGATACGATTTTTGAGGGTAAAATGGTCACATGAGTTTTCCAAAGGAGCCTTTTCAAAACTTTTTAGAAAAGCAAAAATGAGGAAAACAGGATAGGAGGAAAGGATTATGAAAAAATTAGTCAAAGTGGCCAGCGCAGCGTTGGCAGCAAGCATGGTATTATCCACAGCAGCTTTTGCAGAGGGAGAGACTTTTAAGATCGGCGGCATCGGACCTTTGAGCGGCGGTGCAGCAGTATATGGCCAGGCAGTTATGAATGCCATTCAGATCGCAGTAGACGAGATCAATGAGGCTGGAGGGATCAATGGCTATCAGGTGGAGTTCAATCCCCAGGATGATGAGCATGATGTAGAGAAGGCAGTGAATGCGTATAATACCCTGAAAGACTGGGGAATGCAGATGCTTCTGGGAACAGTTACATCCAAGCCCTGTGCAGCAGTAGTGGCAGAGACCTCTGCTGACAATATGTTCCAGCTGACTCCTTCCGGTTCTGCAGTAGAGAGTATTGCAGGGGAAAATGCATTCCGTGTCTGCTTCTCTGATCCTAACCAGGGCGCAGCGTCTGCCCAGTACATCGGAGAGAATGGGTTGGCAGAGAAGGTAGCTGTGATCTACAACAGCCAGGATGTATATTCTTCCGGTATCTATAATACGTTTGCCGCAGAGGCACAGAATCAGCCCTTCGAGGTAGTGTCTGCAGAGGCATTCACAGAGGACAGCAAGACAGACTTTACAGTACAGCTTCAGAAAGCGAAAGATTCAGGGGCTGATATGGTATTTCTTCCTATTTACTATTCTGAGGCAGCACTGATTTTGACCCAGGCCAACAGCATGGGATTTGCGCCTACCTTCTTTGGATGCGACGGATTGGACGGACTGCTGGCAGTAGATGATTTTGATACTGCATTGGCTGAGGGCGTTATGCTTTTGACTCCTTTCGTTGCAGATGCAGAAGACGAGGCAACCCAGACATTCGTTTCCAAATATCAGGAGGCCTACACAGATGTTCCCAATCAGTTTGCAGCAGATGCTTACGATGGTATGTACATTATCAAGGCAGCCGCAGAACAGGCAGGCGTCACTCCGGATATGAGCGTTTCCGATATTTGTGAAGCTATGAAGGTAGCCATGACAGAGATCACTTATGATGGACTTACCGGTGAAGAAACCACCTGGGGAGCAGACGGAGAACCCAACAAGGCTCCCAAGGCTATGGTGATCAAGGACGGCGCTTACACAGCAATGTAAGAGGCGTAAGGCGAAAAGCCTTGCAGAAGCTTTGACAGATTCAATATCCGCAGCAGACTGTGGAAATAAAAGCTAGATACAACAGCGGGGGCTGTTGCAGGAAGGTTTTCGGAAGAGTGCCAAAGGCATATCCGGAACAGATTTCCTGCGGCGGCCCCGCTATTGCTAGCATTCGTGTACAAAGGGCAACACGCATCATTCCAGGACAGCTGCCGGTTTTTTTGTATTGTCCCTTGTACACGGATGCTGAGTCTGGGAAAGAATAAAAAGTATGAGAGGTGTACTATGAGTTTTCTGAATTATTTGATCAGCGGCATCAGCCTGGGAAGCGTATATGCCATTATCGCTTTGGGATATACCATGGTTTACGGCATTGCCAAGATGTTGAATTTTGCCCATGGCGATGTTATTATGGTAGGAGCTTATGTGGTATTTACCGCAGTGTCTACCTGGGGCCTTCCCGCAGTTCCTTCTATTCTGATCTCTATGGCAGTTTGTACTGTATTGGGGATCCTGATAGAGAAGATCGCCTATAAGCCCCTTAGAAATGCAGCTTCCCCTCTGGCAGTTCTGATCACTGCCATTGGCGTCAGCTATTTTCTCCAGAATCTGGCGCTGCTGGTGTTTGGGTCCAATACCAAGTCTTTCACCAGTGTGGTACCTTTTCCGGCACTGCAGTTGGCCGGAGGACAGCTCACCATCACTTCCGTGACCATTGTCACGATTCTGGCCTGTATTCTCATTGTACTGGGTCTCACAGCATTTATCAATAAAACAAAGCCCGGCCAGGCCATGCTGGCTGTGTCTGAGGATAAAGGAGCAGCTCAGCTGATGGGGATCAATGTAAACGCTACCATTTCGCTCACTTTTGCCATCGGTTCTGCTCTGGCAGCGATCGCAGGGGTGCTCCTCTGCTCTGCTTATCCGTCCCTGACGCCCTATACCGGTTCCATGCCAGGTATCAAAGCTTTTGTGGCAGCGGTATTCGGAGGTATCGGTTCCATCCCGGGAGCCATGATCGGAGGTATCCTTCTTGGCATAATTGAGATTTTCGGAAAGGCATATATTTCTGCACAGATGGCAGATGCCATTGTATTCGCAGTGCTGATCGTTGTGCTGTTAGTAAAGCCCACCGGACTTTTGGGCAAGAAGATCCAGGAAAAGGTATAGGGGGAGGAACTTATGAAAATGAAGATGAACAAAACTGCAAAGCAGAATGCGGTTACCTATGGAATGGTGATTGCAGCCTTTGCTGTAATGCAGATCATGATAAGCACAGGACATATTTCCAGTTCGCTGGAGGGACTTCTGATTCCCTTTTGCTATTATGTGATTCTGGCGGTTTCTCTGAATCTGGTGGTAGGTGTCCTGGGAGAGCTGAGCTTGGGTCATGCAGGCTTTATGTGTGTAGGCGCTTTCGCCAGTGCCTTTTTTACAAAGTGTATGGCAGAGACGATTCCCAACAGCCTGGTGCGTTTCCTTCTGGCCCTGGTGATCGGTGCGGTGGCAGCGGGTATTTTCGGTATTCTCATTGGTATCCCTGTGCTGCGGCTTCGCGGAGACTATCTGGCCATTGTGACGCTGGCCTTTGGGGAGATCATTAAAAATCTGGTAAATGTATTATATATAGGAAAAGACAGTAAAGGTTTTCATTTCTCCATGAAGGATTCTTTTTCCATGGGGATGGAGCCGGACGGTATGATCATTGTCAATGGCCCTCAGGGTATCTCCGGTATCTCCCGGGATTCCACCTTTGTCATCGCAGTGATCCTGGTGCTGCTGACTCTGTTTATCGTACTCCGTCTGATCCAGTCCAGAGATGGCCGGGCAATTCAGGCGATCCGGGACAACCGGATCGCAGCGGAGTCTGTGGGTATCAATATTACAAAGTATAAGCTGATGGCGTTTACCGTTTCAGCAGCTCTGGCAGGCGTGGCAGGAGTGCTGTACGCTCACAATCTGTCTACCCTGAGCGCTACCTCTAAAAACTTTGGATACAATATGTCCATTATGATTCTGGTGTATGTGGTTCTTGGCGGTATTGGAAGCATCCGGGGATCTGTGATCGCTCCGGTAGTGCTGAACCTGGTGCTGGATTATTTCCTGAGAAAGTTCCAGATGATGGGAAGCAACGTGGTGCTTCAGTTTTTAAGCGACAACCGGATGCTGGTTTACGCTGTGCTGCTGATCGCTATGATGCTCTTTAGCTGGAGCCCCAAAATGATCCAGTGGCGGGAACGGGTATTTCATAGGAACACAGAGAAGGAGGCACAATAATTATGGCTATGCTGGAAGTAAAAAATCTGGGGATCTCCTTCGGCGGCCTTCGGGCAGTAAATGGATTTGATATTACCATTGAAAAAGGACAGCTTTATGGTCTGATCGGGCCGAACGGTGCAGGAAAGACCACTGTATTTAACCTCCTTACAGGAGTATATCAGCCGGATGCAGGGCGCATCACCCTGGACGGAAAGGATCTTACCGGGAAGAAAACCATTGAGATCAGCAAGGCAGGGGTTGCCCGTACCTTTCAGAATATCCGTCTGTTCTCCGGAATGACGGTTCTGGACAATGTAAAAGTCGGACTGCACAATCATCATGTATATTCGGCACTGGCAGGTATCCTTCATCTTCCCAGTTATCAGAGAGAGGAGAAGGAGATGAATGAAAAGGCCATGGAACTTCTCCGGGTCTTTGAGCTGGAGGATGCGGCAGAACTTTTAGCCTCCAATCTTCCTTATGGAAAACAGAGACGGCTGGAGATCGCGAGAGCGATGGCTACAGATCCCAAGCTTCTGCTCCTGGATGAGCCTGCTGCGGGCATGAATCCCCAGGAGACCCAGTCTCTGATGGATATGATCCGCTTTGTGCGGGATCATTTTGATATGACCATACTGTTGATTGAACATGACATGAGACTGGTATCCGGAATCTGTGAGGAGCTCAGTGTGCTGAACTTCGGGGAGATCCTGGCTCAGGGAAAAACAGAGGATGTATTGAACGATCCTCAGGTAATTACCGCATATCTTGGGGAATAGGAGGACAGTAACGGTATGGCAATGCTTGAGATAAAGAATCTGGAAGTTTATTACGGTATGATACAGGCCATCAAGGGAGTTTCTTTTGAGGTGAATCAGGGAGAGATCATTGCCCTGATCGGAGCCAACGGAGCAGGAAAGACAACCATCCTGCACACCATCACCGGGCTTCTGGCGCCTAAATGCGGCCAGGTGTTTTTTGAGGGACAGGACATTACAAAAGTGCCGGCTCACAAGATCGTGAGCCTGGGAATGGCTCACGTTCCGGAAGGACGAAGGGTATTTGCCCAGCTTTCCGTATATCAGAATCTGAAAATGGGCGCTTACACCCGCACAGACAAAAATGAGATAGAGGCCACGCTGGAAAAGATCTATAAACGGTTTCCAAGGCTGGAGGAGCGGAGGAATCAGATGGCGGGAACCCTCTCAGGAGGGGAACAGCAGATGCTGGCTATGGGCCGGGCGCTGATGTCCAAGCCTAAGATCATTCTGATGGATGAGCCCTCCATGGGATTGTCACCCATTCTGGTAAATGAGACGTTTGACATTATCCGCAGTGTGAATGAGGCAGGCACTACGGTGCTTTTGGTGGAGCAGAATGCAAAGAAGGCTCTGGCCATTGCCAACCGGGCCTATGTGCTGGAGACTGGCAAGATCGTAGCCTCCGGAGATGCAGGGAAGCTGATGGATGATCCTGCCATCAAGAAGGCATATCTTGGAGAATAGCAGGAGCCGTGTACAGAGATATTAAGGTGAAGGGAAATTCAGGAGGGATATCTATGGAAAAGGTAATCGTTACCATTGCCAGACAGTATGGAAGCGGTGGAAAGACCATTGGACAGATGCTGGCAAAGGATCTGGGGATCAAGGCCTACAGCAGAGAGATTTTAAAGCTGGCTTCCGAGGACAGCGGAATCAACGAGACACTGTTTAATAAGGCAGATGAAAAACTGAAAAAAACCAATTTGTTTGGAATTATGAAACGGGAGTATAAGGGGGAATTGATTCCGCCGGAGAGTGAGGATTTTACCTCCAATGAGAATCTGTTTAACTATCAGGCTAAGATCATCAAAAATCTGGCTCAGGAGGAGTCCTGCGTGATCATTGGCCGCTGTGGAGATTATGTGCTGAAAGGCAATCCCAATGTGGTCAGCGTGTTTGTTCATGCTTCGCCGGAGTACTGCAAAAAGCAGGCCATTGAGCGGGGAGCCTATACGGGAAAGGATGTGGAAAAATTCATCCAGAAAACCGATAAATACCGGGCAGAGTATTATCATTATTATACTGGTCAGGTGTGGAATGATGCCAGAAACTACGATCTGTGCTTAAACAGCCAGCGATTGGGGTTTGAGGGCTGTGTGGAGGCCATCAAGGCTTATATTAAGATCCGGTTTGGAGAGCAGTGTCTTGCACCTTTGCCTTAGAAATGGTAAAATAGCGGTAGCTGTTGAGCACCGGATATGCAGATTCCGGCTTGAAACAGAGACAGCAAGTTTCAGGCTTGCCGTTTCCTACGGGGAAACAGGCTGCAGAACAGAAGAAACGGCGGTGGAACCATCTGGAGAAAAGAGCGGTTAAACCATCAGTCAGAAGAAAAAGGAGAAAAGGCACTATGATGAAAAAACTTGCCATTGGAAACGATCATGTTGCAGTGGAGATGAAGCTGGAATTAAAGCAGTATCTGGAAGAAAAGGGGTATGAGGTGATCAACGTGGGCACGGACAGCTCTGAGAGCTTCAATTATCCCATCAGCGGCTACAAGGTGGCTAAGATGGTAGCTTCCGGAGAGGTGGACGGAGGAATTTTAATCTGCGGAACCGGAGTAGGGATCTCTCTGGCAGCCAATAAGGTGAAGGGGATCCGTGCCTGCGTCTGCAGTGAACCTTATTCTGCAAAGCTGTCCAAGCAGCACAATAATTCTAATATCATTGCCTTTGGTGCAAGGGTGATCGGGATTGAGATGGCCAAGATGATTGTGGATGAGTGGCTGAATGCAGAGTTTATGGGAGGCCGCCATCAGAATCGTGTGGATATGCTGATGGAAATTGAGGCAACCCAGGAGTTGGAGGCTGCAAAATAGCAGATTGTCAAGGCGGAAAAGGCCGGGCCATCTGGGAAACGGTCTTGCAGGCTGCTTTTTGGCCTGTTAAAAATTAAGGCAACTGTAAAAACTTTTGACGGGAATACAGCAGAAACGGCTATTTTAGGCTGCGGAACTGCTGGGTTTCCGTCTTTTTTTGAATAAATATTTGAGAAATTGTTTTTGGATTCACGAAAATTCCAAAAAACAGATGGATGCAGAAATATATTTGGTGGAAATTTCCTGCAAGCAAAGATTGACAAAAATATAACGATAAAATATAATTATAAATGCGTTCATACAAAGTAGTAAAGTAAAGAAGTTTAAAATTAAAATTGTTAAAAAAATAACGGAAAGATGAAAGGAGATCACATGAGCAGTAAGATTACCATTATTGGGGCAGGAAGTGTTGGATCTACGATTGCCTATACGTTATCGCATGATGCCATTGCATCAGAGATCGTTATGATCGATGTAAACAAGGACAAGGTGCAGGGAGAGGTTATGGATATTGAGCAGGGTACCTGCTTCCGCAATCCTATTTCCATCGTTGCTGGAGAGTATGAGGATGCCAGAGATTCAGATATTGTGATCATTACTTCCGGAATTGCCAGAAAACCGGGCCAGACCAGAATCGAACTGACCAAGACCAACGTAGAGATTTTAAAGCAGATTACCCCGGAAATTGTAAAAGTGGCTCCCAAGGCGCTTTACATTATCGTAAGCAATCCGGTGGATGTGCTCACCTATGTATTTACCAAGATTTCCGGACTTCCGGAGAATCAGGTGATTGGTTCCGGCACGATACTGGATACTGCTCGTCTCCGTTATCATCTGTCTGAGCACTTTAAGGTGGCTCAGAAGAACATTCACGCCTATGTGTACGGCGAGCATGGTGATTCTTCCTTTGTTCCCTGGAGCGGCGCCTACATTTCCGGTGTCAGCGTAGATGAGTACTACAAGCTGATGCAGAGCCTGGGAAAAGATGTGAAGCCTCTGGATAAGGAAGCCACTGCGGAGTATGTACACAAATCCGGCGGTGTGGTAATCGCAAATAAAGGAGCCACCTTCTATGCGGTGTCTACCTCTGTCTGTCATCTGTGCGGAATTTTGCTTTCTGCATCGGATTCCATTGCCACAGTGTCTTCCATGATGCATGGGGAATACGGGATCGAGGATGTGTGCCTGAGCACACTGACGCTGGTAGGGCCCAACGGAATTCAGGGCAAGGTTCCCATGCGCATGAACCAGAAAGAGATTGAACAGTTAAGGGCCAGTGCGGATGCTCTGAAAGCTGTGATCGCTCAGATCGATCTGTAAAGGATCAGTCAGATAAGTAAATAAGATTCCATGTAGGAACGGATACTCAGAGTGGGGGTCTGCAGACTTTCTGCCCGAAGGTTTTTCCGGACGATTTTTTCCAGCAGAGATGAAGAGTTTGGGAAGAAAGCGCCGGAGGAACTCTGCGGACAGCCTGTTTGCAGCCCCCCAAGCTGTAGGTATCCGGGGCAGGCTCAGGGCATATACAGGGCAGGCTCTCAGATGAAATATGCAGGAAGGATACATTGGTCTATGAAGTATAGTTATTATCCAGGGTGTACCCTGAGAACGAAAGCCCAGCAGCTGGATGCTTACGCAAGAGCCAGCGCCGGGGTGCTTGGTTTTGAGCTGGAGGAGATTCCGGAATGGCAGTGCTGCGGCGGAGTATATCCTTTGGGCAGCGATGAGATTGCCACCAAGCTTTCCTCTGTCCGGGCATTAAATTACGCAAAAGAGGAAGGACAGGATCTGGTGACCCTCTGTTCTGCCTGCCATCATGTGATCAAACGGGTCAATGATGATATGAAGCATGTGGAGGATATCCGAACCAGAGCGAACAATTATATGCAGCTTTCAGAACCCTATGCAGGGGAGACAAAGGTGCTTCATTTTCTGGAGGTGCTGCGGGATCAGGTAGGATTTGAGGTGCTGAAGGAGAAAGTGGTCAAACCGCTTACAGGGAAAAAAATAGGCGCCTATTATGGCTGTCTGCTGCTTCGTACCAGCAAGATCCTGGCCTTTGATGATCCGGAAAACCCAAGGATTTTAGAAGACTTTATCAGAGCCATCGGGGGGGAACCGGTACTTTATCCCTATCGCAATGAGTGCTGCGGAGGCTACATTTCTCTGAAGGAAAAACAGATGGCAAAGACCATGTGCGATACCATCACAGAGAGTGCGAAAGGATTTGGAGCAGAGTGCCTGATCACTGCCTGTCCCCTGTGTATGTATAATCTGAACAAGAGCGCGGGAGAAGAGCTGCCGGTGTTTTACTTTACCCAGCTTCTGGCAGAGGCCCTTGGGGTAAAGGAGCAGGTGGATGCACAGCTTGGGAAAAAGGCGGCGGTTTATCTGGAGCAGTCCGGGGAGGGCTGCAAGTGTCAGGGAAAGCTGAATGAGCCAGGGGAAGAACGGACCGGTACGCAGGACAGAAACAAAGAAGAACAGAAAGAAACGTGTGAGGAAGGAGGCAGAGATTCATGAACAGCAAAAAGAGTCAGGCTGAGATGATACAGGAAATCAGCGGTGTGAATCCACTGAAATGTATGAAGTGCGGAAAATGTTCCGCCACTTGTCCTTCCTTTGATGAAATGGATATTAAGCCTCACCAGTTTGTATCGTATGTGATCCATGAGGATGTAGAGGCGCTGATGAATTCAAAATCCCTCTGGAAATGCCTCTCCTGCTTTGCCTGCGTGGAGCGGTGTCCAAGGGATGTGAAGCCTGGAAAGCTCATTGATGCGGCAAGGCAGATGGTAGTGCGTCAGCGGGGAGAGGGATACCTAAGTCCGGATGAGATACCGGAGCTTCTTGATCCGGAGCTTCCACAGCAGCTGCTGGTTAGTGCATTCAGAAGATACAGGAGGTGAGCCTTTTGCAGAGAATAGGCGTATTTGTCTGTCATTGCGGCAGCAACATTGCAGCAACGGTGGACGTAAAGAAAGTAGTTGAGATGGCTCTTATGGAGCCGGGGGTAGTTCATGCGGAGGACTACCAGTATATGTGCTCTGAGGCAGGACAGGCGAAGATCGGGGCGGCTATTGCCAAGAAGGGCCTTACCGGTCTGGTAGTTTGTTCCTGTTCTCCCAGAATGCATGAGACCACTTTCCGCAAGGCGGCAGAGCGGGCGGGCTTAAACCCTTACATGGTGGAGATCGCCAATATTCGTGAGCACTGTTCCTGGATACATAAAGATATGGAAGAAGCCACTAAGAAGGCAGTGATTCTGATGCGGGCCGCGGTGGCTAAGGTGAATCTGAATGCTCCTCTCAAGCCGGGAGAGAGCCGGGTGACCAAGCGGGCACTGGTGATCGGCGGCGGGATTGCCGGGATCCAGACAGCTTTGGATATTGCGGATGCAGGCTATGAAGTGGATATTGTGGAGAAAACTCCCAGCATCGGAGGAAGGATGTCCCAGCTGGATAAGACCTTCCCCACCCTGGACTGTTCGGCCTGTATCCTGACTCCCAAGATGGTGGAGGCGGCAGCCCATGAAAAGATCACCATCTACACCTACAGTGAGGTGGAAAAGGTCTCCGGCTTTGTGGGAGACTTTACCGTGGATATCCGGAAAAAAGCCAGAAGCGTGGATATGAATAAGTGTACCGGCTGCGGTGTGTGTCAGGAAAAGTGTCCTTCCAAGAAAGCGCCCAGTGAGTTTAACCGGGGATTAAACAACAGAAGCGCCATCTACACCCCCTTTGCCCAGGCGATTCCCAATGTGCCGGTGATCGACCGGGAGCACTGCATTAAGTTCCAGACCGGAAAGTGCGGCGTGTGCGCCAAGGTCTGTCAGGCAGGGGCCATTGATTATGAACAGAAGGATGAGATCATCACCCAGAAATACGGCGCCATCGTAGTGGCCACAGGCTTTGATGTGATCAAACTGGATCAGTATGATGAATACGCTTACAGCCAGAGCAAAGATGTGATCACTTCCCTGGAGCTGGAGCGGATCATGAATGCGGCGGGCCCGACTAAAGGTCATCTGGAGCGTCTCTCCGATGGAAAGGCTCCCAAGGAGATGGTATTCATTCAGTGCGTAGGCAGCCGCTGTGATGACAGCCGGGGAAAGAGCTATTGCTCCAAGATCTGTTGCATGTACACGGCCAAGCATGCCATGCTGATCCGGGACAAATATCCGGATGTGAATGTGACGGTATTTTATATCGATGTGCGTACTCCGGGAAAGAATTTCGATGAATTTTACCGCAGAGCGGTGGAGCAGTACGGAGTCAATTATATTAAAGGCCAGGTGGGTAAGGTATCCCCCCAGCCTAACGGAAAACTTCTGGTGCAGGCCTCTGATCTTTTAGATAACCGACAGATCAAGATGGAGGCAGATATGGTGGTTCTGGCGGCAGCCATTGAGCCCAATCCGGATGTGAGAAAGATCGCCACCATGCTCACCGCCAGCATTGATACCAACAATTTCCTTACAGAAGCCCATGCAAAGCTAAGACCTGTGGAGTCTCCAACAGCCGGTATTTTCTTGTCCGGTGTGTGTCAGGGACCAAAAGATATTCCGGAGACGGTAGCACAGGCGGGAGCGGCGGCAGTAAAAGCCATCGGCCTGCTGGCCAAGGATAAACTGTTGACCAATCCATGTACGGCCCATTCGGATGAGCTTTTGTGCAACGGCTGTTCCACCTGCGCCAATGTTTGCCCCTACGGAGCCATTACCTATGAAAACCGTCAGGTGAACGACCATGGGATCCGGGAGGAGCGCCGCATCGCAGTGGTGAATGATGCTCTATGCCAGGGCTGCGGTGCCTGTACCGTTGCCTGCCCGTCCGGCGCTATGGATCTTCAGGGCTTCTCTAACAGACAGATTATTGCGGAGGTGGATGCGATATGCCGATGATGGAAGAAAAAAATACAGCCATGGAAACGGAAAACGGCGAATTCCGCCCCAAGATCGTGGCTTTTTGCTGCAACTGGTGCAGCTATGCAGGAGCAGATCTGGCAGGAAGCAGCCGTCTGGGCTATCCTGCGGATGTAAAGATCATCCGGGTTCCCTGTTCCTGTCGGGTGAATCCCATGTTTATTCTGAGAGCCTTTGAGAAGGGAGCGGACGGGGTAATCCTCTGCGGCTGCCATCCGGGAGACTGCCATTACAGCACCGGAAACTTTTACGCAAGAAGGCGTATGACACTGCTGTTCTCCATGCTGGATTTTATTGGTGTGGAAAATGGCCGTACCCGTGTGGAATGGGTATCTGCCGCTGAGGGAGTGAAATTTTCCACCACTATGAATGAGTTTGTGGAAAAGATCCGCTCTCTGGGCAAGAACGTAAGATTGGAGGATTTAAGATGCAGGAGCTGATAAAACGGGCAAAAGAACTGCTGGCAGACGGAACGGTAGTCCGGGTGCTGGGCTGGAAAGCCGGGGACCTGCCTTACAATCCGGAACCGGCTTACTTTGAAAGCGAGGATGCTCTGAAGGAATTTGTGTACAACGGTTTCTGCGGAGCCAATTTAAGCAAATATATGATAGAGGCCTCCAAGCTGGAGGGAAAAACGTTGGTATTTTTAAAGCCCTGTGACACGTACAGTTTTAACCAGCTGATCAAGGAGTACCGGGTGGATCGGGAAAAGGCCTATATTATCGGCGTGGGCTGTAAGGGCAAGCTGGATATTGAGAAGATCAAAGCCCAGGGCATCAAAGGGATCCAGAGTATTTCCGGGGCTGAGCTTACAGATCCCTGCGAGACCCTTACCATTCAGACCCTGTATGGGGAAAAGACCTGCGCTTATGCAGATGGAATGCTGGAGCGCTGCCATGTGTGCAAGGGCAAGGAGCATAAGATTTACGATGAATTAATAGGGGATTCCAAGGATACCAAGGATGCAGACCGCTTTGCCCTGGTGGAGCAGATCGAGGCTATGAGCCCCCAGGAAAAATTTGCCTATTTCCAGAAGGAGCTGAGCAAATGTATCCGCTGCAATGCCTGCCGCAATGTGTGTCCGGCCTGCAGCTGCCGCAAATGCGTCTTTGACAGCAATAAATTTGACAGCGCTCAGAAGGCCAATGCAGATTCTTTTGAGGAAAAAATGTTCCACATCATCCGGGCATTTCATGTGGCCGGACGGTGTACGGACTGCGGAGAGTGCAGCAGAGTCTGTCCCCAGGGAATACCGCTGCATCTGTTTAACCGGAAATTTATCAAGGATATTGATACCTTTTACGGAGAGTTTCAGGCCGGAGAGGACAGCACATCCAACGGCCCACTCACCAGCTATACCATGGAGGATGTGGAGCCTGGCATTGTAGGAGAAAGGGGATAAGTCATGTATAAGATAAAAAAAGAAAAACTGACCGAACTATTCCGCTGCATCGCCTCTGCCAGAGAGCTGTACCTTCCTGTCAATATCAGCGGGCAGGTAAATTTCGTCTCCTGGGAAGAGGGGGATAAGGTGGACTTAGATACCTTAAAAACTGTGAAATCCCCTAAGGATGCTTTCTTTCCCCAGAGTGAGAACCTTTATACCTGTAAGCAGGAGGGAAAGAAGATTAAAATCGAGCAGGCTGCATTAAAAGAGCAGCAGTTTGTAGTGTTCGGCATGAAGGCCTGTGATATTAAGGGCGTTCAGGTGCTGGACCGGGTATTTTTATCAGAACCGTTGGATAGCTTCTATGCAGCCAGACGGGAGCATGGAACGATTGTGGCTCTGGCCTGCCATGAGCCGGAGGAGACCTGCTTCTGTAAGGTGTTCGGTGTGGACGCAGCAGATCCGGAAGCGTCAGGAGCGGATGTGGCGGCCTGGATGCCGGGAGACGATCTTTACTGGAAACCGGTGACAGAAAAGGGATGGGAGCTTACCAGACTGGCCGGAGAGCTGCTGGAGCAGGTGGAGGATACAGAAAATAAAGAGACCGAGAGCGCTGACTTTGTACCTCCCCAGATCTGGGAAGAAATGACCAGCATCCGTTCTATTATCGAAAAACTTCCCTATTCCCACCTCTCTCTGGAAGGGTGGAACGGGGAGGCCCTGAATGAAAAATTTAATTCTCCTTTGTGGGAGGAATTGTATAAACCATGTCTGGCCTGCGGTACCTGTACCTTTGTGTGCCCTACCTGTCAGTGCTATGACATTAAGGATTATGATACCGGACACGGAGTACAGAGATATCGCTGCTGGGATTCCTGTATGTATTCTGACTTTACCATGATGGCCCACGGAAATAACCGCACCAGCCAGATGCAGCGGTTCCGTCAGCGGTTTATGCACAAGCTGGTATATTTTCCGGCAAACAACGAAGGAGAATATTCCTGCGTAGGCTGCGGCCGCTGCGTGGAAAAATGCCCGGCATCTTTAAATATCGTGAAGGTGATCAAAAAGTTTTCAGAAGAGAAAAAGCAGGGAGGTGAGCAGGCATGAGTGAAGCGCAGAAGAGAGAAGATCTGGCCAGGATGGAGGCGGAACACGAGTGTACCTGCAATCCCGGATATAAGAGAGATATTCTGGTGCCTATGGTAGGTGTGATCACAGATATCCGACAGGAGACTCCGGATGTAAAGACCTTCCGGGTGAACGCTCCGGAGGGAGGAAAGCTCTTTGAGCATATGCCGGGCCAGTGTGCTATGGTATGCGCGCCGGGTGTGAGCGAAGGAATGTTTTCTATTACCTCTTCCCCTACCAATCAGGAGTATCAGGAGTTCAGCATCAAGCGCTGCGGCGTACTCACTGACTATCTTCACAGCCTGGAGGTGGGAGATGAGATCACTGTGCGGGGGCCCTACGGCAATCATTTTCCGGTGGAGACAGAGCTAAAAGGGAAAAATCTCCTGTTTATCGCCGGAGGCATCGGCCTTGCTCCGCTGCGTTCTGTGATCAACTATGTGCTGGATAACCGTGAGAACTACGGAACTGTAGATATTCTCTACGGATCCCGCTCCGCAGATGATCTGGTGCAGTTAAAAGAGATCCAGGAAGTATGGATGAAGGCAAAGGATGTCAACGTGTATCTTACCATTGACAGGGAGCAGGAAGGTTGGGACGGCCATGTGGGTTTTGTTCCCAATTATCTGAAAGAGGTAGGCTTTGACACCGATAAGACAGCGCTGGTGTGCGGACCGCCCATCATGATCAAATTCGTGCTGGCGGCGCTGCAGGAGATGGGCTTTTCCAAGGATCAGGTTTACACCACCCTGGAGCTTCGGATGAAGTGCGGCATCGGAAAATGCGGCCGCTGCAACATCGGTTCCAAGTATGTGTGCAAAGATGGCCCGGTATTCCGCTGCGATGAGATCGATGAACTGCCCAATGAATATTGACCAGCAATGAGCAGAGTGAAAGATAAGCCGAGGCTCCGAGGCCATGTTTGCATGGCGGAGGAGGCAAGGATATCTTTCATTGGGCGAAGCTCTCAACCGAAATGGAGCGAAGCGGAATAGAGGTTGAGCTGCTCATTGTGAAGAGTAAGAGGGAAAGATAAGAGCGAAGCGGAATTGCAAATATAGAACGAAAGGATCAAACCGATATGGAAAATATGGTGAATGTTTATTTCTTCGGGAAAAAATACAGTGTCCCTGGAGACCTGACGATCATGACGGCCATGGAATATGCCGGTTATACTCTGAAACGGGGCTGCGGCTGCCGTCACGGTTTTTGCGGTGCCTGTGCCACCATTTACCGGATCAAGGGAAAGAATGAGCTGAAGACTTGTCTGGCCTGCCAGACACAGGTGGAGGAAGGTATGTATGTGGCGAGCATTCCCTTCTTCCCCACAGACAAGCGGACCTATGAGATCAACGAGATTCGTCCGACACAGCAGATCATGATGGAGCTGTATCCGGAAATCTACAGCTGTATTGGCTGCAATGCCTGTACTAAGGCCTGCACTCAGAATTTGAATGTAATGCAGTACATTGCCTATGCCCAGAGAGGGGAATTTGAAAAATGTGCAGAGGAGTCCTTCGACTGTGTGGGCTGCGGCTGCTGTTCTGTCAGATGTCCGGCAGAGATCTCTCATCCCATGGTGGGACTGTTAGCCAGAAGACTCACCGGAAAGTACATTGCTCCGGAGTCTGAGCACTTAAATACAAGAGTAGAAGAGATCCACAGGGGCGCTTACGATGATCTTATTGAACAGATCATGGAAAAGCCGATCACGGAAATGCAGGAACTTTACAACAACAGAGAGATTGAAAAGTAAGGAGGGAAAACCATGTTTACACCGGAAATGATGGAGTCTGTGAAAAAGGTGGAGGCCACCCGGGATATGCGGATGGGCATGGAACCCAGACGGATGACGGCAGAGGAAAAGGATACCCTTCTGAAAGAATTTCACCCGGATTACCGGCAGGAAGCCTTTGAGGAGATCAAGATCGGTCCCAACAAGGGACAGAAGGCGCCTGCAGAGCTGGTGCATCTTCTTCATTCCAACAGCCGTCTGCTGCAGGATAAGGTGGATTTAAACAAAGTAGACTATGATGTGGATGTACTGATCATCGGCGGCGGCGGCGCCGGCGCTTCTGCAGCCATTGAGGCCCATGAAGCAGGGGCAAAGGCCATGATCGTCACCAAGCTTCGTATCGGAGATGCCAATACCATGATGGCAGAGGGCGGTATCCAGGCTGCGGATAAGGAGAATGATTCTCCGGTTCAGCACTATCTGGATGCCTTCGGAGGAGGACATTTTGCGGCAAGGCCGGAGCTTTTGCGCAGACTGGTAATGGAGGCGCCGGATGCCATCCAGTGGCTGAATAAACTGGGAGTGATGTTCGATAAAGACGAAGAGGGAAGAATGGTTACCACCCATGGGGGTGGAACCTCCAGAAAGAGAATGCATGCCTGTAAGGATTATTCCGGAGCAGAGATTATGCGTACCCTTCGGGATGAAGTGCTGAACCGTAAAATACCGGTGGTGGAATTTACCTCAGCAGTAGAGCTGATCATGGATGAAAAAGGGCAGGCTGCCGGGGCAGTGCTGTTAAATATGGAGACCGATGACTATCTGGTGGCAAGAGCCAAGACGGTGATCATCGCCACCGGAGGCGCCGGACGGATGCACTATCAGGGCTTCCCCACCTCCAACCATTATGGAGCAACGGCAGACGGCCTGATCCTGGGATACCGGGCAGGAGCACCCCTTTTATATCAGGACACCATTCAGTATCACCCCACAGGTGTAGCCTATCCTTCCCAGATTTTTGGAGCGCTGGTGACAGAGAAGGTTCGTTCCCTGGGAGCGATGCTGGTCAATAAAGATGGTGAGGCATTTATGCATCCCCTGGAGACAAGAGATGTGGCGGCAGCTTCCATTATCCGGGAGTGCAAGGCAAGAGACAAGGGAGTTACCACCCCTCTTGGCAGCGGCGTATGGCTGGATACTCCCATGATCGAGCGCATTGGCGGAGAGGGAACCATTGAAAAACGGATCCCTGCCATGCTTCGGATGTATATGAATTACGGAATTGATATGCGCAAGCTTCCCATTCTGGTATATCCCACCCTTCACTATCAGAACGGCGGTCTGGAGATCGGAGGCGAAGGATTTACCAAGGCGATCTCCAACCTTCTGGTGGCAGGAGAGGCAGTGGGAGGAATTCACGGAAGAAACCGTCTCATGGGAAATTCTCTGCTGGATATTATCGTGTTCGGCCGCAATGCAGGAAAGGCAGCGGCAGCAAAAGCAAGAGAGGTGACTCTTGGAACTATGAATCTGGATCATGTGGAGAAATACGCAGAGGAACTGGATGCTGCCGGAGTGACCACAGGAGATGTCTCTCCCCTGCTTCTGCCGAAATATGCAAGACACGAGAGAGAGGAAGCGTAAAAGCTCGGAGGATGGAGGGCACGCAGGACAGCGTGCCCATATGACAGAATCATTCGCCGCAGGCGAAGAAGTCTGCGGCGGAAAAATTGCTTGAATGGAAAGAGAGAAGGTGCATTTACGATGGGAGTCCTTACCTGGTTTCAGGAAAATATATTGTCCAATACATTGATGATCGTATTTGTGATCGCAGTGCTTGGCTACCTGGTGGGAAGTATTAAGATCGCAGGAATTGAGCTGGGAACCGCCGGCATCCTGTTAGTAGCTCTGGTGTTCGGCCATTTTGGCTTTGAGATCCCTTCCCTGGTGAGGGAACTGGGATTGATCTGTTTTGTGACAGCAGTAGGGTTTATTGCAGGGCCCAAGTTTTTCCGGAACTTTAAGCTTAATGCCACGTCTTATATTTTACTGGGCATTATTATTATTGCTGCTGGAGCTCTCACCTGTGTGGGAATCATCACAGTGGGGAAGGTACCGACGGATATCAGCGTGGGCATGATGGCAGGAGCACTCACCAGTACTCCCGGCCTGGCGGCAGCGCTGGAGGCTACCGGTTCTGATGCAGCCTCGGTAGGCTACGGAATCGCCTATCCTTTTGGGGTAGTGGGCGTGGTGCTTTTTGTCCAGCTGGTGCCAAAGCTTTTAAAAACAGACATGGCAGCAGAGCGGGCCAGATTTGAGGCGGCCACAAATGTGGAAGTGGATGAGTATCGGAAAACCAGGAAGGAAGAGCTCTTCTATGCAGACAGTATGGGATTTTTCCCCTTCTCTCTTGCCATTGCCTTAGGAATTGTGCTGGCAAAGATCCAGATCCCTTTGCCGGGGGGCGCAGTATTTTCTCTGGGAACCTCCGGAGGTCCTCTGATCGCGGGATTGATCCTGGGACATTTCGGCAAGATCGGCAGGCTCAGTGTTCAGGTGGAGAAGCATGTGCTGGAGTGTCTGCGGGAGTTTGGCCTGGCTCTGTTCCTTATCGGTGCCGGAGTGCAGGCGGGGGCTGGATTTGTGGAGATCCTGAAGGAACAGGGAATGCTTCTGTTTGTGTACGGAGCGCTGATGACCCTTATCCCCATGCTCTTGGGCTATCTATTTGCAGCGAGAGTACTGAAATTGAGCTTGTTTAACACATTGGGTTCCATCTGCGGAGGAATGACCAGCACACCGGCGCTGGGAACCCTGATCCGTGTGACGGAGACCGATGACGTGGCATCTGCCTATGCAGCCACCTATCCGGTGGCGCTGGTGATCGTGGTGCTGGCGTGTCAGTTTATAGGAATTTTCCTGTGAGGAAAACAGAATAATGGAGGTGGAGATCTATGCGAGAGATACAGGCGCAGCAGATTACAGATGTAGTAGAGAAATTGTGTATTGAGGCGAATCAGTATCTTCCGGAGGATGTGCAGTGCGCTATTAAAAACTGCCGTTCCCAGGAGGACTGGGAGATTGCCCAGGGTGTTCTGGATAAGATCATTGATAATTTTGAGATCGCAAAAAAAGAGAGTGTGCCCATCTGTCAGGACACCGGTATGGCCTGCGTATTTTTGGAGATCGGCCAGGATGTTCACATTGTTGGTGGAAATCTGGCAGAGGCTGTGGATGAAGGTGTCCGCAGAGGGTATGACCGTGGATATCTTAGAAAATCTGTGGTAAAGGATCCCATCCGCAGAGGAAATACAGGGGACAATACACCTGCGATGCTGTACACAGAGATCGTTCCCGGAGAGCAGATCAAGGTGACCGTAGGCCCGAAAGGCTTTGGCAGCGAGAATATGAGCGCCATCCGTATGTTTAAGCCTTCCGCAGGACTTCAGGGAATCAAAGATTTTATTCTGGAGACCGTAGAGACAGCAGGACCCAACCCCTGTCCTCCCATGGTAGTAGGCGTAGGGATCGGAGGAACTTTTGACAAAGCAGCTCTGCTGGCAAAGAAGGCGCTGATGCGTCCCATTGATTCCTCTAATCCGGATCCCTATTATGCAGATCTGGAAAAAGAGATGCTGGAAAAGATCAATGAACTGGGTATTGGCCCCCAGGGCTTTGGCGGAAAGACCACAGCCATTGGATTGAACATTGAGACTCTGCCCACTCATATTGCAGGAATGCCCTGTGCCATTAATATCAACTGCCATGTGACACGTCATAAATCGGAGGTGATCTAGAATGGAAAAACATATTACTCTTCCCCTGACAGAGGAACTGGCAAAAACCCTCCATGCCGGGGATACCGTATATCTTACCGGGACGATCTATACATCCAGAGATGCAGGACACAAACGGATGTGTGAAGCACTGGCCAGAGGAGAAGAACTCCCCTTTGATCCCCAGGATGCTACGATCTATTATGTGGGGCCGACCCCTGCAAAGCCGGGACAGGTGATCGGTTCCGCAGGTCCTACCACCAGCGGCCGGATGGATGCCTATGCGCCCACCATGATGTCTGTGGGGGCAAGAGGCATGATCGGAAAGGGAGCGCGCCTTCCGGAGGTGGTGGAGGCCATGAAGAAATATCACGGCGTCTATTTTGGAGCCATCGGGGGTGCCGGAGCTCTGCTGGCAAAATGCATTAAGAAGGCAGAGCTGATCGCGTTTGAGGATCTGGGTGCGGAGGCGCTCCGGAAACTGTATGTGGAGGAGATGCCTCTGGTGGTGATCATTGACAGCGAGGGAAACAATCTTTACGAAGACGGACGCAGAGCTTACCTGGATTCTAAAAAATAAGGCAGCTGTTCAGCATCGGAGGATCTTCGGAAGATTGCGGGATAACGCTTAAAAACAGCCTTAAATTAAAAATAAGAAGAGCAGGCTGTTTGCGGGAGATGGCCTGACTTGGACAGGCTGCAGACAGAAGAAGATTTTAGAGACAGGAGCAGTTATGAATCAGTTACAGAGAAAAGCATCGGAATCCTACCTGGTAGGTTTGATCCTGGCAGCGGTAGGAGGCTATCTGGATGTTTATACTTATATCAGCCGGGGCGGGGTATTTGCCAATGCTCAGACCGGGAATATCGTGCTTCTGGCCATTAATCTGGCAAAGGGAGAGCCGGGAAAGGCAGGGATGTATGCCCTGCCTATTGGTGCCTTTATGATGGGTATCCTGATCACAGAGTTTGTAAAACTGCATTTTCGCAGAACCCAGTATCTTCACTGGAGACAGATTGTTATCGCTCTGGAGCTGCTGGTGCTGTGGACCATCGCCTTTGTTCCCTCAGGAGCGTACAACGATCTGGTGAATATGGCAGTATCCTTTGTGTGCTCCATGCAGGTGGAAAGCTTCCGCTCTTTTATCGGAGGAGGCAGCTTTGCCACCACCATGTGTACGGGAAATCTGAGGACAGCCACAGAGCATTTGTTTTATGCCAGCGCAAATCATGATAAGGAAACCAGAAAGAAGAGCCTGCGTTATTACGGAATTATTCTGGTATTTATCCTGGGAGCCGTTATAGGGGTATTGATCACAGAGTCCTACGGAGAAAAATCCGTGCTGGTGGTGTGCCTGCTGCTGCTTACTGTATTTACTTTAATGTTTATCCCAGCCCATGAGGGGTGAATGTTTTATCCCTGGGCAGGAAAGGCTTAGCCAGCGGTGTCATGTTTCTGTAAGAAGAGCGTTCACGTTTTTCGCCATGAGCTGTTCCTGGGGACTGTTTTCTTTTCACATCATAAAAAGATAAGAATTTACCAAAAGTTTTAAGAATCATTCCATATTTCCGACACATCTTTCTGGTACACTGTTCTTAGTTGGACAGGGGGGTTTTACTTACCAACAAAAAATAACAGGCAGTACTGTTTATACATAACCATGCGTGCCAGAGACGCAATATGTGATGGGGATTGGGGACGCCAAAACGGTTTCCGTCATATGGTTATTACAGCGCAGGGGCGCTGGTTTATCTGCGGAGGAGAAGCAGACAGACCAGCGCCCTAAACTATGTCTGAATCATCTGAAACAGCGGGAAAACCATCGTTGCGCAAACCCGGGAAACATGGTATGATGGTCAGGAAGGCTATGGGATTGCAGCCGAATAGAGAAAGTGCCGCAAAGGCAAGGGGGAAAAAGAATGGTAAAGATTTATAAGACAAAAGATTATGAAGCTATGAGCAAAAAGGCAGCGGTTATCATTGCTGCGCAGGTAGTAGCAAAACCGGACTGTGTTCTGGGTCTGGCTACCGGTTCTACGCCCATTGGCGCTTACAAAAAGCTGGTGGAGTGGTATGAGAGCGGGGATCTGGATTTTGCTGAAGTGACCACCGTAAATCTGGATGAGTATAAGGGACTTCCGGCAGAGAATGATCAGAGCTATCGGTACTTTATGAATGACAATCTGTTTAACCATGTGAATATTGACAAGAGCCGTACGTATGTGCCGGATGGAACAGAGCCGGATGCGGATAAAGCATGTAAGGAATATGAGAAGATTGTGGCTTCCGTAGGCGGAGCAGATCTGCAGCTTCTTGGAATGGGACATAATGGCCATATTGGCTTTAATGAGCCCGCAGATGTGTTTGAGAAGGAGACTCACTGCGTCAATCTGGCGGAGAGCACCATTGAGGCCAACAAGCGGTTCTTCGCTTCCGCAGAGGAGGTGCCAAAGCAGGCATATACCATGGGAATCGGGACGATTATGAGCGCAAAGAAGATCCTGGTGGTTGTCTCCGGTGCAGACAAGGCAGACGCAGTGAAGAAAGCATTCTTCGGCCCTGTGACTCCCCAGGTTCCCGCATCCATCCTTCAGCTTCACCCGGATGTGACACTGGTGGCAGACGAGGCAGCTTTGTCTAAGATCTGAGGCAGACGATGGTTTGAAATATGGTGACTGCAGCCCTATTGGCTTGGGACAATGGGTAGTTCACTCAGATAGAGATAGGAGCCTGCGGAGGGAGCTGTCCCGGAACAGAGATCGGATCGCTGTTCCTGGGAGCGCTCTATTCCCCAGGCTTTTCCTGTATCATAGAAATTGTTTCTAATGATAGAGAATTATGAGGGCGCAAAGGCAAGCCAAATCAGGCAGAAGGGTCTGAGGCGGATGTCTGGTTTACAGAGGGAAACGGTGCCCGGCCTTGTGCGGCATTCGTAAAGGTATTTTTCTGTCAGGAAGTGGAATTTAAGAAAGCAGGTGCAGACTATGAAAAAATATAAGATCGAAAATGGGCTGGCATTTACGGATAAGTACTGTTTTGAACCGAAAACCTTGTACGTTGCAGGAGAAAAGATCGTGACGGAGGAGGAGTACCAAATGCAGGAGGGGCAGGAGGAACAGGTGGATGCTTCCGGACGGTATGTGATACCGGGATTGACGGATGTGCACTTTCACGGGTGTATGGGTTATGACTGCTGCGATGGCACCGTGGAGGCGTTTCAGAACATTGCAGCGTATGAGGGCAGACAGGGTGTGACTACGATCACCCCGGCTACTATGACCATGCCGGAGGAAGTGCTGATGAAGGTAGCCCATGCATCCGCAGAGTATTGTGCCAGATATGAGCGGGAAGGACAGGAGCGCCAGGGAGCCGTTCTGGCAGGACTGTACATGGAAGGCCCCTTTATCTGCCATGCCAAGAAGGGGGCCCAGAATGGAGCTTATATCCAGAAGGCCAGCAAAGCGTTGGTGGACCGGCTTCAGGAGGCATCTGGAAATAAATTTAAGACAGTGGTAGTGGCTCCGGAGACAGAGGGCACCCTGGACTTTATCCGGGAGATGGCAGGGCAGATCAATATTTCCCTGGGACATACCACAACCGATTATGATACAGCCGTAAAGGCAATGGAGGCAGGAGCCTGTGAGCTGACGCATCTGTACAATGCAATGCCCCCCTATAATCATCGGAATCCCGGCCCCATTGCTGCCGCAGCGGATTTCCCCCACTGCAGGGTGGAATTGATCTGTGACGGGGTGCATATTCATCCTGCGGTGGTGCGCACCACCTTTAAAATCTTTGGCGATGACAGGATCCTTATGATCAGCGACAGCATGGAGGCTGCAGGGCTGGAGGACGGAGCCTATGAGCTGGGAGGCCAGAAGGTGATCGTGAAAGGAAACCGGGCAGTTTTAGAGAGCGGTACGCTGGCAGGCTCTGTGACCAATCTCATGGCCTGCGTGCGCACCGTGGTGCAGCAGATGGGCATTCCTCTGGAGAGCGCCATCAAATGCGCTGCAGTGAACCCGGCCAAGGCAGTGGGGATCTATGATCAGTACGGAAGTTTGACAGCAGGCAAATATGCCAATGTTGTGCTGCTGAATCAGGACATTCAGGCAGAGACCGTCTTTGTCCATGGGGCAAAGCTGTCATAGCCTTTACAGCAGCGCCATTTGCGGAGCAGCCACAGCACTTCCGGAAGCGGCGCTGCATTTCCACCAGAATTTTTTTAACCGGAGCTGTCCATACTATATTTTGATGAAAGGATCGCTGCCAGAAGGCTTTCGTGCAGGAGATTTTTTGAAACGAAGAAAAATGAAAAATAAGGGAATAAAGGATGGAGCATGAGGCCAGGAGGCGAAAATTTAAGGGAATAAGCCTGGGAGGAAAGAAAGGCAGGATCTGAATATAGGAAAAGGAGTTTGCGGTACCATGATGGAGATTTTTGAAGGAAGGGCGATCAGCAGAGGGATTGCCATAGGAACTCTGTTTTTTTACTCCAGGAATGCAAAGAAGGTGAAGCGCTGCAGGGTTGAGGATCCGGAGGCAGAGCTTGCCAGGTATGATCAGGCGGTGCGAATGGCTGTGGAAGAGCTGGAAGAATTGTATCAGAAAGCTCTAAAAGAGGTGGGGGAGGTTCATGCAGAGATCTTCCAGGCCCACAGGATGATGCTGGAGGATGAGGATTACCGGGATTCGGTAAAAACCATGATCCTGGCCCAGGGAGTCAACGCGGAATACGCCACAGCAGCAGCAGGAGACAATTTTGCAAATATGTTCCAGCAGATGGAGGATGAGTATTTCCAGGCCAGGGCAGCAGATGTACGGGATGTGACAGAGCGGGTGGTGGCATTGCTTCTGGGAGAGAGGGGAGATAAAACGCTTCCGGAGTTTTCCTGTATCCTGGCAGCGGAGGATCTGGCTCCCAGCGAGACGGTACAGATGGACAAGAGCAGGCTTTTGGGGTTTGTCACCAGAGCAGGCTCCGGAAATTCCCATACAGCCATATTGGCCAGGAACATGAATCTTCCGGCGGTTTCCGGTATTCCGGTTTCTGCGGAATGGGACGGAAAGACAGCCGTGTTGGATGGAGACACGGGACGGCTGATTCTGGAACCGGATTCTGAGATTTTGCAGGAAATGACAAAGAAGCAGGAGCAGCAGTGCAGACAAAGAGAGTTGCTGCAGAAATACCGGGGGAGGGAAAGCATCACAGCCTCCGGAAAACGGATCCACCTTTACGCGAATGCAGGAAATCTCACGGATCTGGTAAATGCAATGGAAAACGACGCAGAGGGTATCGGTCTGTTCCGCAGCGAATTTCTTTATCTGGAAAAGAAGCAGTTTCCCACAGAGGAGGAGCAGTTTCAGGTGTACAAGACGGTGGGAGAGACAATGGCCGGGAAAAAGGTGATCATTCGTACCCTGGATATTGGGGCAGATAAGCAGGTGGACTATTTTAATCTGAATCAGGAAGAAAATCCTGCTATGGGATATCGGGGGATCCGGATCTGTCTGGAACAGCCGGATATTTTTAAGACGCAGCTGCGGGCAATCTTTAGAGCCGGTGTTTACGGCAATCTTTCGGTAATGTATCCTATGATCACTTCCCTTTGGGAAGTACAGCAGATCAAAAAGATTGTCCGGGAGGTACAAAAGGAGCTGGAAGAGGCGGGGATTCCCTGGAAAGAACTGGAGCAGGGGATCATGATCGAGACACCGGCAGCTGCTCTGATCAGCGGAGAGCTTGCCGGGGAGGTGAATTTTTTCAGTCTTGGAACCAATGACCTGACACAATATACGCTGGCCGCTGACCGGCAGAATGAGCGGTTGGAGCGGTTTTATGATCCCCATCATCCTGCCCTGCTGCGCTTGATAGCCCAGGTGGCAGAAAACGGACACCGGGGCGGCTGCTGGGTAGGTATCTGCGGAGAGCTGGCAGGAGATCTTTCTATGACAGAAGCCTTTGTCCGTATGGGGATTGATGAGCTTTCTGTCTCCCCCTCCATGGTACTGCCTTTAAGAAAGCGGATCTGTGAGGTGGCGGAGGTATAAAACGGCTGCCTAAAACAGCCCCGGGGAATGTTCCTGGATTTTTTCAGCATAGAAAAGATCCCTTGAACATCCGCCGGGGTTTTGTATGATCTGGTCTGTGTTTGCTTCCCGTCCGGACCATCCATCCTCCGGTCGCTGACTTGCTTGTCCCCATTGCAGCCATTCTTATAGTCCCGAATGCGGATATTTTTAATGGCCCAGTTTCGATGGTTCTCAGACTGTCTGCCGAAGGATACGTGTTTTTACGGTATCCATATCAAGGGAAAGGGATTTCTTGACAATAAAAATTCATTTTGTTATAGTTGGAACGTGAATTTACGGAGGATAAGAAAATGAGTGAAGAGAGAGTGATATCCCGGCCCCGGGAGAATAAAATGGGGGTAATGCCAGTGGGGCGTTTGCTGGCAGGAATGGCGGTGCCTATGATGATATCCATGCTGGTACAGGCCTTTTATAATGTAGTAGACAGTATTTTCGTAGCAAGGATCAGTGAAAATGCGTTGAATGCTGTATCCCTTGCTTTCCCGCTGCAAAATTTGATGATCGCAGTGGCAGGAGGTACGGCAGTGGGTATGAATGCCCTGCTTTCCAGATCCCTGGGTGCCAAAGACGAGAAAACCGTTTCCAGCGCAGCTAACACAGGTATCCTTCTTACCCTTGGCAGCTCCCTGCTGTTTGCACTGATCGGGATCTTTTTGTCAAGACCCTTTTTTGAAGTGCAGACCAATGTTTCAGAAATCGTGGACTATGGAACCTCCTACGCTACTATCTGTCTGGGGCTGTCTATCGGACTGTTCAGCCAGTTTTGCTTTGAACGCCTGCTCCAGTCTACAGGAAAGACCAGCCTTGCCATGTGTACTCAGCTTTTAGGGGCAGTGATCAATATTATCCTGGATCCCATTTTAATCTTTGGTTATTTTGGTTTCCCGAGAATGGAAGTTGCGGGAGCAGCTGCAGCTACGGTAGCCGGACAGATCATCGCAGCCATTGCGGCGATTCTGGTGAATCTGAAGTACAACCATGAGATCCATCTCCAGCTTGGAAAGGTGCGCTGGAGCACAGCGGCAGCAAAAGAGATCTATCGGGTAGGTTTTCCCTCGATTATCATGCAGTGTATTGGTTCCGTTATGACCTTTGGCATGAACCGGATCCTGATTTCCTTTACCACAACGGCAACAGCGGTGTTTGGAGCTTACTTTAAGCTTCAGAGCTTTATCTTTATGCCCATATTTGGTCTGAACAATGGAATGGTACCGATCATTGCCTACAATTACGGTGCCCGCAGGCCGGAACGGGTGAAAAAGACCATTCGTCTTACTATCCTAACTGCAGTTTCCATTATGGCGGTGGGATTTATTACCTTTGAGCTGATACCGGGAATATTGCTGTCTTTTTTCAATGCATCAGACCATATGCTCTCCATTGGTATTCCGGCTCTGCGGATCATTGCTTTTCATTTTTTGCTGGCAGGTTTTAATATTATTGCCGGATCGGTGTGCCAGGCGATTGGAAACCCGATGTACAGTCTGATCGTTTCCGTATGCCGTCAGCTGGTGGTACTTCTTCCCGCAGCCTGGATCTTATCCCGCTTTGGGCAGCTGGATCTGGTATGGCTGTCCTTCCCCGTTTCGGAGGTGGCGGCATTGATCTTAAGCGCAGTGTTCTTAAAGAAAACCATGAAGATGGCAGATAAGGCTATGAAGGCAGGAGGAAGGATATGAATTTGAATCAGATCCATCATGTGGCGATCATTGTTTCTGATTATGAAAAATCCCGGGAGTTTTATGTGGAGAAGCTGGGCTTTTCTGTGATACGGGAAAATTACCGGGAGAGCCGGAAAGACTACAAGCTGGATTTAAAATTGGGAGATTGTGAGCTGGAGATCTTTGGGATCCCTCAGGCCCCGGAGAGGCCGAATTACCCGGAAGCCTGCGGGCTTCGCCATCTTGCCTTTCGGGTAGCATGTATCGAAGAGACCATAGCAGAGCTTCAGGCTCTGGGGATTGAGACAGAGCCTGTGAGGATCGATGAATTTACCGGCCGGAAAATGACCTTTTTTAAAGATCCTGACGGACTGCCCCTGGAGCTTCATGAATAATAAGGAGTGTCTGGAAGGGGACTTACGAAAAACCCGCTTTCAGAAATCCCGGTGCAGATTAAAAGGGGGAAATTCATTGAAAGAGAAAAGTTTCCGGAAACCTTGATTTGCTGATAAGAACTTGCTACAATAGCATGAATAGCCCGCAGTGGGAAGCCGACGGGCGGAAAAGGGAGGACTTCTTATGAAGGGGATTAAGACAAAGATCAAATTGTTTTTGGCTCTTGCAGCACTGATCGTAGTAGGCATCTATTATTATGTGGCGCTGCCGGCCATTAACATTCATTCCACGGATTTCTGGCTGTTTTTGATCGTGGTGCTTGTGATACTGCTGGTGGTCTCTGTAGGCCGGAAGATAATGCATCTTCAAACAAGAGAGGATTTTCGGGATCTGCGGTACGAGATACGGGGCAGAAAATCACCGAAGGTGATTCTGGCTGTGCTGGGGGCAGTGATTCTGGTTTTCGTGGTGGGTTCTATTTTGTCCTCTCCCATTGTGAATGCCAGGAAGTATCATAATCTTTTGGTGCCGGAGCCGGGAAATTTTGCAGAGGAGATCCAGCAGATCAGCTATAAACAGATCCCGCTGCTGGATAAGGCCAGCGCGGAGCTTTTGGGAAACCGGAAAATGGGAAGTATGGTGGATATGGTTTCCCAGTTTGAGGTAAGCCCGTTGTATTCTCAGATCAACTATCAGGGACGTCCGGTACGGGTGACGCCTCTGGTGTATGCCAGCCCCATCAAATGGTTTACCAATCAGAGCAATGGGATCCCGGCATACATTACGATCGATATGGCTACCCAGGATACGGAGCTTGTGAAGGTGCCGGAGGGGATCCGTTACTCGGAGTCCGAATACTTTAACCGGAATATTTACCGTCATCTGCGGTTTAAATATCCCACCTATCTGTTTGATCAGCTGAGCTTTGAGATCGATGAGGAAGGGACACCTTACTGGATCTGTCCGGTGAAGGATTTTACCATTGGACTGTTTGGAGGTCAGACCATCGGCAAGGTGGTGCTTTGCAATGCAGTAACAGGAGAATGCCAGTCTATGGATGTGGAGGACTGTCCGACCTGGGTAGACCGGGTTTACCCGGCGGATCTGCTGGTGCAGATGTATGATTATCATGGAACTCTGGTGAACGGTTTTATCAACAGCGTTCTCGGTCAGAAGGGGTGTCTCCATACCACAGCAGGATACAATTATCTGGCAAAGGACGATGATGTCTGGGTGTATACAGGCGTAACTTCCGTAAGCGGCGACCGTTCCAATGTGGGATTTGTTCTGATGAATCAGAGAACGAAGGAGACCAAGTATTACGAAGTGGCCGGAGCAGAGGAATATTCTGCCATGGAGTCTGCGGAGGGGCAGGTGCAGAACTTAGGGTACCGGGCCACGTTCCCGCTTCTTCTGAATATTTCCGGCGAGCCCACATATTTCCTTGCCCTGAAGGACAATGCAGGTTTGGTGAAAAAATATGCTATGGTAAATATCCAGCGATATCAGAATGTGGCCATTGGAGATACGGTGGCAGAGTGTGAGAAAACCTATGTGAAAATGCTCCGGGAGGAAGGAGAGATAGATGACGCAGTGCTGACAGAGGATGTCAGCAGTGTGACAGGAACTATCCACAGGATGGCCCAGGGCGTGGTGGAAGGAAATACTCACTTCTATCTGGTGCTGGAAGGAAGCGATCAGATCTATGATGTGTCCATGGCAGAGTTTATGGAAATCGTCCGGTATGATGTGGGAGATGAAATCACCTTCCGTTATCTGCCGGGAGATCCTGCTGCCACGGTGATCTCTCTGGAGCGTGCTTCGGTTCCCGATACAGCGGAAGAGGAACGTAAGGAAACAGAGACGGAAAGCGCAGATCCGGAGACGGATAAGTTAGAAGCGGCCCAAGAGGGAGGCCGGATAACAGAGGCGGATGATGGAAATACAGCGGAAGCTGCCGCCCCGGAGGAGCCTTCGGCTTCGGAAGAGGAGACTTCTGCAGAAGTGTAAAGGATCGTAAACATTAGAAGGGTGCTGTAAAATACGGCGGCCTGTCAGTGCTGACAGACCACTGAAAATTTTACAGTACCCTTTTTTATTTCGTGTGTCCAGCAAAGCTGGACCACACCTACCGGTGCAAGTCCGGTCACGGTAATCGCCAGTGAGCCGTGTAGTTAAACTCGGTGCGTTGCAGTAATGCAGGGTGCTAAGGGAGTGGATAAAGTAACCTTGATAAAAGGTGCGAACAATCATGCAGACTGTAACATAAAGTGAATTCTGCCGTATCGTTAAAACGGCCTCGAAAGAGAACAAAGGGAAGTTGAGTCTCGGAAATATAGGCGAAAACCATGGAACGTGTGAAGAAACTGGAAAAGCAGCACGGAAGAATCCCTGGGTTTATGGGAAGGTTCCTTACTTCATTCAAGTTTGTAGATTCTTATCCATTCGTTCCCCATACCTTTTCACGCTCAGAGGATGGGAACAGATGGCAGAACGGTTTTTGAGTGCCAAAAGATGAGAAACTTTCTTGACAAATTTTTTTTTGGTACTATAATAGTTCTGAAAAGAAAAGTTATATTAAAAACTATTTAAAAAAGAACTATTATGGCAAGCAAACAGAATGGAGATGAAAAGGTGAATAGGGCAACAGTAACGGATTTTCTGGTCAATAACCGTAGGATCTTGAAATTTCATGAGCTGATGTTAAAGGAGATTTGCGGGGAATACCATTTGACTCTGGTGGAGGCTACCATCATCAGTTTCCTGTACAATAATCCGGGAAAGGATACAGCGGCGGATATTGCAGAACTTCGCATGATCCAGAAAGGCAATGTGTCAACGGCGGTGGAGCTTTTGGTGCAAAAAAATCTGATATCCAGGATACCGGATCGGACAGACCGAAGAAAGGTTCATTTAGCCTTGACAGAAAAGGCGGCACCTCTGGTTCAGTCTGTGGACAGGATGCAGAATGAGTTTGAACAGGCACTTTTGGCTGGAATGTCTCTGGAGGAACAGAAAATTTTCCTGCAGGCAAATCGAAAAATGTGGGAAAATATTGAAAGAATGATGGACAGGAGGAATAAAAATGAAAAATGAAAAAGACTTTCTGGGAACAGAGCCAGTAGGTAAGCTTCTGATGAAGATGGCGCTCCCTACAGTGGCAGCCCAACTGATCAATATGCTTTATAATATTGTGGACAGGATTTATATCGGACATATCCCGGGGGACGGGGCGATGGCGCTTACCGGGGTGGGGGTCTGTATGCCTCTGATCATGATCGTATCGGCTTTTGCGGCCCTGGTTGGCTTTGGCGGTTCTCCCAGAGCCTCCATCTGCATGGGAAAGGGAGATCATGAGACGGCAGAAAAAATCTTGGGAAACTGCTTTACTGCAGAGCTGGCAGTATCGGCAGTGCTCACAGCGGTGCTCTTTCTCTGGAACCGGGATTTCCTTCTGGCTTTTGGAGCCAGCGCCAATACCGTGGAGTACGGCGTGAAATATATGAATATCTATGCCATAGGAACGGTATTTGTGCAGCTGACTCTCAGCATGAATGCGTTCATTACAGCGCAGGGATTTGCAAAGACCGGGATGCTCTCTGTGCTTATCGGAGCCATCAGCAATATTATCCTGGATCCTGTTTTGATCTTCGGCCTGGGAATGGGAGTGGAGGGTGCCGCCCTGGCAACTATCATTTCTCAGGCATTGTCCTGCATCTGGGTGCTGGCCTTCCTGTTTGGGAAAAAGACTAAATTGAAAATCCGCCCAGAAAATATGAGACTGAGGAAAAACATCCTCCTCCCCTGTTTGGCGTTGGGCCTTTCTACCTTTATCATGCAGTCCAGTGAGAGCATTATTTCCATTTGCTTTAATTCCTCTTTGTTAAAATACGGAGGAGATATTGCAGTGGGGGCCATGACCATTTTAACCAGTGTGATGCAGTTTGCCATGCTGCCCCTTCAGGGACTTGGGCAGGGAGCTCAGCCGATCATCAGCTATAATTACGGCGCTAAAAATGTGGACCGTGTCAAGGGAGCGTATAAACTGCTGTTAAAATGCAGTATGTTCTACTCGACTCTTTTGTGGGCAGGCGTAATGCTGTTTCCAAGAGGATTTGCTTCTTTATTTACTTCTGAGGCTGAGCTTTTGGTATTCACCGGTCCGGCGCTTCGGGTTTATGCAGCCTGTCTGTTCCTTTTCGGTATACAGATGGCTTGCCAGATGACCTTTACCTCTCTGGGGAATGCAAAGGCATCCATTGTGGTGGCAGTAGTGCGGAAATTTGTGCTGCTGATCCCGTTGATCTTTCTCCTGCCCCAGATTTTCACTGCCGACAAGACCATGGCAGTATACCTGGCAGAGCCTGTGGCAGATTTTATTGCAGTATCTTTCACAGCAGTACTGTTTACGTTCCAGTTTAAAAAAGCGCTGCGAGATATCCGGTAATGAGAGCTGATTTCTTCCGGAGCCTTTTAGGGGACGGATTTGGGAAGCAGATGAAGCAGTTCTTCATTGCTGAAATGATACGAAGCCTCTAACTTTTCCCGGGCAAAATGGTCAGGGACAGTGCCCTCAGGGAGACCGCGGTCAGCAGTAGCATCAAACCAGAGTCACTGGCCTTCCAGAAATGCCAGATTCCACATATGGTGTTCCTGCCCATAGGTTCCGCTGACGGTATAACAGGGGATGCCGACTTTTTCAAAGAGCAGCTTCAGGGCATGGGAATAGCCGCCGCAGATGGCCAGCTGATCCCGAAGTGTGCCGATGGCAGTCTGCGAGTCATAGGGCATATGCTCTCGGTCAGTGTAATACCTGCGGTCGTATTGAACGGTATGGATTAAATAATGATAAAGCGTTTCTGCACACTCTCGCTCCGTCAGGGCGGGAGTGATGTTTTTTTGGATGATTTCCTCAGCCAGGCCATCCGCTTCTTCCAGCAGCGCCAGGCATTCTTCCATAGTATGCCCCAGGGCGGGCGCATAGGTGATTTCCGTCCCATCAGGATTTAATTCGCATACCATATAGCCTCCTCCTACTTGCTGAAGTGCGCGCTGGATCGTATCTGGTTCCAGACTGGTGTCTGTAAGGCGGATCGGAAGAGGAGCATCCCCCAGATGCTTGTTTGCTTCTGTGAGCAGTTGGGACAGGCTGTCAATGGGAACGCCCTTCCAGTCCGCAGGATATGCCCCGGTTTTGTAGGGCATATAGGAGATCTGACAGGTCAGAATCCCATTCTGAACCTGGGCGGATAGATCATAGGCATACTTTAATTCAGGATTTTGGCGAAGCAGTTCATAATAGAGGTTTTTTACCTCTATTTCAGGAATTTCACTCATAACAACAGCAGACACATCCATTTTTGCAGGTTGCTCCAAAGCGCGAATGGATGTGAGCAGTTCCCTTTGGATATCCGTGTGTTCCCGGACGGGAAGTGTAGGCTTTTCATCAGCATTTTTTAAAGAAAAATTTTCTGCAGCAGAAGCCGATCGGCTTGTTGATGTTTCCGGTTCATGGGCAAGGCTGTCAGAAGGATAGAGCACAGCCGGAAACAGGAGGGCTCCGGTGAGAAAGAATGAGAGGGATCGTTTCATGGTTTGCGTGATTCCTTTCTGATCCCGGTACCGGGATGCTGCTATAGAGAAGATCAGCCTGGAAACCGGCAGCAGTGTGCGGGAAATTCCAGGCTTTTTGATTCAGAAGATGTCTATGCCGTCTTTTCGCCTATCCGTTGCGAGGCAATGCGTTTCATAGGTTTAATGGAACACAGACATACGGATATGGTGAGAAGATCAGCAGCCGGCTGGGAATAATAAATACCAGTGATGCCAAACATTTCCGGCAAGATCAGGATAAACGGGATGTAGAACAGTCCCTGACGAATCATGGACAGGAACAGCCCGTACTTTGCTTCCCCGATCGTTTGGAAAGTAATGGTCATCATATAGCACAGTCCGAAAGCAGGATAGAGAGCCACTTGGGAGGTGAGCAGTTTTTGACCGTACTCCACAATTACCGGGTTACTGTTAAACAGCAAAATCAAAGGCTGGGCCAGCAGGATATAGGCGGCTGCCACCAGAACAGTCAGCAGAAGAGAGCCTTTTAGCGCAAAACGCACGGACTGGTGGAACCGTTTTTCGTCTTTGGCGCCAAAGGCGTAGGAAGCCACTGGCTGATAGCCCTGCATAAAGCCCATAACAACATAGCAGCCAATGAGGATCAGGCGCTGCACCACGCCGTAAGCGGCGATGATTTCGTCTGCATCCGGAAGGGGTTTTGCAGCTATATTGGTGAGTGAGGAGGCCACTGACAGACAGATCTGGATGACTGCAGTGGGAATACCGATAGCTGCCACTGTTTTAATCAGCTTCCAACTGGGATGGAATGCGCGAATATGGATCTTAATCACAGAACGTCCGCTGAGATAGAACCATGCCAGGATGAAGAAGGTTACAAACTGAGAGATTGTGGTAGCCAGGGAGGCTCCTTCCACGCCCATGTTCAGTCCCCAGTCGAACATGAAGATAGGATCCAGGATCACATTGAGCAAAGCGCCTGTAATAACGGCAATGGAGGAAATCTTGACAGAGGATTCGGCGCGGGCAGTACAGTTCATACTTTGGGCTGGCAGATTTGCCAGGGCTGCCACAAACATCCAGAACGCATAATCCTTTGCCAGGGGCAGGGAGGCATCAGAGGCTCCGAAAGCTCTCATGAGAGGTTCGATAAAAAGAATGCCTCCCACACACAGAAAAATTCCGATTCCTATAGAAATTCCAACAATAGTGGTAACGGTTCGGCTTGCGCCCTCCATATCCTTGGCTCCCAGCTGGCGTCCGGCCAGAACTGCAGCGCCGGCGGCAAAAATATTTTCAATGGAAACCATGATCAGAAGCAGAGGAACTGTGATACCCACTGCGGTCAGGGCGATGTCAGAGCCCAGCATTCCGATATAGGCAGTATCAACAATGTTATAGACTGCTTTTGCCAGCAGAGCCAGCGTGGCGGGAAGCGCCAGTTTGACGATGGCCTTGGATGGCTGCATACTCCCGAGGAGGGAGGCAGACTGATTGGATTTATTAGCCATGTTATTGATCTCTCCTTTCTACAACTCCATAAAGGAGAATTTCCAGCATTTTTCGGCAGTGTTCATCGCGAAGAACGAAACTGTCCTGGGAGAAAAACTGGGCTCCTCTGTATTGCGCATTGATGAAATCCTGAAATTGACGGAAAAGCTCCACCACCTCTTCCATAGACATATGGGAACGGAGGGGAAGGGGACGAAGCAGACGCTCCAGCGTTTCTACAGTGAAAGCGTCAAAAGCCTTTCTTCGTTCCTGAATCTCAGGCACCAGGTGTGCAGGAGGAGCGATAACCGCTTCACAGAAAATAGGCTGATATACAGGATTGGCCTGGAAAAAGGAAATACGCTGGGTAAAATATGCCTCCAGCTGTTTTTCCACAGGTTCCTGTTCTTCCAAAAGAGCGCTTTTTAGATAACCGGTTAAGCGTTGAAAACATTCCTGGACACAGGACAGGTACAGTTCGTCTTTGTTTTTAAAATAGTGGTAGATAATACCCTTTGAGACACTCTGGGCGGCACAGATGGTATTGACTGAGCTGGCGCTATAGCCTTGTTTTGCAAATTCAGCCAAAGCACTGTCCATGATCCGCCGCTGCATCTGTTGATTTTTTTCTTCACGGTTCATGTGATACCTCCTAAAATATTGACCATCAGGTTTATTTTTCAAGAGCATAGCACAAATAGACCGACTGGTCAATATAATGAATGACTTTTTGCCTTATCGATGATTCAAAAAAAATGCTGCTTTACGACACTTAATCGTTCAAGCAGCAGTGGTGTTCTTTATTTAGTTTTCTTTTTTCATTGCATGGTATCCGATCCATACGGTCCAAACATAAGCACAGGTCTTGGGAATCATCAGCATACCGATCATGGGGATGCGGTCTGCCAGCAGCACTACCGGGAGGTAGAAACCAAAGCTGAGGACAATGGTAAGCCACATATTTTTAAAGAGAAGATCCTTATGCTTCCGGGAGCTGCAAAAGAACAGGACAATGATCAGCAAACCCAAAAGGGAAAAGGGAATATTCCGGTAAATTCCCCAGGAGAGGGGGGCATCCGGGCTGATCCAGCTATTTTGGGGGAAGAGACAGAGGATAATTCTGACTGCTGCCAGCAGATATACAGTTCCGGTAAGCCATTGTCTGTCTTTTACCTGATAACGGATCCGCCACACATAATATAAAAGAATGTAAAAAACAGTCATAGTAATAGAAGTAATAAATTTTCCGATTCCAAGAGCTGCGGTATAATCCTGTAAGCCGGTGGTACAGAGCGCCACAGCCCTTGGAACAAGATGGAAAGCGTCCCCAAGTCCCAGAACAACCGCCATGATGCCGAAGAGGCGGTATTGTTTCCGATCTTTGCTTTTGCGGATCATCAGGATACCAAGAGTGATAACGCCGATGAGATATACAGTGTCGAATAAAGTTTCCACGATAGCCTGCATTGCAGATACCTCCTAAAATTTTTTTTCGGGCAATCCGCCGGGAGATTTATTTTGAGTCCCCCGGATGCCGCTGTTTTAAAGGTTTGAACAGTGTTTTGTTTGAGAACTGGAAAAACTGCCGGAATGAAAGAATAAAATTCGGCAGCGAACTGGTGTCACTCATCTGCAGGGCTTGTTCCGCCTGCCGTATTCGGATTTTCATAAATGCAGCTTTCGATCATTTTCAGCAGCGGAGTACAATGCTCCTGTTTCTTTAAAAGAAGAGAAACCATGAGTGTAAAGATATAATCAACAAACAGTTCTCTGGATAAATGTTTTTCGAAGATTTCCGGGCGCACCTTCGGGTCGTTTTTCAGTGCCAAAAGAAGCGTTTCTTTTAAGGTATCAAAAAACCGCTCCATCATTTCCTTTCCCTGTTTCCGGTCTGCGGAAGCAAAATTAAGGGAATGGACGGAGAAAAAGCCGGGATATTTCTGATCGCCGCGGCGTATGGTGTCAAACATACAGGAAATACAGTCCGGAAAGCTGCGGAAACTCTCCTGCTGATATAGAGGGGCAAAAATTTCTTTCCACACTTTTTCAATGGTGGCGGTAAGTAAAAGAGCCTTTGATGGAAAATAATTATAAATAGAGCCCACTGCGATATTACACCGGGAAGCAATGGCTCTCATACTGATGGCAGAAAAACCGCCTTTTAAAACAAGATCCCTGCTGATCTCCAGAATCGTTTCCTTGGATGTCACAGTCGTATTCATAGATACCTCCCAAAATGAACATTGTTCATTTTGATGATAACAGGAAGGAACGGGATTGTCAATGGGCTGTTTTTGTGTTGTTTTTAAAACAATCCATGGAATTTTTTCAGGGTCAAATAGCTGCGCAAGCAGGTTTGTCTGTCCTGGTTTGTTTACAAAAATAAAATTAGCACTCATCAAAAGAAAGTGCTAACAAAATGCTTGACAAGTATCTTTTCATATGTTATAGTCCGAATAGAACAAAGAAAATGTTTCAAGCAGCACGAAGGAGGTGGCTTGTTATGAATATCAGTAAATTTACACAGAAGTCTATCCAGGCAGTAAATGACCTGGAAAAGATCGCATATGAGTTTGGAAATCAGGAGGTAGAACAGGAACATCTGCTGTACAGCCTGTTGACCCAGGAGGACAGCCTGATCTTAAAGCTGGTGGAAAAGATGGAGATCCAGAAGGAGCATTTTGTGAACCGTCTGGAGCAGCAGCTCAATGGAAGGACCAAGGTTTCCGGAGGGCAGCCTTACATTGGGCAATATTTGAATAAAGCTCTGGTGAGTGCAGAGGATGAGGCAAAGTCCATGGGAGATGAGTATGTCTCTGTGGAGCATTTGTTTTTGGCTCTGCTGGATCATCCCAGCCCTTCTATGAAGTCCTTTTTCCAGGAGTACGGGGTGACCAGGGAGCGGTTTTTGCAGGCGTTGTCTACGGTGCGGGGAAATCAGAGGGTGACCACGGACAATCCGGAAGCTACCTATGATACTCTGAATAAGTATGGGCAGGATCTGGTGGAAAAGGCCAGGAACCAGAAGCTGGATCCGGTGATCGGCCGGGATGCGGAGATCCGGAATGTGATTCGGATCTTGTCCAGAAAGACCAAGAATAATCCGGTGCTCATCGGGGAACCCGGTGTTGGCAAGACAGCAGCCGTGGAAGGTCTGGCTCAGAGGATCGTTCGGGGAGATGTGCCGGAAGGCTTGAAAAATAAAAAGATTTTTGCATTGGATATGGGAGCTCTGGTGGCAGGAGCCAAGTATCGGGGCGAATTTGAAGAGCGGCTGAAAGCTGTTTTGGAAGAGGTGCGAAAAAGTGAGGGGGAGATCATCCTCTTTATTGATGAGCTGCATCTGATCGTAGGTGCAGGAAAGACAGAGGGAGCCATGGATGCCGGAAATATGCTGAAGCCCATGCTGGCAAGAGGAGAGCTTCACTGCATCGGAGCAACCACGCTGGATGAGTACCGGAAATACATTGAGAAGGACGCTGCACTGGAGCGGCGTTTCCAGCCAGTGCTGGTGGATGAGCCTACGGTGGAGGATACCATCTCCATCCTTCGGGGACTGAAGGAGCGCTATGAGGTATATCATGGGGTAAAAATTACAGACAGCGCGCTGGTGGCGGCTGCTACATTGTCTCATCGGTATATTTCCGACCGCTTCCTGCCGGATAAGGCCATTGATCTGGTGGATGAGGCCTGCGCTCTGATTAAGACAGAGTTGGATTCTATGCCTACGGAGCTGGATGAGCTGCAGCGGCGGGTAATGCAGATGGAGATTGAGGAGGCTGCCCTGAAAAAGGAGACTGACCGGGCCAGCCAGGAGCGGCTGACGACCCTTCAAAAAGAACTGGCAGAGCTTCGGGATGAATTTAACAATAAAAAGGCCCAGTGGGATAATGAAAAGCATTCCGTGGAGCGGCTTTCTGCTTTGCGTGAGCAGATTGAGGCCATGAATAAAGAGATCGAGCTGGCAAAGCAGAAGTACGATCTGAACCGGGCTGCGGAACTGCAGTACGGAGAACTGCCCAAGCTTCAGCAGCAGTTGGCGATTGAGGAGGAGCAGGTTAAGAATAAAGATCTGTCTCTGGTACATGAGAGTGTAACTGAGGAGGAGATCTCCAGGATTATTTCCCGGTGGACCGGAATCCCGGTGGCAAAGCTGACCCAGGGAGAGCGGAGCAAGATCCTGGCTCTGGCAGATCAGCTTCATAAGCGGGTGATTGGTCAGGACGATGGGGTGGAGAAGGTGACAGATGCCATCCTTCGTTCTAAGGCAGGGATCAAGGATCCCACCAAGCCGATTGGCTCCTTCCTGTTTTTAGGCCCCACCGGCGTAGGTAAGACCGAGCTGGCCAAGGCTCTGGCAGAGAATTTGTTTGATGATGAGCAGAATATGGTTCGGATCGATATGAGTGAATACATGGAGAAACACTCGGTTTCCCGGCTGATCGGAGCGCCTCCAGGATATGTAGGTTATGAAGAAGGCGGACAGCTGACGGAGGCAGTCAGGAGAAAACCTTATTCGGTAGTGCTGTTTGATGAGATTGAAAAAGCCCATCCGGATGTGTTCAATGTTCTTCTTCAGGTTCTGGATGACGGTCGGATCACAGATTCTCAGGGGCGTACGGTGGACTTTAAGAATACGATTCTGATCATGACTTCCAATATCGGATCCTCTTACCTTCTGGAAGGTATTCAGGAGGACGGACAGCTTCGACCGGAGAGTCAGAATATGGTGATGAATGATCTGCGTGCTCATTTTCGTCCGGAATTTTTGAACCGGCTGGATGAGATCATTATGTTTAAGCCTCTTACCAAGGAGAATATCGGAGCCATCGTTGAGCTGATGGTGCAGGATCTTAACCGGCGTCTTTCTGACCAGGATATTCATCTGGAACTCACCGCTGAGGCCAGGGATTACATTATAGACGGGGGATATGATCCGGTATACGGTGCCCGTCCTCTAAAACGTTTCCTTCAGAAAAATGTGGAGACTCTGGCAGCCCGACTGATTTTATCAGGGGATGTTCTGGAGGGAGATACCATACTTCTGGAAAGGGCAGAGGGAAAGCTTACCGCTGTGGTGAAGCCTGAAGTGGAAGTGGTGGAGTAATATCTTTTTAAGCGGTGCCGCAAAACAGAGGAAGCTTCTGCTTTGCGGCATCGCTTTTTGTATATTCCGGCAATCAGAAGTTTTTAGAAAGCTGTCAGATAGTTGAAGTTATCAGAGATTACATTTATAATAGCGTCAGTGCAAAGAAGAAATTTTGACGGTCAAAGGAGGAATACCCCATGATACCACAGGATCCGGTGATGCTGTTAAGCTATATCAATACGCAGCTGCGGGACAAGTACCCGACTCTCCTGGAATTGTGCAGAAGTCTGGATCTGGATGAGCAGGCTTTGAAAGAAAAATTAGAAACCATTGATTATATATATGATGAAGAAAAAAATCAGTTTGTCTGAAAATGGGGTTTGGCCGCCGGGGGCGGCAGACTTGGCAGCAGCGGTTATCCAGGCAGAGATTTGTGCCAACTATTTTGGCCCGCTGCTGGTCTTTTTGGGAAAAGCATGGTATAATCTCGTCTTTAACACTTTGAGAATCAAATAAGTGCCACAATCCCTGATAAATACTGGGGTTGTGGCACTTTGTACTGTATACATGAAATATAGTAATGTTTTACCTCCGCTTAC
>Ga0129317_1000468_pt1 | contig 42746 bp, 37 predicted proteins | sample Cm1ome_FD_94430 | JGI IMG/M metagenome (GOLD analysis project Ga0129317, IMG submission 94430) | Eastern black-and-white colobus group fecal microbial communities from Wisconsin, USA - Cm1105 metagenome | ecosystem: Host-associated > Mammals > Digestive system > Large intestine > Fecal | place... | reverse complement strand
TGTCGATTCTATTCCCTGGAGGGAGTCTGATGCACTGTCACCAAAGACGCTTTATGGCATCAGTAAGGCTGCCTGCGAACACCTTGTAATGTACTATTCCAAGAAATTCGGATACAGCTATTCAATCGTAAGAATAGCGCAGGTTCTCGGAATGGGCGAGACAAGAAGGGGCATGATGAATGTCTTTATCGACACTGCAGCAGCGGGAGGTGAGATTACTGTAATAGGAGAGAGCAAGGCTAGAAGACAGTACATCTACGTTCACGACCTCTGTGAGATTCTTATGGATTCTGCTGTTTCGACTGAGTCACACAGACTTGTAATAAATGCAGGTATGCCGTGCGCATATACAAACCTTGAGATCGCAAGAATCTGCAACAAGGTATATGAGAACAAGACTCCTGTGAAATATGATGACTCAAAACCAGAAACTATTGAACCATCGTACATGGATATAAGCGTGCTTATAGATGTTCTTGGATACAAGCCGCTCGATATGGAAGAGGCTCTATTGGAAATGAAGAAGCATTAATAAGTACTAATAAGCCGTATCAGATATATTATGAAAGGATAGCCACTAGGACTATCCTTTTCTTAATTTCTCAACCTTCTCTCTTGCAGTAATCGCAAGGTATAGAACTCTATTGGCAGGAGTTGGAATTCCATGCTTCTTGCCAAGCTTGATTACCGTTCCTGCATATTCATCAATCTCTATCTCTCGTCCGGCCTCGTAATCCTGAAGCATAGACATCTTCTTGTTAGGAGGGAAGTTAATCAGCATCTCAATGATTTCATCCCTGTCCTTCTCAGTTATGTTGACATTCTCAACCTCAGCGAGGGTAATAATCTCATCCATAAGAAGCCCCATAAGCTCAGGGATCTCTTCGACCTGTCCGAAGTATCCGCACTCCGACTGAACCTCAACCGCAGTCTGGCTGGCACCAGTGTTAAGCATCCACTTACGCCACTGCGCTCTTCTCATGTCCTCATAAATCTTGACATTGACACCGAGCCCCTTAAGCCTGTCATAAACCTCTTGAACCTCAGGAGCAATAACCGTGTTATCAGCATAACCGATCTGCATCTCGCCAAGTGTTGTATAGAATACATGGCGCCCCATTCTGTGAGCATCAGTTCTGAGAACAATTCCGTAGAATACCCTGTTATTAGGGAAACGCTCTCTTAGAATGTCAGTTGTCAGGATTCCGTTCTGAATAGGAAGCAGGATAGTATCATCATCAATGAGATCTGCGATATCCTCCATAACTAACTCAAGACTGTAGGTCTTCACACTTATGATAAGAACATCGATATGGATGTTCTGTTCCGGGCTGCTGTAAACCTTAGGTCTGATAACAGTGTTGTTAACACAAAGTCCTTCGTTGTTAAATCTTGCAGCACGATTACCCTTGGCCAGCAGATAAAGATTCTCATCTCCAGACTGACTCATTTCATACATCAGCGCTCCACCAACAGAACCCGCGCCGACAAGACCGACTGTTTTAATCATTGCAATCCTCCTTGCATCCAGACTTCTTCTTAGTACTGTGAACCTCTCGAACTACATATTGTGGATAATTACCGGCCGTAAGGAAAGTCTTACCGACATATTCACCGACGAGACCGAGAACTATCAGCTGAACTCCTGCAAAAAGTATGATGGTCATCATTGTAGATGTCCATCCAAGAATCTTGGTATGATGGACAAGCTTCATAACGAGAAGATAAACAAGTCCAAGCGCGCCGCATGATGCAGTCAGATAACCGAGTCTCTTAGCCATTTGAAGTGGAACGATCGAGAAGCCGGCAATATTCGACCAGAGATTGAGGAGTTTCTTCATCGTATAGTTAGACTCTCCGTAGGCACGGTCAAAATGCTCTATCGGCACACTGGCGATTCTCTTCGGTGATACGGTTCTGAGTATCAGCCCTTGCATCTGAGTGTACTGCGCACGATATGTAATGATGCTGTCCTTGACAAACTTTCTCATCACGACGTAGCTTGAGGTCTTCATGTCCTTAGGCTTGCCTATAAGCACCCTTACTGTGAAAGAAGTAAACCACGAACCGAAGTTACGGAATGCGGAATGCTTCTTGTCCGGATAGTATCCATAAACAACATCATTGCCTTCATCGATTGCTGCAAGCAGCTTATGAAGCTGTGAAGGATGCGTCTGTCCATCGTCATCCATAAATATAATTATGTCACCCTCTGCGTAATTCATTCCCGCCATCAGTGCATTGTGCTGGCCACCGTTTCTGGCAAGTTCAACAGCTGTCACGTAATCGTAATCCTCAGAAAGTGCGATAAGCTCTCTTACTGTATCGCCATTGTCCGGAGAAAAATCATCAACGAGAATGAACTCGTAAGGAGTTCTTCCTAATCTTTCAAGCTCTTTACTAGTGCTCTCAACAACATCTCTAATTGTATGAGATGATCTATAGCACGGAATGATAATTGAATATTTCATAATATACACCTCGCATCATTTTATTCTATTATGGTAGCCAAGTATTAGCAAGTGGCTAATTATCAGCAGAAGTGTTGTACTGCTCGTGAATTAAGGGTAAAATGTGAACAAAATGAGAAAGTGTGCCCTGTGCAGGGCCGCACGGGAAAGCACTCATCAGGAAGGAGACTTAAATTATGAAAGGTATCATTCTGGCAGGAGGAAAGGGCACAAGACTCTATCCATCAACAAAGGCTGTATCAAAGCAGCTTCTACCAATTTATGATAAACCACTTGTTTACTACCCAATATCAGTTCTGCTACTTGCAGGAATCAAGGACATTCTTATTATTTCATCACCGGATGCAATTGATGATTACAAGACACTTCTCGGAACAGGAGAGCAGATGGGAGTAAACTTCCAGTATAAAGTTCAGGAGACTCCAAGAGGACTTGCAGACGCATTCATTCTAGGTGAGGAATTCATCGGAGATGACAGTGTATGCCTGGTACTCGGAGATAACATTTTCTACGGACCTGACTTCACAGCAATTCTCAAGCAGGCTAAGGAGAATCTTAACGGAGCAACAGTATTCGGTTACCCTGTTAAGGACGCGAGAGCTTTTGGCGTTGTAGAATTCGACGAAAACATGAACGTTGTATCTCTTGAGGAGAAGCCTGAGCATCCGAAGTCAAACTTTGCTGTACCAGGACTTTACTTCTATGACAACGATGTAATTGAGATTGCCAAGAATGTAAAGCCTTCAGCAAGAGGCGAGATTGAAATCACTTCTGTTAACAACGAGTACCTTAGAAGAGGCAAGCTCAGAGTTGCTCTTATGAAGAGGGGTATGGCTTGGCTCGATACAGGCACACCTAAGGGAATGCTAAAGGCAGCAGAATTCGTAGAAACAGTTCAGGCAAGACAGGGATTCTATATTGCCTGCATCGAGGAGATTGCATGGAGAAGAGGTTTCATCAATGATGAGCAGCTTGAGGCAATCGGTGAAGAACTCAAGATGACAGAGTACGGACAATATCTGCTTTCACTTGTAAGAGAACAGTAAGAAGGTAATTAATGAAATCAGCATTCAGAAATAACTGGGTCAAGTCGCTGCTCATTAATACTGTAATACTTGTAACACTGCTTCTTACGGTGGCGGTCGTATATGAAACAAACGACGACCATTCGATTGCAAGACAGATTGCTGCAGGTTATTACAATATAAACTTCACGAATTATTACATGTGCAGAGCCGTCGGCATCCTGCAGAAGCTGACGGGAGATTGGAACGCTTTTGTCATAGCTCAGATCGGTGTGTCATTTGCGGCACTTACGACAATGCTCAAGGTTATGCTTGATCGATGTAACGATATTGGATTTAGAATTCTAACCGTTGCAGCGACTGCGATGATTGCGCTAGATCATTACAATAAGATTCAGTTCAGTAAGACCTCGGCGCTTCTCGTGACAATCGGACTTCTGTTCATAGTCGACACTGCACTTAATAAGGAATCTAAAGCAAGATATGCATGGGGAATCGCCCTGTTTCTCACAGGCGCCGCGTTCAGAGCTAATTCAATGCTCCCATCAATCGCTTACTGCATATTCTTCCTTGCTCTTGTCGCATTCTGGTTCCTTGTTTCGAAAAAGAAATCTGAGAAGCATGTCGACGTACGCATGGCAGTATCTGTGATTCTCGTGATTTGTGTCGCTTACGGCATGGGAACAGTATCATACAATCGGTCTAAGAACATGAACCAGAGCTCTCCTCAGCTAGAGCTGGCAAGACAGTATTCGTCGGATCGTTTCAAGATTACAGATTATCCGATTACTAATACATATAAGAATCACAAGGCAGAAATGGATGCGATTGGAGTCGATGCTAACGATCTTTATCTGATGAAACGCTGGATGTTTGACTATGACGGAGCGGCAAGCCCTGAGAGGTTGTCGAAGGTTGCAGATCTGAATGTTTCCGAGACAAAGTCAATCACTCCCGTTCTCGCTGCCAAAAGATTTATGAGTCGCACGTTGAAGTACCTCCGCGGATTCACGTTCGAGGGTCTTCATCTGATTCTTCTTTGCATAATCGCATTATATGCACTTGTAGTCCTTAAACCGAAGTATTACCTTAACATACTCGGGTTCGCGGGACTTACTGCAGCTGTGCATATCGCACTATTTTACATGCAGAGGATTAACTATAGAGCCTTCTATGTGCCTGATATTGCGGCCATAGTGTGGATTATGTACACCTTGGCTACAGCAGAAAGACGAAGCTATAAGCCAAAGACTGGTACAGTCATGGGAATTGCGGCAGCTATATTGATTTGTTTCACCGGTGTTTCAATGGCTGGACTGATTAATGAAACAAGTATTATTTCTGCTTCGAAGACTCGTTCTTCTGAGTTCGATAAATATTTTGACGAGCACAGCGAGAATCTGTATATATGTGAGGTAGCAGGGTGGAATAATACCTGGACGTATGCGAAGCCTCTTAAAGTAACATCGGATGGCGGAGGAAACAATGCAAGTGTGGGTGGCTGGTCAACACTTATGCCATCATCAATGGATCAGCTTAAGGCATATGGAATTGATAATCCTATAAGTGGGCTTGTCGATAATGATCATGTACTATATATCGGAAACACTAATATCGGCAGACTTAACGAGTACTTCACTAAATGGTACGGAGATGACTCACATGATGTTAGACTTGAGTACTGTGATGAGGTAGCTGGCAAGAAAGTCTGGAAGGTCAGAACCATTTCTAAATAAAGCTAAATATTGCATGTATTGAAATAAGTGCACAATATTGTTAGAATGAACGGAAATAGCATAATTATTTAACTTTTTACTAGAAAGTACAACAGAGAAGGATATTATCATGACTAAGAACATTAGCAAGAGAATATTACTCGTACTGCTTTCAATTTCGATTGCAGTATCCATGATGCCATTTGGTGTACTGGCGGCAGAAGATGGTGCCGGCGCAGCTGAGACTACAGGAGGTACTGCTGTTGAAACAGAGAATCTTCCAGCTACACCTGAGAAGCCATCTGAGCCATCACAGACACCTGAAGAGACACGCTTTGTAGTTTCATATGACCCTGTATCAGCAAACTGCAAGCAGATAAATCTTTACTGGGAGCCAGTGAGGATTGGCATGGACGGAGAGAATCCTATATATGCACATAATTACCGTGTGCTTATGAAGAATGCTGATGGTGAATATAAGGAACTGTCTTCAGCGCAGGTAGATACTTTCTACACATATTCTGAAGGCGGAGCTTTTCTTGCTCCTAGATCATATTTCTTCAAGGTTGAAGCATGGGCTGATGGCGGAACTGAGCCTGCAGTAATAAGTGAAGAGCTTGAAGTAGGCGTTCCTGCAGAGGGTGAGATTCCGACTCCACAGAAGCTTAGGAGCTATTCAACATATAATGGAATTGATCTTGAGTGGAAGCCTGTTCATATTGAAGGCAAGACTGTAAAGTATAATGTATACAAGAAGCTTGCATCCAAGAAGGAGTACCAGCTGTATAAGAAGCAGATTTCTGCTACGAAGCTGTACGTGAAGATTCCTTACAAGTATCTTAGGAATAAGTATTCTTTCGTAGTAACAGCAGTGTGCAACGGCAAGGAATCCGCAATTTCCAACGAGAGAGTAGACCAGTCAGTAAGAACTATTTCATATGGCTTCACTCTTAAGGAGAGCAGAAAGCTTACATGTCACTGCGGAGGGCACAAGAAGACTGTTACATTTAAGGCTGGAAGAAAAATTACAACATGTGACGGCTTCTCACAAGGTCTTTATTACTTCTATGACAATGGTCATAAGTGGAGAGTAAAGAGAATCAGTGTTAAGGATCAGAAGGTTACAGGTGGCAAGTATGACCTCAGATACACTAAGTCAGAGGCTGAACGTTATGTAAACAGAAGAGGTCTTAAGAGCGGAACTAATTATCTGATCTGGACTAATCTCTACGGACAGCATCTGTATGTATTCAAGGGTTCTAAGGGCAACTGGAAGCTTTACGATGACTGGCAGATTTCAACAGGAAAGCCAAGCACACCAACTTCAACAGGCGTTACGGAGATTAAGAAGAAGAATCCGTATTATCATGCCCTGAAGCACTGGTCACTTTGCTATGTATTCTCATTCCATTCGAAGCATAAGTCATGGCCAATCGGCAAGGGACCTAAGTCTGGCGGATGTGTAAGAAATACTCCCGAGAAGGCAGCATGGATTTATTACAACTGCCCAATCCGCACAGGAGTATGCATCTACTAATAGCATAATCTGCAGCGCCTCATAACGCTTAAGCTGTGAGGCGCTGTTCTTGTGATTAAAGAACGGAGAACTATGAATAAACTAAAGAAGCTTTTTACAGAAACTAAAGACGTTAAGAAAGCGAGCTATCTATGGAACACAATGTCGGCGACTATCTTCGCGATTCAGTCGGCGATAATTCTTATTGTCATAACAAGAACTAACGGTACAGCTGATGCCGGCATTTTTTCGATTGCTTACGCTGTTGCCAGTCTGATGTATTACGTTGGTGAGTATGGTGTAAGAAAGTATCAGATCAGTGATATCAATGAAAGACTTTCATTCACGGCTTACCATTCACACAGAGTTGTTGCATGTACAATTATGACGATTGCCTGCATCGGATATGCTGGATACGGAATGCTGGTTCTTCATTATTCACTTCGCAAGACTTATATCATCTTTATGATATGTGCTCTTAAGATTGTCGAAGCTTATCAGGAAGTCTATTTCGGCAGACTGCAGCAGGTGGGAAGACTTGATATTGCATCTAAGACAAACATATTTAGAACAGTAGTGTCACTTGTTGCCGCTATGATATGTCTTGGAGTTACACACAACATGGAGATTTCAATGACCGTGTGGGTTGTTGTTGCAGTTATCTGCTTCCTGCTTTCAAGTGTGCTTGTTATAGGAGATTACGGCAAGGTACATTTCAAGCTTGAGATGAAGCCGATCATGAAGATTTATACAGATTGTCTGCCGCTCTTTCTTGGCTGCTTCTTCCTTCTATATGTTGGAAATGCACCTAAGTATGCAATCGATGCATGCATGAGTGATGTTGATCAGGCTTGCTACAACTTCATCTTTATGCCTGTATTTGCAATTGGACTGTTTGCAAATTTCATCTTCAACCCTGTCCTGGTGCAGCTTGCTGAAAGATGGAGAGATGATGATCTTAAGGGCTTCAGGAAGATGGTTAACAAACAGATGGGAGTAATCGGTGCGGTAACACTTCTTGCAATTACTGTGGCACTCACTATCGGATGTCCAGTTCTGGGACTGTTGTATAACACAGATCTGTCATCATACAAGATTGATCTGACAATACTTATGGTCGGAGGCGGAATGCTTGCACTGGTCAACTTCTTTACAGTTGTAATTACTGTAATGAGAAATCAGAAATATCTGATGATCGGATATGTTATGGGTGCGGTGCTAGCAGGTATTCTGGCACATCCCGCAGTAGAGCATTGGGGAATTCGTGGAGCAACAATACTGTATGTAATGCTGATGACAATTCAGGCAACAACATTTGCAGTTGTCTACAAGCTGTTCCTCAGCAAGAGAATTAAGTTCCTTAAGACAAAGACAGCTTAACATTCTTAATAAAGAGGCAAATCAAAAGAGCTATAGCAGACTGATATCATTTCTGCCATAGCTCTTTTTATTATCAAATATTACTTCTTGATGATTCTTCTTACTGTTACAAGCTTCTTCGTGCTTACCCCTCTTATAGAAACGCCGCCGTGGCTTGTTGCATCAACCATCTTGCCGTTACCAAGATAGATTCCGACGTGAGACTTGTAGCAGATAATATCGCCGCGCTTAGCGTTGGCATATGAAACTCCAATTCCGGAGGACTTCATTCCAGGATGGCTCATTGGAAGCACGATACCGTACTTGGCATAAATTGCCTTTACAAAACCGAGACAGCTTACTCCAGTCTGAAGATTCTGTCCACCAAGCTTGTATGGCGCTCCAAGATACTGCGTACCAGTAGTTGCAAGCGCATCGCCGTCCTGATAAACAGGATCACCATCATAGGTCTTCCAGTCCTCACCATCAGGAAGTCCGAGAATACCCTTGTAGATTACAGCCTTACGACCTTCCTTAAGAACCTTAATCTTGGTAACTGTAGCATCATCGATATCATCACCGGTGATAACTTCAGTTGTTGTTATATCTCTAAGACCCTTCTTGGACTTGCGTGCTGTTCTCATCTCACCAGCAAGCATAGTCTTATCCTTCTTAAGGATAGGATCAGGTGTGAACTTCTCCTGCTCTGTTCCCGTTGCAGCAACAGCCATAACAAGCGGATCATCTGACTCATCAGTTAGGGCAACAATCTCTTCAGATGCCTCTGACGGGCTTACCGTATTAGAGATTGCTTTAAAAATATTCGCTCTGCTGATTGCAAGCTTCCCGTCTGATGAGATAGTCTTTACTGTTTCATCATCCTCTGTAAAAGAGTCAGCGGCAAGCAGGATTGCATCTCTTGCTGCGGCCTTGTTCTTAACGATAGCGATTGTCTTATCGTCAAAGGTTACTCGATAAGGCGCAATATTGTCTATATATGGAGTTGCAAGCAATACGCCAACCTCTGCAACCACCAGAACTGCAGCGATGCTGAACAGAACCTTGTATCTCTTACGCAATCTGAACTTCTTCTTAGGCTTAACCGCAGGAGCTTCTTCTGAAACTGCTGCTTTCAATTCTTCTGACATAATCTTCTATCGCTCCTTATCTGTAAAAACTTTCGATTACATCACATATTCTATCGATATCCTCAGACTTGAGATCGTAGTACATAGGAAGTCTCAAAAGACGCTCGTATGTATTAGTTGTGTAACGATCCTCACCATGGAAACGACCGAACTTCTTGCCTGCAGGTGCACTGTGTAGAGGCACGTAATGGAATGCTGAACCAATCTCATTCTCCTTAAGTGTCTTAATCAGTGCATTTCTCTCATCGAGATCTGCAGCCTTGATATAGAACATATGGGCGTTATGCTCACATCCTTCAGGAATTACAGGAAGCTCAAGCTTACCTGCATCCATAAGTGGTGTAAGTCTCTTGTAATAATGGTTCCAGCTTGCAAGTCTGTTGTTGTTAATCTCATCAGCAACCTCAAGCTGAGCATAGAGGTATGCCGCATTGATGTCACTTGGAAGATATGATGATCCCATCTCTACCCATGTGTACTTATCAACCTGACCTCTAAGGAATCTGCTTCTGTCAGTTCCTTTCTCTCTTATAATCTCAGCGATCTCGCCCTGGTGCGGATCCTTGATAAAGATTGCACCGCCTTCACCCATGCTGTAGTTCTTAGTCTCATGGAAGCTGAAGCATCCATAGTCACCGATTGTTCCAAGTGCTCTGCCCTTGTATGTTGACATAACTCCCTGGGCAGCATCCTCAACAACGATGAGATTATGTCTCTTGGCAATGTCCATGATAGTGTCCATCTCACAGCTTACACCAGCATAGTGCACAGGAGCAATAACCTTAGTCTTATCAGTGATTGCATCCTCGATAAGCTTCTCATCGATATTCTGAGTATCAGGACGAATATCAACAAAAACTAGCTCGGCACCTCTCATAACAAAAGCATTTGCAGTAGATACAAAAGTGTATGATGGAAGGATTACCTCATCTCCCGGCTTGATGTCGGCAAGTATTGCAGCTAGCTCAAGTGCCTGTGTGCAAGAAGTTGTCAATAAAGCCTTGTTTGCACCAGTCTTCTCTTCAAGCCATGCATTGCACTTCTTAGTGAACTGTCCGTCACCGCAAATCTTCTTGGCAGCAATAGCCTCTGCCATATATTCCTGTTCCTTTCCCACGTAAGGTGGGTTGTTGAAATTAATCATCTGTAGTCACCAGCTTTCTTCGATTAAAAATCATATATATGGAATTATAATATATCAACATTCATTTTACAAACCTATAGGAATAGCTTATACTGTAATTTGATAGATTGTCGTTTTATGCACTTATAACGAAGGAGGAGATTGCAAGTGAAGAGATTTCTTACTTTCATGCTGGTACTTCTAATGATGATGTCAGTAGCTGTGTCATGTGGCAAAGATAATGGAGATGACAATCAGGGTGACAAGAATCCTACAGAGCATACTCAGACTGAATCAGAATCTGAGGATGAAGATACAGATATGGAAATTAAGCCTGAGAAGGCAGATCTATCTGAGTTTTATGGTACATGGACTGCTTCATCAGATAAGGCTGAGTACATGTACGGAAATGTTGATATTACAATCAGTGAAGATGGCACATGGAAGGGCAACATCACAGATGAGGATCTTTCTGGTACCTGGAAGAAAGTTGATAATTATATTGTCTGCAGCAGCAAGCTGTTTACATTTAATGTGCTTAAGAGTACCAATGGCAATATAGTCATGCAGGAAACTGACGATGCAGTAAGAGTTGTACTCACTAAGAGGTAGTTGTTTGGTATTGAAGACAGAACACAAGGGAATTGAAACAGCGATAAGAGCCATATCAACAGCTCTTATTGTTGTTATGCTCGGAATATCTGTTTTTGTATATAAGGCGAGTGTTCCAAAGCTTCTGATATGGTTCGGATACATCCTGGTATACGTTCAGCTTCCGGGATATTTCATAATGGAGATTATGAAGATTAAGCCAGGACACATTTCATCGAGGCTTCTGGTGTCGTTTTTCTCAGGGTGGAGTCTGATCGTTCTTGAATACTATCTGTCAGAGCTTATTGGCTCGAATCTGATTCTGATGATTGCCGGACCGATTATGTGTATTGCTTATTTTGCAATTAAAGCCAAGTCGGGCGAATTAACAGCTCTGAGAAAGTCCAAGCCATCAGACATATCAGCGTATGTGTATGTTTTTGTAGCTCTTGCGCTGATGTACACTTTATTAAGGACTCAGTATCTTTATATTGCGCCAGAATATCAGAATGGAATATATCTGAGCATCGACAGTGTATATCATATGGGAATTATGGATTCTCTTGCAGATGGCTATCCAGTTCAGAATCCGTGGATAAATGACAGAAATATTTATTATCACTTTTTTACCGAGATACTCTGCTGTGTACCACTTAAATTCTGGAATCTTAATGCGGACTTTATAACAGCAAGCTGTCTACCTCTTATGACCATATATACCGTAACACTATCTATATATGCCAGTCTGAGAGAGTTCCTGCGAGACAATAAGAAAGCAGGATTCTATGCTTTCACATTCATCCTTTCATATATGTTTATTGCAGATAAGAAGGGAAGAGCATGGGGCTTTGAACTGATCTTCTGCAATTACAATTTTGCAGGATACGCACTTGCAGGAATCATTGCCTGCACGATAGTTCTTAAATGCTGCATGACAGAAGATCTGACGCTAGGCGAGAAGTGCAGAGGATTCATACTTCTGACGCTATGTGTAACATGTCTTGCAGGAATCAAGGGCCCGATTGGACTGATTTTTGTCGGCGCGATGATTGGAACACTTATCCTTGGAATAATTTTAAGGCAAGTAAAGTTTACAATGGCGATACCGGTAGGCGTAGTGACTGCGGCCTTCTATATAGTATATACTAGAGTTATTTCGTCACCAGACTCAGGCGGAAGCGGAACTGGGGAATCAATAATAAGACTTGGAGCAATAGCAACTAAGTGTTACTGGAGGAAGCCTCTAATTGAATATCTAAGCGGAATGCACGTGCCACATATGGCGATACTGCTTTGTATTCTTGCGGTATTTCTGGTGTTCTTCCTGACGGCATATCTGTTGCCGTGCGGATTCGGATTTTTAAGAGAACTGTGGCTTGTGCTCTTCAAGAAGAAAGAATATGACTTTGCGAGGATTACAGTTTACGCTGCATTCTTCCTGGGAATGGCATTTCTCCTTCTGACAAGGTTCAGCGGCAGAAGCCAGGTATACTTCGGTTTTGCAGCAATGGCATGGGCTCCGCTGATTACGGGTTGGTTCTTTGAGGATGCATCTGGCGACAGAGGTAAACTCGGAAAGGCTATTTACGGAATATCCAAGGTTTACTTTGTAATAACACTTATCATTTTCGCAGTTCTAATGACTATCGGCAATGTGGATGCTGGCATGAGAGCTGTGAGAGTGTATAACGGAGAAGAGAGAGCCGGAAGCGTATATAAGTCGATAACAAACGGTGAGTATGATGCTATGAAGTGGCTTGAACAGAATACACCTGAGGATTCACTTGTCGCGGTTGACAGATACTATTCTGTGCCGCTGAAGAAATATAATCCTGGCAGCCGCTGGCATAACACTTTCTTCCTGTATGCTGCATATTCAGAACGAAATATGTATTTCGAGGGCGCGGGATTCAGCATGGATGAAGACGAAACCTCGTTAAGACAGGAGAGAATCGACACAAATAACCGACTTTTTGACATAAACAATGAGTCAAGAGGTGAGCTTGCAAGAGAGCTTGGAATAGATTATGTCGTTGTATCTAAGAATTATAACGATTGCGGAGATCTTTCCAATGCAGACTACAGGCGCTGCTACTCAAATGATGACGTTGATATATATAAGGTGAAGCGATGAAGAAGAAAATTTTGGCGATAATGATGGTTGCGATGATGCTTTCACTTGGCGCTTGCGGAGATAGCGGAAGCGAGAAGTGGATTGTGACCGGCATCGTGGCGGGAAGTCTGAAGACGACTCAGGCTGATCTTGAGAAAATGGGTTTTGACGGCACTGAATATCTCGAACTGAAGGAGGATGGCACGTTCGAGTGGAAGTGCTTTGATGCAGAAGCTACCGGATCATGGACTAATGGCGAGGGCAAGAATTATGAGCTCACAATTGATGGACAGGATGTCATCAAGGTCAAGGTCAAGGGAAGCAAGGCTGTGTTTACAGATAATGAAGGAACTATATACACATTAAAGAAACAGGGGGAGTAATTTTATGAAAATTCTAGTAACAGGCGCTGCGGGCTTTATAGGATCAAACTTTGTTTTCTATGAGCTGGAAAAGCATCCAGAGGATCAGATTGTGGGGCTAGATGCACTCACATATGCAGGAAATCTTGAGACGCTTAAGGATGCAATGGACAATGAGAACTTCAAGTTCGTAAAGGCTGATATCACAGATAGAGAGGCCATCGATAAGCTGTTTGCTGAAGAGAAGTTCGATATCGTTGTTAACTTTGCAGCGGAGTCACACGTTGACAGATCGATTGAGGATCCTGGCATCTTCCTCAAGACTAACATTCTTGGAACTCAGGTTCTTATGGATGCAGCCGTTAAGTATGATGTGAAGAGATTCCACCAGGTTGGAACTGACGAGGTATACGGAGATCTTCCGCTCGACAGACCGGATCTTTTCTTCGTTGAGACAATGCCACTTACAGCATCAAGCCCATATTCAGCATCAAAGGCTTCAGCGGATCTTCTTGTAATGGCATATCACAGAACTTTTGGTCTGCCTGTATCAATCAGCAGATGCAGCAATAACTATGGACCTTATCAGTTCCCTGAGAAGCTGATTCCACTTATGATTGCTAACGCACAGGCTGACAAGGCTCTTCCTGTTTACGGCGAGGGTCTTAACGTAAGAGACTGGCTATACGTTGAGGATCACTGCAAGGCAATAGATCTGATTATCAGAAATGGCAGAGTTGGAGAGGTATATAACATCGGTGGACATAACGAGAAGGCTAACATCGAGGTTGTAAAGATTATCCTTGAGAAGCTTGATAAGCCTGAGTCGCTGATCACTTATGTAACTGACAGAAAGGGACATGATCAGAGATATGCGATCGATCCAACTAAGATTCATAACGAGCTAGGATGGCTTCCTGACACATGCTTTGATGAGGGAATTGCCAAGACTATTCAGTGGTACCTTGATAACGACGCATGGCTTCAGAATATCATCAGCGGCGAGTACAAGGAATATTACGATAAGATGTATTCAAACAGGTAGGAGGTAATCATGACACGCAAGCTACATCTGTTCCCGAAATCCAACTGGCTTAAGGGACTGTGGTTTATTAACTTAATAGCTGCAGCGGTATTCATGGTTATGATGATTCTTGTAGATGCATTTCCACCTCAGATAGTAAAGTACATACTTATAATTCTGTTCGTATGGATGATTATCGAGGAGCTTCTGATTACAGCAAGAAAGCGGAGATGGGTAAGAGTCATAGGCGTAATTCTATCTATAATGTATATAATTGTATTTGGGCTTGGTTCATATTACCTCTATAGCACCTTTAGCGTATTCGGAAGGCTGGATGATAACAGTACGCGCGCAGCTGATGGAGTTGATGTAACTAAGGATTCTTACAACGTTTACTTAAGTGGTATAGACCAGTGGAATATCGAGAAAGGTAAGGATCTTGAACGAAGCGACGTTAATATGGTTGCAACGGTAAATCCTATTACCAAGACAGTTCTTCTGACATCTATTCCAAGAGATGCATATGTGAAACTTGCAAGTAGCGGAGAGTATGACAAGCTGACCCACACAGGCATATATGGTGTTGATGAAACAATCAACACTGTTGAAGAATGGCTCGATCTGAATATGAATTATTATGCAAAGCTTAACTTCAGCGGTGTTGTTGAGGTTATCAATGCTATTGGTGGAGTGGATGTGTACTCGCCGGAAGAATTCGTTCCAGAGAAGAGAGATACAATTACAATCAAGAAGGGATGGAACCATCTCACTGGAGGAGAAGCCCTTGCTTTTGCACGTGAAAGACATTCACTTAAGGGCGGCGACGAGGCGAGAGTCAAGAATCAGCAGCGAGTTGTTAAGGCAATTATCCGCAAGCTGACTACAAGCTCCGAGGCGCTTTCGTCATATCCGAAGCTGCTTGACAGAATCGATAAGCTGGTTGAAACGAATATGAGCAATCGCGAGATGATGGACATCATCAAGAATGAGATGCTTCATATGGGCGGCTGGAAGATCAAGACTCAGTCAGTTAAGGGTAATTATGATATGAAGCCTGTTGCCAGCTTAAGCTCTGCAAACAACTACTCGGTATTTATCACTGATGAGAAATCTGTTAAGAAGTGTCTTAACAATATTGATAAGGTGATGAATCCTAGCGAAGAGGAAGTGAATGAAATCCTTGAGAAACAGTATAAGGTTGAACAGAAGAGCACCCTTGAACACTTCGCAAAGAAGGTTGTGAAGAAAGTAAAGTTCTGGTAGGAGGTGCCTGTGCTCACTGATACGAAACTTAAGAGGATAACAACTGCAATCTACGTTGCCGGATTGGCGTGGCTCTGCTACTGCAGCTCATTTCTGTTCAGCAGACAGATTGCACAATTTAACGGACATTATCCTTCAGATATGCATTTTTATGTGGATAATGCGATAAACGGTGAAGGTGAGAGATGCCTGACTAAGATATTTGTCGCTCTTTATAAACTGAGCAGTGGGAGCATCGATGCAATTGTTGCATATCTTGGTATAGTCATTGTTGTGATATGTGTAGCAAGCTTTCTGATTATGAGGGAGCTTGTGGATATCTGGGGCGTTAAAGTTCCAGATTTCTATACTCAGGCATTATCTCTGATTATAGTTTACAGCGGTAACATCTATGTTCCGCTGGTACACAGAGCGCATTACAGAAACAGCTGGGCGAGCTTCGCCTGGCACAGTCCGACGCAGCAGACGATGGACATGTTCGCCTTACTTGCGATGTTCTGTTTTATAAAGCTGTGCAGAGATTACAAGACGAAGATAGATGCACACTGGTGGATTGGAGTTGCTATATTCGGAACGTTTGCAACGTGGACTAAACCATCATACTTCATGGTTTTTGCACCTGCGCTCATCATAGCATTCATTCTAGAACTAAAGGGCCTTCATGGAAAAGAACTGAAGGAACGATTCACAAGACTGTTTATAATGGGACTGTCGCAAATTCCTGCAGGACTGGTTATGCTGTACTATATGTTCTGGTACGGTGGCAATGTAACTGAGGAGAACGGCAGTGCGATAAGATTTGGTCTTGCAAGATTCCTGCATCACTATCCGTCGGTAAGGCTGTTCGTTGTCAGAGTCCTGAGTGGTCTTGCAATTCCTATCGTTGTATTTCTGTTTAACAGATACTGTCTGAAGGAGCTGAATTATAGAATTACAACTCTGATGCTGGGCTTTGGAGTTGCGGAGTGGATGTTTATCTATGAGACTGGAAGAAATGCCAGATTCGGAAACTTTGGATGGGGCAAGCAGTTTGCGTGCCTGTATGCGTTCATATGCACTTATCCACTCATAATAAAGAACTGGAAGGACAAGGAATTCCTGAAGGAGAAGCCTAAGCTCAGAATGTTCTATTTCGGGCTGATAACGGTGATTTTCGTCGGAATGATGATCTCGCAGTTCTGCTATTTCTATCGCCTGCTCAAGGGCAAAAATTATATGGTATAAACAAATCCCCGGTGAACACGTAATTAGCGTGACATCGGGGATTTAATATATGAATATTTAAATCTAGATAAGCTCATTAACCTTGAGTGGTGTTGACCACAGCCAGTCCTGGCCAGGATTGTTTATGAGCATAACGAGGTATCCGTTGCTGTTCACCTCAAGACTTTCAATTTCACCAATTGTAAGCTTGATTGATCCTAGATATGATGAATCGCTTTCACGATATACATCTATGTAATTATCTCTTGCCTTGTTAGGCCCGCTAACTCCGTGAAAAATGATTCCGTTGTACGCTCCGCAGTCTTGTACATAGTGTGTACCGCTGTGTGTGCATCTGAGAATCAGCTGATCCTGCTCGAACTTATTGTCTGCAGAATAGACTCTCATACCAGTTCTTGATGAAGCTACAAGATGTTTAAGTTTTCTGTCATAAGCGATTCCAGAAGAACTGTAAGGCGTATCAACAGTTCCGAATTTGTCGTTCTCGGGATTATATGTGTAAGCAAAATGCTGATTTCCCTTGAAGATGTAATACTTGCCAATCTGTGGGTTGTAAGCAATTCCATTAGGATGTCCCATCTTTAGTGATGATCTGACCTTGACTGCATCAAGTCTCTTGCCTTTCTTGCTGTATTTAACTATCGCCTGACCTGATGAACTGTCGAGTCCGAAGACAAAAGTATAAATGCTTCCTGTAAAAGTTACTCCCTGAGGAGTCTTAGCACTATCCAGACCATTTACTTCAAATTTCTTGTGGCAGTTTGTCTCATCAAATGTATAGACGACTCTGCATTTAGTTCCGCCATCTGTAGGGTTAGCAACGAGTGCTTTGGCAACCTCAGACTTGGCGGAGCCAGAAGAATTCTTAGTGAGCTTTACATACTTGGCGATAATATAATATGTCTTGCCATCTTTCTTGACACGATACCAGATATTCTTAGAACCCTTCGCTTTAGCTTTAAGCTGGACTGTTACTGAGGATCCTGCATTCAGAGTTCCCTTAATTGGCATCTTTGTTCCGGCACCGGCTCTACAGTTTACTCCATCGGTTGTTCTTCCTGATGCGTGCGCATATGTGATGCTACCAACAAGATCTGTTCGTAGATAGCCCTTCTTGCCTGCGCATTTAACGTAATACCATCGAGTCTGCTTAGCAGTTCTTGATTTAGTTGTGAACACCTCTTTCATTATCGTTACAGTTGCTTTATTGTTAAGAAGCTTTACCTTCTTTCCTTTAGTTGATGCTGTTGCTCTAAGAATAGCGCCATCAGATGACAGCACCTTACCAGTAGAATATTTAAGTGTTGAAGCTTCAGCTGTTACAGAGGAAAAAGTAACAATAAGAATAAGCGTGCTGATTATAGCTACTGCTGCATAAAATACACTGTACTTTGATTTATATATTGCCAAAGAAATCTTCCTTTCGTGATTATATACTTATGCATCAAAATGATTGCATACATTCAATTATAGGCGTAAAAATATGCATTATCAAGTGAACCTGGGGGTGCCGGTTTGCTTGCAATATACAAAAAGTGATATAATATCCAAAACTGTGCTCAAAGCACTACGGACAGGAAATAATGTATATGCTAACAGACAATATTTTATTTATAAGACTAATATCAATTTTCGCATTTGCCTGTGTGATTGCTTTTGCTCTGACACCAATGAGCATCAGTCTGGCACACAAGATAGGTGCTGTTGACGTACCACTCGATAAGAGAAGAATGCATAAGAGACCAATCCCAAGATTCGGAGGCATTGCCATCTTCCTTGCAACCACTTTTTCAATAATGGTTCTAGATGGCAATTTCCCTAAGATCCAGATTGCAATGATCGGAGGTGCATTTATGTACCTTCTTGGAGCAATCGACGACCTTATGAATCTGAAGCCTCTTGTTAAAGCCTCAGGACAGGTTGTAATAGCCTGCTTCGTGTATACGATGGGTATAAGAATCGAATTCATCAACACAATCTTTACGGGCGGTAAGTACAATTTTGGCGAAGGACTGTCACTTGTAATCACAATTCTATGGATTGTCGGAATAACTAATGCAGTTAATCTGATTGATGGACTTGATGGACTTGCGGCTGGTGTGACGTGCATTATTGCGCTCAGCCTTGCGTATATCGCGTACATTCACGGATCAATCTTCGGTTCTGTATCGGTTATGCTTGCACTTGCGGCACTTGCTGGTGCGTGCGTTGGATTCCTCCCATATAATTTCAGTCCGGCGAGGACCTTTATGGGAGACGGAGGTGCGCTATTCCTTGGGTATATGATTGCAGTATTCTCCGTAATATCACCTCTTAAGAGAGCTACTTTCGTTGCCGCAATTGTACCTATTGCAGCGCTTGCAATTCCTATCTTCGATACGCTGTTTGCAATTGTCAGAAGAAAGGTTAAGGGGATTCCGATTCTCGAGGGAGACAAGGGTCATCTGCACCACAGACTTATGAGAGCAGGCTTCGGACAGAGAAGGTCGGTTCTTATCATATATGGAATTGTTGGTATCATGGGCATGGTATCAGTACAGATAAGCAGAGAGCTTTATAAGGATGCGTTCTTCCTGTCACTTATTGCAGTCCTGTATCTTGGTGTAATTCTTGTTGAGAAGAAGCCTAAGAACAAGCATCAGGTGCGCAGTAAGCCTGAGCCACAGGAAGACTATTACGATGTGATTAAAGCACCTAAGAATTCTGAAGGAGAATAGAATTGAAAATCAGTTTAAATCTGGATAAGACATTTATAAACGATTCTGTACTCGATGAGAGAAGAGGCTTTGCCAGACAAATATTAGAAGATCTTTACACGTGCACTGAGACATACAATGGATGGGTGAAGTGGCCTTCGGAGGATGCGTGGCACAATATTCCACGCATAGAGGCAGAAGCAGAAAGAATAAGAAATCTCTGCGATGTTCTTGTTGTTGTCGGAATCGGAGGTTCATACCTCGGAACGGCAGCGATTCTCGAAGCACTTGGCGGAAACAGGCCAGGGCGTCCTGAGGTAATTTTTGCCGGAACGAATCTAAGCGGCGCATATCACAGCAGACTTCTCAAATCTATAGCTGATCGTGATGTGTGCATGTGTGTCGTATCAAAGTCTGGAACTACAATGGAGTCGAGACTTGCTTTCACTATAATGAAGAGGTTTCTTGACGAGAAGTACGGGACTGAAGCGTACAAGAGAATCGTTGCTATCACTGATCCTGTCAAGGGACTTCTCAGAGAAGAAACTGAAGAGAAGGGATATGCAAGCTTCGAGATTCCAGCGAACATCGGTGGCAGATATTCAGCATTTACACCTGCAATCCTATTCCCACTTGCAGTAGCAGGAATCGATATAAGACGCTTTGTGCAGGGCGCTAAGGATATGGAGGAGAGCAGCTATATCAGAAATGAGGCGCTTGACTATGCCATGACAAGACTTGCCCTTATGGAAAGCGGCAAGGATGTAGAGATATTCGAATATTACGATCCGTGCTACGGGAAGATTGGAGAGTGGATAAAGCAGCTGTTCGCCGAGAGTGAGGGTAAGGGAGGCAAAGGTCTTTTGCCAGTATCGCTTACATTCTCGACAGATCTCCATTCAATAGGACAATTTCTGCAGGAAGGAAGACAGATGTTCTTCGAGACTCTGCTTAATGTCAGAAACTGGGGCGATGATGTTGAGATTCCTTTCTGTGCAGGTAACGCTTTCGATGGAAGAATGCTTAATGAAATTAACGCATTATCTCTTCAGGGAGTTGTTGCAGCTCACAGCAAAGCGGGAATACCTATTGTACAGATTGATATTGAAGAGAATGATGAGTATTGCCTCGGCCAGCTTATGTATTTCATGATGATTACAACTGCTGTAACGGGCAAAATGATGGGCGTAGATCCGTTCACTCAGGATGGAGTAGAGAAATACAAGGCTGAGATAAGGGCCTTGCTCGATTAAGCTAAAGGAGATATATACTTTTGGGTAATAATTTAAAGCCGGAGAGAATGTGGCTGTACGACAATGTGAAGGCGTTTCTGATGCTGCTTGTAGTCATCGGACATATGTTTACTGGTTATGTCGGTGACTCATATGCAATCAGAATGTCAACGCTGTGGATATACACGTTCCATATGCCGGCTTTTGTGTTTATTTCAGGACTTCTTCATAAGAAGTATAAAGAAGATGCAAAGCTTAGATGGGATAAGGTATGGGGGTTTTTAGCGTGCGGAATTGTTCTTAGATACTTCAATTTCTTTGTGAGAATTCTAATGGGAGATCATCCGCGTCCACATATCATATATGAAGCAGGAATCCCGTGGTACCTGATTGTTATGGCGGAATACGAGGTGTTCTTCTACCTAATCAGAAGGCTTGATGCAAAGAAGGTAATTGCTGTATCGATTGTTGCCAGCATGATTTGTGGCTACTTTCCGATGATTAATGACAATTTCTGTCTGGCGAGATTTGTAAATTTCATGCCGTTTTATGCTGTGGGATATTACGCTGATCCGAAGAATGTTCGTGAATTCGCTTCGATCAAAAGGCTTAAGATAATGTCCTGGATCATAATCACCGTGACATTCGCAGGTTCGTTCTTTCTTCCATGGAAATTCTATAAGTATAGAAAGTTCTTTACTGGAAGAAGAAGCTACGAGTTTCTATCAGATTTACTTGATTTCAGTCACGGATACGAACTGTTATGGCTTGTGAGACTTGGAGTAATCATGTTCTCGGCGATTCTTATCATAGCAGTGCTCGGAATTATTCCGGACAGAAACCTCGGCTTTTGCACGACTGTCGGAAGCAGAACGCTCAATATCTACTTCTGGCACAGAATCATATGCTATGCATTTACGTATTATGGATTATATGAGCTGATCAACTCAGAAATCGTTTATACACTGATAGGTCTTGCTATGACTGCGCTTCTTGCACTGCCGATTTTCGGTCATCCTGCAAATGATATTATGTTAGGCATAAAAAAGGGCTTGCAATCTAAGCAGAAATCAGTATAATAATATGGCGTCTGTAAATAACAGACATAATCCTGCACATCCAATCCGGGATGTGCCACTAAGTCCACAGGAGGTGAAAACATGAGAGATTATGAACTTCTATTCGTGCTTGATCCAGCACTTGACGAGGAGTCAAAGAACGCTATGATCGAGACAGTTAAGGGTATCATCAACAATGGTGGCGAGGCTGCAGAGGCTGATGTTTGGGGCGAGAGAAAGCTTGCTTACACAATCAACAAGAAGAACGAGGGATTCTACGTTGTTCTTCCTTTCAAGGCTGATGCTGACCTGCCTAAGGAGCTTGATAGAAGACTCAGAATTAACGAGAAGGTTATGAGACACATCATCGTTTGTAACGATGAGAACTAAGATGTCGCAGGAAGGCAGGTAATAATATGAATCAGGTAGTACTTATCGGAAGACTTGCTAATGATCCAGAGTTAAGCTATACGCCTAACAATCAGACTGCAGTCTGCAGATTCACACTTGCTGTAAACAGAATGAGAAGAGAAGATCCGGCTGACTTCATCAGAATTACTGTATGGGGTAAACAGGCGGAGAATTGCGACAGATATCTTTCGAAGGGCCGTCAGGCGGCGGTTCACGGAAGAATTCAGACCGGAAGTTATACCAACAGAGACGGTGCCAAGGTTTACACAACTGAGGTTGTTGCGAACAGTGTAGAGTTCCTCGGCGGAGGCAACTCCGGTAATAACGGAGAGAGCTTCGGTGGCGGAAGAAACGCAGTTCCACCACAGTTTAACTCAAATGACCAGGCACAGGCAGCAGGATTCCCTGGTTTCGATGAGATGCCAGATTCGTTCCAGGCTGCTGAAGATGATATTCCATTTTAAAGAAAGGGGAAAGCACGAATGTTTAATAAGAACAACAAGCGTGGTGGCGGAATGAGAAGAAAGAAAGTTTGCCAGTTCTGCGCTGATAAGGACAAGAAGATCGACTACAAGGATGTTGAGACTCTCAAGAAGTATACAACTGAGAGAGGCAAGATTCTTCCAAGAAGAGTAACAGGAACTTGTGCTATGCACCAGAGAGCTGTTGCTAGAGAGATCAAGAGAGCGAGAGTTGTTGCACTGCTTCCATTCGATGCAGAGCAGTAAGCTTTAATCAACTTGAATAATCTAACAGACCGTACACCTATATAAGGTGTGCGGTCTGTTTTTTATGTTAATGAGAATGTTGTGGCCGAAGCAATGCGCGTTGTATAATTACTCGATAAGTATATTAGGCTGGTTAAATTGAAACGCGGCATATGTCAGTCCGCAGAATTGAGGTAATGCAATATGTTTAGAGAAATGACTATCAAGAACTGGTTCGAGGAGCTTAAATCTGATCTACCTGCGCCTGGAGGCGGGGGAGTCGCTGCAATGAACGGGGCAAATGGAATTGCACTTATAATGATGGTTGCGAACCATACTGTAGGCAAGGCTAAGTACGCTGATTTCGAGGAGCTTAATAGAAATACAATTGATGAATGCGAAGTTCTTCTTCAGAGAATGATTGATGGTATTGGTAATGATAAGATTGCTTTCGAGAAAGTAACTAATGCATATGGCCTTCCAAGATCAACTGACGAGGAGAAGACTGAAAGATCAAGAATTATTGCTGAAGCAAGCGTAGGTGCCGCTGAGGCGCCACTTGCAGTAATGAGAGATGCGGTCAGAGGCCTAGAACTCGCTAAGGGGTTACTTGGACTGTCTAATCCTAACCTTGAGAGCGATATATATGTTGCAGCTATATGCCTGAGTGCTGCAGTCAAATCTGCAAAGTATAACGTGGATGCAAATATGTCAGGTATCAAGAAGAAGGATACAAAGCTTGCAGAAGACATGGCTGCTGAAGCAGAAGAACTGATTGCTAAGGCGAAGGAACTTGATATTACGAGCAAATAAAGAAAAGGAGTACTGAATATGGTTATGCAGAAGAAAAATGTCGGATTATATGTTCTACTGACAATTTTGACTTGCGGACTGTTTGGATTGTACTGGATGTACTGCTTGCATGAGGAAACAAATGCAATGACAGAAACGGCAGGAGAGCCGGATCCTATACTGGTAATTCTTCTTAATATAATTACGTGTGGAATCTACGGCATGTACTGGTGCTATAGAGAGGGCGAGAAGCTTCAGAATGGGTTTATCAGAAGAGGTATACCATGTAATGAGAATCTTGCTGCGATGTATCTAATTCTTAGTATATGTAATTACTTCACTGGATTTACGAAAATAATTGCATATGCACTGATTCAGGATAAGCTGAACACACTGATCGATGCTTCTGGTATGTCAGGACAGTTTATGAATACTAATCATTTCGAATCCGCGGGAAGCACAAAGTCAAATGACAGAGTCGTTGTTGTTGGAGATGATTATACTAATGGTGGCACAGAAGAAAACCAGGATGAATCAGGAACAGAAGAGTAGAAAGAATAGAATATTAAAGCTGATTGCTGTCGCAACCCTTCTGATTATTACAGGAGGGTTGTATTATCTTGCGATAATTTATCTGGGGATGGGTATACGATGTCCATTTGAACGTATTACGGGGTACTGCTGCCCGGGGTGTGGAATTACAGGTATGGTGCTCTGCCTGTCTCGCGGAGATATTTGTGGGGCATGGCACTGCAATCAATTAACATTCGGATTAATACCGTTTTATGCAGGTTTGTTCATTTATCTTGCTTATAGGTATATAAATTTTGAAGACCAGAAGCTCCCTGTGTGGCTGAGCAAGATTATATATATTCTAATAGTTGCGTATGTTGTCTTTGGTGTGGGGCGCAATGTCTTATAGAGTATTGCTTAATTAGAGTAATGCTTAACGCCAAATAACTTTAGGCATAAAAAAACCTGAAGCTTAATGCTTCAGGTAATTGGTGGACGATCAGGGGTTCGAACCCTGGACACCCTGATTAAGAGTCAGGTGCTCTGCCAGCTGAGCTAATCGTCCGTATTCAGTTTGTTTCGCTCACTTGCGACCGCTTGTTAATGATAACACCGTTTCGCAAGTTCGTCAAGCATTTTTTAAAACTTTTTTAAAAAATTTATTTGCTTTTCGAAATGTCGTATCTCTTGACCCGACTTCGTCAGTATAGCACATAGAAAAAGCGAATGCAAACACTTTTTTAACTAATTTTGTGTTGAATAAAGTTAAAAACGTTGAAAACCCTTGGGCACTGTAGTAAAATCTAAAATGAATATTTGTATTTTGAGATAATATGCTATTCCGCATAATAGTTTAGCTTGAACTTGTGACCCAGGAATCGGATTCCGGTGAGACCTTGGTTAAGCATGAATTCAGGGAGGTATTTATAGTGTTCTGTAGTAATTGTGGATCAAAACTGGTAGAGGGAGCAAGATTTTGCAGTAATTGCGGCGCTCCTGTGGTAGCTCAGGAAGAACCACGTACAGTTTTTGAGGATACAGCAAGTGAGGTTAACAACGAGGCTCCTGAATCAAAGGAAGTTCTTGAACCAGCCGACTTTAATCTAGATTGGGAAACTGTTGATGATGAAGCACCTGCGAAGACAGCTTTCGACAAGAGAGTTTCTTTTGATTGGACTTCAGTAATCGATGAATCTCATAAGAAGAGTGTGGTAGACATCAAGTCACCATGGGATGAGGATGCAACCTTTGAAGATATGTCTAAGACAATCGCACCTCCACAGAAGCCTGAGGCGCCAGTGGCACAGCCAGAGGTTGATGAGGATCTCATGAAGGAATTCGAGGGTATTGATGTAACACCTACAACTGAGAAGGGAAGAACTCTTACTTTTATTGAAATTCTTAAGAAGGAGAGAGAGGAGAAGGAGAGAGCTTCTGAGGCAGCTGCAGCTAAGCTGATACAGGAGAAGCCTGCAGAGGGTGGAGATAGTTTTGAGGAGCTGTCCTACATTCAGGCGGCAGCACAGGAGATTAAGGAAGCTTCAGCTAATGAAACTGAGGCACCTGCAGAAGAGCCTGCGAAAGCACCTGATGAAATGGAGCTTGAGCCAATCGAGGTAGAACCGATTGAAACAGCGCCTATGATGGAGCCTGTAAGTGCAGGAGCTGATATAACAGAAACAATCGAACCTGCTGCTGAGCCAATGACTTTCGTTCAGCCAGCTGTAGAAGAGATGGCTGACTTGAAGGATGCTTATAATGAGGCTAAGGCTGAGGTTCCTGAGTTTGAACTCCCTGTATTTGGTGTTTCTGATACAACAGATGATGATTATTCAGATGATGTAGAAGATGAAGATGACGTTACATATACTGACGAGGATGAGAAGTTATCATTTGAGTCAGTTGAGGATATGTACCTTGCAGATGATTTCGGTAAGTCTTCAGATGAGGATGATGACACTCTGACAGACGAGCCAGAAGATGATACTGAGGACGATGATGAGTTCGAGGTTGAGTATATCTACGAGGATGAGGATGATGCTGAAGAGACTCCAGCGGCTGAGTCAGTTTATGTAAAGGCAGAACCAGAAGTTCAGGCTGAACCTGCTCAAGAAGCAGAAACTACAACTGAAGAAGAGCCTGCAGTAGCAGAGCCTGAAGATAATAGAACTCCAGAAGAGAAGCTTGAGGCTGAGCTTGCAGCAATTCTGGCAACAGGAAATGGATATATTCCAGATGCTGCACCAGTGAGCACTGCATCAGATGTAGACTTAGACCTGTATGATAATATGGATAATATTTCAAGCGAGACTGTTTCAGAGGATGCTGGAACTGATGCACCTAAGCACGGAGCAGTAGAGCCTGAAGAGACCCAAGCTGAGCCTGTATCCGAGGATGCATTTGAAGGATATGCAGACGGATTTGAGACAGAAGAGCCTGCGCCTGAGAATCATGATTACGTAGATGCTGTTGAGGCTGAGATGGAGGTTACTCCTGAGGAAGCCGCAGCAGAAGAATATTTCGCAGACATGATCGATGCGGTAACTGATAGAACTCAGGATCCACTTGCAGATGTTGAGCACCTGACAATTGAGGACATCTTTGATGATGAGTACATGTCTGGTCTCGAGGATGAAGAGGTAGCTGAAGAGACACCAGTTGCAGAGGTTAAGAAAGAAGCCCGTGAGGAAGAGGCTTCAGAGCTTGACGAGAAGGACTCAGAGATTCTAGCACTTAAGAGAAGACTCGCTGAGCTTATTGCTGAGAAGGAAGAAGAGACAGTTGTGCCTGCAAACCCTGCAGTAGCGACAATAGAGGATATTTTCCCTGAGGAAGAAATCGTTCCTGAGTTTAATCTTGTTGAAGAAGTCGATGAGGAGACAGAAGTTCATGTAGAGGATGACGATGCTGCTGAATCAGCTACACCAGTTGCACCTGCACCTGAGCTTCCTGAGACTCCAGTGGTAGAAGTAGAAGCAGTTACTGAAGAACCACTTGCTGTTGAAGCAGAGCCTGTTAGAGAAGAACCTACTTTCGAGCCTTTTGAGTTCACTGCAAAGAATGAAGCACTTGATGATATTGCTGATCTTCAGACTGATGCGATGTCAATTGAGGAGCTTGAGAAGGAGCTTTTCGGAGACGAGTCTCTTGATGACGACAATGAGGCCGAGGCTACAAGAAAGATCGACAAGTTCTACACTCTCTATAAGAAGAATGAGGAGTTCCAGAAGCTCCTGGATGATGAGTATAACAGAATTCAGGTTCAGGACGACGAGCCTACAGAGCTTAGTGATGCAACAATCACACAGCTTGATAACCTTGTTCTTTCAGCTGATGAAATCGCAGACAAGGAGCCTGAAGAGGTAAAGCCTGAAGAAGTAGCTGAAGAGACAGATGCAAAGGCCGAAGAACCAGCAGCAGCTCCAGTTGAAGAGAAGCCAGCTCCTATAATGGAAGAGGAGCCACTAAGCCCTAAGGAAGCAAAGAAGGCAGCGAAGAAAGCTGCTAAGGAGGCTAAGAAGGCAGCAAAGAACGCTCCTGAAGAGGAGGACGAGGAAGAATCAGGCGGAACTGCACTCACAATTATTGCAGTTATAATTGCGCTAATTCTAGTATTCCTTCTGGTTGCTATCCTTATTCTGAATTTTGCGCCTGATAGTGCAATGGGTCTGAAGCTTGATGCGCTTGTACAGAGCATTTCATGCCTTGGTACAGATATTGATGCAAATGACGGATTCCTGTTATAGGTAATTTAAAGTCTACGCAGCGACAGCCGCGCGCTGTCGCTGCTGTTTTTATTTATTGACACGAAGAGGTGTTAACATGAAGCTATTTGATAAAAACAAGGTATTTGATTCAGAAGAATACAACACCGAAGGAAGAATTAAGAAGAAGCGCAAGAACGGAAAGAAAAGTGGCAAGGGCTTTAAGATCGTTATTGCAGCAATTGCTGTGATTGCTGCACTTATTGCTGGCCTTGCTGGATTTATTACGGACTGGCTGTGGTTTAAGGATCTTGGATATACAAGTGTATTCTGGAAGGAACTTTTAACTAAACTTGAGATGGGAGTTCCTGTATTTATTGTCTTCACCATTATAGTCAGGTTCTACCTAAGAACTCTAAAGAATGGATATTTCAGAAAGATCGAATCGCATGAAATCCCTGATGAGAGCCGTCTGAATAAGACGTCATGGGTATTCGCGGGAATCTTCGGACTGCTGACTGCTGTTTTGTCCGCAAACGGATTGTGGCTCAATTTTCTTCATGCGAGCAACGCAACTTCGTTCGGATTGAAGGATCCGCTGTTTCATCTGGATATCTCGTTCTACGTCTTCAATCTTGAATTTCTGACTAAGATTAACAATCTGATGATGATTGCAATTGTTGGCATTGTTGTGGTGACAGTTCTGTACTACGGAATTCTGCTGTCAGTAAGGACTCCGGATGTTTTTGAACGTGAGGAATTTACAGAGCAAAACGAGGAGCCGGAAAGACCATTTAATCCTTTTGATCCAAGCACATTCCAGAGTGCGAACAGAACGAAGAAGAAGACTCAGCTAAATGACAATAATATGCATATGCTGTTTAGTATTGCGTCCGGCAAGCTAACTGTTCTCGGAATTATTTTGTACCTTATGGTAGCTGCTGATTTTGCACTGAAGCAGTTTAATCTGCTCCATGCACATACTGGCGTTGTTTACGGAGCTGGATTTACAGACGTGGTCGTAAAACTGTGGGTATATCGAATAATTATTGTACTGTGTATTCTTGGTGCGATTACGCTCGCAATGCACATGGGCAAAAGAGAATACCGCAAGCTCGTAAGGGTTCCAATTGCAATCGTGTGTGTGTTTGCAGTAGGAATTGGAGCCGCATTGCTTGTACAGAATCTCGTAGTAAGTACTGACGAAATTAACAAAGAAACAAAATATATCAATAACAACATTAAATATACAAGACATGCATATGGAATTGATAACGTTAAGGTAGAATCATATCCTGCAGACAATTCGCTTACGGGTGAGGTTGTTGCGAAGAATGACCAGACAATCGGTAACGTAAGAATCAACGACTACGCGCCTGTTGAGCAGTACTACAACCAGACTCAGAGTATAAGACAGTACTACAAGTTCAATGATGTTGATATTGACAGATATGAAGTTAATGGCAAGCTGACCCAGACTTATCTTTCAGCAAGAGAGATTGATGAGGATAAGATTTCTGGCACATGGATTAATAAACATATTAAGTATACACATGGATACGGCACTGCAGTATCGCAGGTTAATGCTGTTACAAGCAGCGGACAGCCGGATCTTATCATGAAGAATATTCCGCCAGAGACTGAGGTAGAGACTCTAAAGCTCAAGAGACCTGAAATCTACTTCGGTGAGCTGACTAAGGACTACATCATTGTCAACACTAAGGAACAGGAGTTTGATTATCCTGACGGAAGTGACAACAAGTACACCAAGTACGAGGGTGAGCATGGAATCAAGATGAATTTCTTCAACAGGATCTTATACGCAATAAGAGAGGGAAGCCTCAAGATTCTTGTTTCGGGAAATATCACTTCAGATTCAAAGATTGTATACAACAGAAGCATTGTTGACAGAGTTAATAAGGTATTTCCGGGACTTTCATATGAGAAGGATCCTTATATGATTAATGTGGGCGGAAAGTTATATTGGGTTCTTGATGCATATACAACAAGCTCATATTATCCATACTCTGAGCCATATACAGGCGAAGTTGGATCAACAAACTACATCAGGAATTCTGTTAAGGTGGTTGTAGATGCATATGAGGGAACTGTTGACTTTTATGTTGTAGATGATGAGGATCCTATTGCTCAGACTCTTCAGAAGATATACCCTAAGCTCTTCAAGCCATATTCAAAGATGCCTGAAGAGATGAGAAGCCATATGAGATATCCTAATACACTGTTTAACATTCAGGCTGGGGTATATACGAAGTACCATATGGATGATGCGAAGGTATTCTACCAGGAAGAGGATATGTGGGATATAGCTCATCAGATATACGGAACAGAAAATGTTCAGATGACACCTAGCTACTATATCTTCAAGCTTCCTGAGGAGCAGAAAGCTGAGTTTATGAACATGATTCCGTTCACACCTAAGTCAAAGCAGAACATGACAGGCCTCATGATGGCAAGAAATGATGGAGAGCATTACGGTCAGCTTGTTGTCTACACATTCCCTAAGAATAAGACAGTATACGGCCCAATGCAGATAGAAGCACAGATAGACCAGAATACTGAAATCAGTAAAGAGTTCTCTCTGTGGAACGACTCAGGTTCAACCTATTCAAGAGGCGATCTCTTCGTAATTCCTATCGGAACCTCTCTCTTGTATGTGGAACCTGTATACCTCGAAGCTTCGAATGAAGCTATACCTGAGGTGAAGAGAGTAATAGTTGCATATGGAGATAGGATTGCATACGAGAAGACACTTGGAGAAGCACTTTCAAGCCTCTTCGATGGAGACTTCAGCGATGCTGACACAAACAATACAGAAGGTAGTGGAAACGGCACAGGAACAAACAGTGGCATAAGTGGTAGTAGTGGCAGCAGTTCACTCAAGGAGCTTGCTCAGAAGGCTAATAGTGAATATGAAGCTGCTATCGAATGTCAGAAGCAAGGCGACTGGGAAGGATATGGCAAGCATATCAAGAAGCTTGAATCATACCTAAGCAAACTTGCTAACAGCTAACGACTTGCTTATATGCTAGAATAATAGGGGACAAATAATATTAAGGGAGAAATACTATGCTTAATTTTGATCTGAACAAAATGCTGTACACTATCAGACCGCAGGAACATGACAAAGAGACTGTGACAAAGCTCCTTAGAACGCATCCTGAAGTTAAATTTGTATCACTTACAGGTGTTGACCTTGGAAATCACAACACAGATGAGAAGATACCGGTGAACACTTTCATTGATGATATGGAGAAGACTCTTGCTTCAGGAGTTCAGACAGACGGCTCATCAGTCGCGCTCCCTGTTATAGCTGATTTATCAAACGCAAGAGTAGATATTGTTCCGGACATGGATGTCAATTGGTATGTTGAGTATAACTGGAGCAACATCGACTATACAACAGGACTTCCGGTTGGAACTCTCAGAATCCCATCATTTCTGAAGCATAATGATGAGAACTATGTTGGCTCAAGAGCTTTTCTTAAGAGATCAATCAAGAGATTCGGAGAGGAACTCGAGAATATCGTAAGAGCAAATCCATACGTTATGGAATACATCGGTGGAGTTGATTCACCTGATGATATTGAGAAGCTGTCTCTTACGAATGCAACAGAACTTGAGTTCTGGGTTAAGACTCCTGATGACAGAGCTGATAGAGATCAGCTGTTCACTTCACAGGAGCTTAAGGAGCAGTACTGGAAGAGAACTATCGGTCCGGTTGGAACTGCTCTAGAGCAGACTCTGGAGGTTCTTGATCACTACGGTATTGGTGTAGAGATGGGACATAAGGAGGTCGGCGGAGTACGAGCCAAGATGGGAAATTCTGGCCAGTACGACCATATTATGGAACAGCTTGAGATTGACTGGAAGTATGCTGATCCGATGCAGGCTGCAGATAATGAGAGTCAGGTAAAGCATATAGTCAGAGATATCTTCAGATTCAACGGACTTGAGGTAACGTTCCTTGCGAAGCCGGTATACGGAGTTGCAGGAAACGGAGAACATACACATTTTGGTGTATCAGCAAAGTTAAAGGATGGCAGAATCGTTAATCTGTTCGAACCATCAGACAGAGAGAGTGAGTTCATGAGCCCTATCGGATATGGCGGACTTATGGGAATTCTGAGAAACTATGAGATTATGAATCCTATTGTGTGTCCGACTCATGACGCATTCCAGAGACTGAAGCCGGGATATGAGGCTCCGGTATGTATAGTTACATCACTTGGCAAGGATCACGAGACTCCTTCGAGAAATAGAACTGTACTTGCAGGACTTGTAAGAGATTTCAGCAACCCGCTGTCTACAAGATTCGAGCTCAGATCACCTAACCCACACAGCAACACATATCTGATAATAGGCGCTGGATACATGCTGATGCTTGATGGCATTAGAGCAGCTCTGGAGGCTGGCAAGACACCAGCAGAGCTTGAGAAATCAATCTCAAAGAAGTATGGTGAGGATGACTTCTACCTCGAGAAGGATCGTGAATACAGATGCGAGAAGAACGTATTCACGGAGTTTACTCAGGAAGAAAGAGAGAAGCTTTTTGGCCGCTCACCAGCGACAGTGTGGGAGAACTTTAATGCGTTTGACGTATATGCTGACAGGCTTGATATCATAACTGGCGGAAATGAGACAGACCTTATGATTCTTAAGTCATTCACAGAGCAGATGCTCCTCAAGTGGACAACGGAGTATCATGACAGAAGACTTTCTAACCAGATGGATTTTGTAAGAAGTTGCTCTAAGAAGCATGGTGATGACGCGACTGAGTACGATCTCACAAACTGGGAATCAGTTAATGAGCTGAGGATGCTTCTTGGTAAGGATTCATACGTAAGAACATCACTTCTGTCACAGGCGAAGAAGGCAATAGATGATAATGATCTGCGCAAAGCATCAGATCTGGAGCTTGAGATTCAGACTGTTATGGAGAAGCTTCGCAAGGAATACAATAAATACATTAAGAACCTACTATAGATAAATAAAACGGAGATGAAAAGTCATGCTAGATATTAAGAGAATTAGAGAAGACTACGAGAACGTTAAAGCGGCAGTAGAGAGAAGAGGCAAGGGAAGCTTCGGAATTGAGAGGGTTATCGACCTTGATGCGAAGAGAAGAGAGATGCTCGCTGAAGTTGAGGCAATGAAGAGCAAGCAGAATGCGACATCAAAGGAAGTTCCTAAGCTTAAGAAAGAGGGCAAGGATACAACTGCACTTTTTGCAGAGATGAAGGAGCTCTCAGCAAAGATTAAGGAAATTGACGCACAGGTTTCAGAGGTAGAGGAAGAGCTTAGAGATGTTCTTCTTGGAGTACCTAACACTCCTTACAAGGACGTACCTGACGGTCTTGACGATTCAGATAACGTTGAGCTTCGTAAGGTCGGAACTCCTAGAGAGTTTGATTTTGAGGCTAAGGCTCACTGGGATATCGGCGAGGATCTTGATATTCTTGACTTTGAGAGAGCTGGTAAGATTTCAGGTGCAAGATTTACAGTATACAAGGGCCTTGGTGCAAGACTTGAGAGAGCTTGCATCAACTTCATGCTTGATCTTCACACAGAGGAGCAGGGATACACAGAGATTCTGCCACCTTTCATGGTAAACAGAACAGCAATGACAGGAACAGGACAGCTCCCTAAGTTCGAGGACGATATGTTCTACCTTCCTGCTAAGGATTTCTTCCTCATTCCAACTGCAGAGGTTCCTGTAACTAACCTCAGAGGTCAGGAGATTATGCCTGGTGATGAGCTTCCTGTATACTATACAGCTTATACACCATGCTTCCGTAAAGAGGCTGGTTCAGCAGGAAGAGATACAAGGGGTCTTATCAGACAGCACCAGTTCAACAAGGTTGAGATGGTTAAGTTTGTAGCACCTGAGACATCATACGATGAGCTCGAGAAACTCACACTCGATGCAGAGGAAATTCTTAAAAGACTTGGAATCCCATACAGAGTTGTAAGACTTTCAGCAGGAGACCTCGGATTCTCAGCAGCAATGACATACGATATCGAGGTATGGATGCCAAGCTACGGAAGATATGTTGAGATTTCAAGCTGCTCAAACTTCGAGGATTATCAGGCAAGAAGAGGAAATATCCGTTTCAAGAGAGACAAGGAGCATAAGCCTGAGTTCGTACATACACTTAACGGATCTGGCCTTGCAGTCGGCAGAACAGTTGCTGCAATTCTCGAGAACTACCAGAACGAGGACGGCAGCGTAACAGTACCTGAGGTTCTGAGACCATACGTAGGAAAAGATATCATCAAATAATGAGAACAGTAACCGATTTTCTGATAGAACATAAGAATGAAGATGCGATAAGTTTTCACATGCCTGGACACAAGGGGCGCAAAAGCATTTTCGACAAGAGTGGATTCTCTGCATGGTCGAATGACATGATTGCGAATGACATTACAGAGATTCCTGGAGCTGATGCGCTCTATTGCCCTGAAAACACTATAAAGCAGGTGATGGAAAACTACGCTGCACTCTATGGGGTTAAGCACACAGAGCTCCTAGTTAATGGATCGAGTGCTGGAGTTATGGCTTCGATCCTTTCGAGTGTACCACGTGGTGGCAAGCTGGTGCTTGGAAGAAATTCGCACCACTCAGCATTCAGCGCCTTAAGACTTGGTGGCATAATGCCATGCTACCTAAGACCCCAGATAGACTCGAAGTACAATCTCCTCGGACCGGTTTCACCTGAGGAGGTGGACAATGTTCTTGCTTGCAACCCAGATGCATCAGCGGCTCTGATAACGAGCCCGAATTACTACGGGATGCTCTCAAACATAGAAGCAATTGCTGCGGTATGCAGACGATATGACGTGACGCTGATCGTCGACCAGGCGCACGGAGCACATCTCTCGTTTTTTGACCGTGAACATGACTATGACGAAGCAGGATATATAAGATATTCGGCAGCAGAGAATCAGGGCGCGGATATTGTTGTAAACAGCACGCACAAGACGCTACTTTCATTCACAGGAACAGGAATTCTGAATGTCTGCACTGACAGGGTAAATATAAATAAGCTGTCAGAGATTCTTAGAATGCTTCAGACCACGAGTCCGTCATATATTCTGATGAGCAGTCTTGATGTAAATGAGCAGATTATGGAGAAATGGGGCCAGGCAATCGTTAAAGACTGGATTGATGACCTGAAATATTTCTATAAGAAGGCTAATGAAATCGAGGGATTGAGAGTTGTAAGAGGCTCGGCGCTTGATGCAACCAAGATAAATATCAGTCTGACTGAATTTGGTTTAAGTGGAAGTCAGCTCGAGGAAGAACTCAGATATCATGGAATCTATGTTGAGATGGTTCACGGAGATTACGTGATGCTAATGACTGGTGCAGGAAACAGAAGAGAGGATTACAAGAGGCTTCTGGCGACTATTGAGAGAATAATTGATAATTATGGAATTGAAGGTCCAAGATCAGTTCCTCTTGCAACAATTCCAGACTTCATCCTCGAATCAGGAAGACTTCCATCCGAGGGGGAGAGAGTTCCACTCTACAGCGCGGAGGGCAAGGTGCTTTATGAACCTATAATTATATATCCCCCTGGATCACCTGTTGCGTGCCCAGGAGAAGTTCTGAGCTATGAGGTTATATCATATATCTCGCAGGCTATGGCGCATGGAGACAAGCTTTCTGGCGTAGATGATGAAGGCATGATAAGCGTCGGAGCATAAGAATAAATCGTATAAGAACACTGCAGGGTTCAATTGTGGGCCAGGCGGTGTTCTTTTTATGCCAAAATAGCGAATCTTGGGTACATCATCACGCTGCATCATCCGATTTTTCTGTCAGAAAATTAATCTGCTGTCAATACTCTCTTTGTGAAATATTTATTTTTATGTTCAATTCGTGAAGATTTGTAGTATAATGCTCGATGTATGGTTATGTATATATAAAAATAGTAGAAAGGAAGGTTTCTAGTAGGAATGAGCCATGGAAAACATTTACCTAGCATCCACGTTCCGCATCACAAGAACACAGCAGGTCTTGAGACTGAAGTGATGCCGATTCCGGATGTGGTTAAGATCTGCATGTCGCAGAGCATTGGCGCACCTTGCAAGCCACTCGTTGAGAAGGGTGACTATGTAAAGGTAGGACAGAGAATCGGTGATACTGATGCTTTTGTCAGCGCTCCTGTTCATTCAAGCGTATCAGGTACAGTAACTGACATCGTACAGGTACGTGGATCAATGGGTGGCTTTGAGACACTTGTTGTAATTGAAACAGATAAGAAGCAGGAAGTAAGTGAGGAAGTTAAGGTTCCAGTTGCGAACAACTTCGAGGAGTTCGTAAAGGCAGCAAGAGATTGCGGTCTTGTTGGACTTGGAGGAGCATCCTTCCCAACACACATCAAGCTGAACCCTAAGAATCTCGAGGAGGTTGACACTCTCATCGTTAACGCTGCTGAGTGCGAGCCTTTCATCACAGGAGATAACAGAGAGATGGTTGAGGACGCACAGGACGTTCTTGACGGAATGAAGCTTATCATGAAGTACCTCGATCTTAAGATCGGATACATCGCTGTTGAGTCAAACAAGCCAGATGCTATCGAGAACCTTAAGAGAATGATCGAGCAGAATGGATATGATGACATCAAGCTTCACATTATGCCTTCAAGCTACCCAAAGGGAGCTGAGCGTGTAATGGTATACGAGGTAACAGGAAAGGTTATGAACGCAGGCGTGCTTCCAGCACAGCTCGGAATTATCCTTGACAACGTTACTACAGTAGGTATCCTTGGAAACTTCTTCAGAACAGGAATGCCTCTTACAAGAAGAAGAGTAACTGTTGATGGAGATGCAGTAGCACAGCCTAAGAACGTTTTCGTTCCAATCGGAACACAGATTGCAGACGTTGTTGAGTTCTGCGGCGGCTACAAGAAGGAGCCTAAGAAGATTGTAATGGGCGGACCTATGATGGGCCGTGCAACAAAGTCAGACGAGTCAGTAACAATGAAGAATACAGGATCACTTCTCTGCTTCGGTAAGGAAATTGCTGAGGTTAAGGAGGAGACAGGCTGCATCAACTGCGGAAGATGTATGAATGCATGTCCATTCGGACTAGTACCTGTAATCTATGCAGAGGCTTACGCTCGTAAGGATGTAGAGAGACTTCAGAAGTTCAACGTAATGCAGTGTATGGAGTGCGGAAGCTGCAGCTTCATCTGCCCTGCAAGAAGACCTCTGTCATTCACTAACAAGCTAGCAAAGGGATTAGTAAAGGAGGCATCAGCAAAGTAATATGGATAAGAAATTTCATACAAATCTGATAGTATCCTCAGCACCACATATCGTAACTGATGCTGATACTACTAAGCTCATGGGAACAGTTATTCTTGCACTTGTTCCATCACTGGTTGCTTCAACTTATATTTTCGGATTCAGAGTAATTCTTCTGACTGCAATCTGCATGGCTGCATCAGTAGGATTCGAGTGGATTTACAACCAGATTATGCACAGAAAGCAGACTGTTGGAGATCTTTCAGCAGCACTTACTGGTATTCTGATTGCATTCAACGTACCATCAAACTTCCCAATCTGGATGGCAATTATCGGATGCTTCTTCGCAATCGTAATTGTTAAGCAGCTTTACGGAGGTATTGGTAAGAACTTTGTAAACCCTGCTATCACAGCAAGAATCTTCCTCTTCATTTCATTCGCAGGAAGCATGTCAACATGGCCACTTCCTACAATGAACAAGACAGCAGACGCTGTAACAGGAGCTACTCCTCTTGGCGTTCTTGCAGAGGGCGGTTCAGATCTTCCTGGTCTTAAGGACATGTTCCTTGGATTCACAGGTGGATCAACAGGCGAGGTTTGCGCAGCTGCACTTCTCATCGGTGGACTCTTCCTTATCTGGAAGAAGGTTATTTCACCAGTTATCCCTGCTGCATTTATCGGAACAGTATTTGTTCTCGGTGCTATTTTCGGCGGTGGAGTTCAGATGGGACTATGGCACGTATGCGCAGGTGGAGTAATGCTCGGAGCATTCTTCATGGCAACTGACTATGTAACTTCACCTAAGATGAAGTCAGGTCAGATTCTATTCGGTATCGGATGCGGAATTATCACAATGGTTATCAGACTCTGGGGTTCATATCCAGAAGGAGTTTCATTCTCAATTCTTCTTATGAACATCTGTACACCACTTATTAACCGTTTCTCATACAAACTATATTGTGGAGGTGGAAAGAATGAAAAATAATGATAACGCTTACCACAATTTCGTAAAGCCGATCGTAGTTCTCGTAGCTATCTGCTTCGTAGTTACTTTCGCGCTTGCTTATGTATACGGAATTACAGCACCAATCATCAAGGAGAACACAGCTAAGGCTGCTAACGAGGCTAGAACTGAGCTTCTTCAGGATGCTAAGGGCGCATTCACAATGGTTGCTGACGAAGAGAACAATGCTGATAAGCTTTATGTTCTTGAGGAGAAGAAGGTATACGCTACTGACTGCTACACAGCAGATAACGGAAGCGGTATGGTTGTAACTGTTAAGTCAAACTCTTACGGCGGACTTCTCACAGCAATGATCGGTATTGACAAGGATGGAGCAGTAACTGCAGTTAAGGTAACAGCTCACGCTGATACTCCTGGTGTAGGTACTAAGGCTCAGGAGCCATCACACCTTGCTCAGTACAAGGGTTATAGCGAAATCGGAAGCACTGATATCAAGTCAGATCCTTCAATCAAGCACGTATCAGGAGCTTCAATTTCATCAGGTGCTATTCACAAGGCTGTATGCTGTGCACTTGAGCAGTTCAAGGCAAATGGAGGTGTAAACTAATGGAAAACAAGAAAAGCAAGCTCTCCATTCTGCTTAATGGAATCATCAAGGAGAACCCGGTACTTGTTCTCCTTCTCGGAACATGTCCTGCACTTGCAACTTCATCATCTGTTGCCAACGGTATCGGAATGGGACTTTCAGCAACTGCAGTACTCATTTGTTCAAACATGGTAATTTCATTACTACGTAATGTAATTCCAGACAAGGTAAGAATCCCTTGCTACATCGTAATCATCGCTGGATTTGTAACTGTTGTACAGTTCGTTCTTCAGGCGTATGTACCATCACTCTACGCATCACTCGGACTCTTCATTCCACTGATCGTAGTAAACTGTATCATCCTCGGAAGAGCTGAGGCATTTGCTAACAAGAACACAATCATCGATTCTGCCTTCGACGGTATCGGTATCGGTCTTGGATTCACACTTGCACTTGGCGCAATGGGACTTATCAGAGAGCTCCTCGGAGCTGGAACTATTCTTGGATTCACAATCATCCCTGAGCAGTTCACAATTTCATTCTTCGGTCTTGCACCTGGTGGATTCTTCGTATTCGGAATCCTGATTGCACTTCTTAACGCTGCAACTAAGGGTAAGGCACTCAAGGCTAAGAGCTTCAGCTGCGGAGTTTGCCCAATGTACAACTCATGTAACACAGCAGAGGCAAATGAGGAAATTCAGGAGAAAGGAGCTGCTAAGTAATGATGAATCTTATCGTAATTTTTATGGCGGTAGTACTTGTTAACAACTTCCTACTGTCACAGTTCCTTGGAATCTGTTCATTCCTCGGAGTATCAAACAAACTAAGCTCATCTGTAGGTATGGGTGGTGCTGTAATCTTCGTAATGTTCATTGCGGAGCTCGTTACATGGCCAATCCAGCAGCTTCTCGACAAGTTCGAGATTGGATACCTTCAGACTGTAGTATTCATTCTTGTAATCGCATCACTTGTACAGTTCGTAGAGATGTTCATGAAGAAGTACCTCCCTGCACTTCAGAAGGCGCTTGGTATCTTCCTTCCACTTATCACTACTAACTGCGCTATCCTTGGTGCAACAATTAACGCTATTAACTATGGATATACCTACGCTCAGTCAATCGTATACGCAGTAGGTGCAGGAGTTGGTTACCTTGTAGCTATGGTTCTGTTCGCTGGTGTACGTGAGGAGAAGCTTTGGGACGACAGCCTTGTACCAACACCATTCAAGGGTGTTCCAATGGTACTTGTAAGTGCTACAATCCTTTCTCTTTCATTCATGGGCTTCACAGGTCTGTTCCAGTAAGGAGGGAAGCAAATGAGCAATCTAGTAACACCGGTAATTATGGTAGTGATTGCAGGATTTGTTGCTTCAGCACTTCTTGTAATCGCATCAAAGGTATTCTTTGTTCCTGTTGACGAGAGAGTAACAGCTATCACAGAGGCTCTTCCTGGAGCTAACTGCGGCGGTTGCGGATTCGCAGGATGCGGAGACTACGCTAATTCACTTGTAGAGAACCCTGACACACCTTGCAATAAGTGTGCTCCTGGTGGCGCAGCAGTTGCATCTGTAATTGCTGAGATCCTAGGAAAGAGCGCAGGCGCAACTGAGCAGCAGGTTGCACAGGTTATGTGTAACGGAACTTGCGGCGCAGCAAAGCCGATCCTTGAGTGGCAGGGAATGCAGACATGTAAGGGAGCAAAAGGCTTCTTTACTACTCCATCAGAGTGTATGTACGGATGTATCGGACTTGGCGACTGCGTTAACGCTTGTCAGTTCGACGCAATCGGCGTAATCGATGGAAGAGCAGTTGTTAACAGAAACAACTGTGTAGCTTGCGGAGCTTGCGTAGGCACTTGCCCACAGAGCATCATCAAGCTTGTTCCAATGAAGAACCAGGTTCACGTAATGTGCTCAAATACAGACAAGGCTCCAGTTGCTATGAAGGCATGTTCAAACGCATGTATCGGATGTGGCAAGTGTGCTAAGGCTTGTAACTTTGACGCAATCACAATCGAGAACTTCAAGGCTACTATCGACACTGAGAAGTGTAAGAGCTGCGGAATGTGCGTAGTTGAGTGCCCAACAGGCGCAATCAACACATACAAGGTTCTTACTGCTGCACAGGCAGAGAAGTTCAAGGCCGCTAATAAGGCTAAGGCTGAGAAGGCTAAGAAGGCTGCTGAGGAAGCTAAGGCTGCCGCACAGGCTTAATAGTCATCTTCTTAAAGAGAACAAAATACAGGCCCGCGAGAGATAACATCCCGTGAGCCTGTTTTATTTTACCCGTATTTAGTTTTCTTAAATAACCATCCACATGAATATAAAGTGACAAAAGCTTCCACCCATCACGAACAGATGAAAAATCTCGTGAGAACCAAAATTCTTATGAAGATTATTAAACACCTCGAGCTTAAGTGCATAAAGGATTCCACCAACAGAATAGATGATTCCGCCAAGTAGAAGCATCATAAACTGAGCTGTTGTAAGCAGATTCCATAGCTCTGGAATCACTGTAATGCACATCCATCCCATCGCAAGGTATATAACCGATGAGAGCCACTTAGGACAGTTGATCCAGAATACATTGAATAGCACCCCTATGACCGCAGCAAACCAGATAGCAATAAGAAGTTTATGTCCGCTGCTTTCAGGTAAAACTGATATGCATATTGGAGTATATGATCCGGCAATGAGTATGTATATCATTGCATGGTCAATCTTCCTTAGAATGACATTACCATTGTCTGATAGATTAAATGCGTGATATGTGCTGCTTGCGGCGTACAGAAGCTGCAGGCTTATCAGGAAAATACTAAGGCCTACGAGCCTTGACGTTGTATTTGTCTGAGCTGACAATGTTGCATGTATCAGTAATGGCGGAGCGGCAAATGCTGCAAGCACAAAAGCTATTAAATGGGTAAGTGAACTACCTGGGTCCTTTGCTCTAAATAACATGAATAGTCCTCCTTGCAGTTAAAATAATAAAATATATCGGTTTTTTAAAAACTCTTGTTGCGTTATCATATAACTTGTTAATAAACTTGTCAACGGGTTTACGAAAACTTATAATAAGAACATCGATAACTTAAGGAGGTGGATATGGATAGATTTCAGTTACCTTTATATAATGAGATTCCTGACGTTGGACTGTACCTAGATCAGGTGCAACGCTTTGCCGAGGATAAATTAAAGCCTCTTAAGGACGTCTCTATCACAAGCTCTATGATTAGCAACTATGTAAAACAGTCAATCATCAGAAAACCGGTTAAGAAACTGTATTACAGAGATCAGATTGCAGAAATCATTTTCGTCGCAATTGCTAAGACTGTAATGTCTCTCAATGATATAAGAGGAATCATGGAGATACATAGAAATGAATCTGAAACTGGCAGAGCATATGAATACTTCAGAAGAGGTTTAACTGAGAAACTCGAAGAAATCACTCATGGCCAAAAGGCCGATGTACATACTTCTGAGCCATCCGCTTCGGTTGATAGTGAGAACGCTTATTTAATGGATCAGATATTTAAAACAATAGCTTATAAGCTGTATCTAGATGATTTACTGGGTAAGAGATTGGGCAAATAGAAAAATTGAAAAAACTTAAAAAAGTGTTTGACAACATAATACCATTTTGGTATTATAAATAAGCTGTCGCTTGGGAACAGCAGTTAACAAGCATAAAGCGAAACAGTTCATAAAAATATTTGAAAATTGCTTGACAAACAGTCAGTAAGATGATAATATAAATGAGCTGTCGCAAGACAGCAGAACCTTGAAAACTTTATAGTGTAGAAACTAGTCTAAGAGATGAAGCGGCTCCATAGTGAGCAAGACAGAATCTCACAGATAGTACAAATAGAGACAAACGATGC
>Ga0129317_1000467_pt1 | contig 42764 bp, 42 predicted proteins | sample Cm1ome_FD_94430 | JGI IMG/M metagenome (GOLD analysis project Ga0129317, IMG submission 94430) | Eastern black-and-white colobus group fecal microbial communities from Wisconsin, USA - Cm1105 metagenome | ecosystem: Host-associated > Mammals > Digestive system > Large intestine > Fecal | place... | reverse complement strand
TCCAGCAGATAAACTTTGAGGGCGGTTATGCGACATACGTCGGCTCTCTATGGGCATACCATTATTTCATAAAAGACCATCTTGGAAACAACCGTATGGTTGTTCATCCAAGCGGGTTAAACCGGCAGCCGCAGGTGAACAACTACTATCCTTACGGCGGACTGATGGCAAACAGCACCAATCAGGATCAGCAGCGCTACAAGTACAACGGCAAGGAGCTTGACCGTATGCACGGACTTGACTGGTATGACTTCGGGGCAAGGTGGATGGATGCAGCTTTGGGAAGGTGGCACTCCATAGACCCGTTATGTGAGAAGTACTATGATGTCAGTCCGTATGCATATTGTATGGATAACCCGATAAACCGTATAGATCCAGATGGAAGAGATACTTATTTATATGCACGGCAGTTAAACGCATTCCTTCCAATGTCTTTAGGCGTACACACTTTTATCGTTGTTAATATTTTAGGGAAAGAACCACAATATTTTTCGTATGGTCCCTCAGGGAAATATTTAGGAACCTTAACACGAACATATTATAAAGACGATATTGATATCTATACACATGCTGATAAGACTTTACAATATGAGGCAATCAAAATTACTCCACCAGAAGGTATGAGCGAAATGGAATTTGATAATAATGTAATCAAGGCTGCAAATAGTTTTTATGAGGATTCCAATGTAAGATATGACATCCTGTCACCAAGTGAATCTTTAGATACGGGCAATTGTAATTCAAGCACCTCGACACTGTTGAATAAAGCTGGAATTTCAAAAGAGAAAATAGATGAGATAAAAGAAAATATACCTGGTAATTCTTACGGTTTCGGAGATATAAAACCATGGACTAAAGAAGAGAAAGATAAATTAGAAAAAAATGATTAAAAGATTTTTGATAAACATTGCAATATCAGTATATGTATATTTGTTCCTTTTAGAGGCAATATATGTTTTATATTATAAAAAAATGGAACATCTTTTAACTGTGATAAGTATGACATTATTCATGCTTTTATATTGGATTGTACGTAGAAAATATAAGCATATTTACATGCCGAGAAGAAATGCTTTTATAAGTATTTTTTTGTTTATTTTATATGCTGTATATTTTTATACAGACACAGACATTTATTCTCCTGTGGTTACTATATATTTATTAATTGTATTTTCTATTCCCAATACACTTTTTGTGTTGTTATTACATAAATACAATATATGTACTGATTATTTCTATAATGAAGTAAAAATGTTTGGAGAGAACAGTCTGCCTGCCGCAATATATTGTATTGGAGCTATAATGCAAACAGACAGCATATTGCCTTTGTTTATTCTGTTAAGTCATACTACAACCGTTATTTTTTTCATCTTTAAATATTTGATGGCTGATGATTAATACAATAACAAAATATATGAATATGATAAGAATGGTATTAAAAGAATTAAAAAAAACATGACATCCGACAAAAACAAAGGGATTACATCCATCACATACAATGATATAAACCAGCCGCAGAAGATAACCTTCTCTGACGGCAAGACAACGGAATATGTCTACAGCTATGACGGGACGAAGCTGCAGACAATACACAAGACACTGCAGCCGCAGACATCAAAAACAACGACATACTGCGGCAATTTGATTTAACCACTACTATCCGTACGGCGGTCTGATGGCTGACATCTGTACAGGCAGCGACGTCCAGCCATATAAATATAACGGCAAGGAACTTGACCGTATGCACGGGCTGGACACATACGACTATGGGGCAAGGCAGCACAATGCGGCAACAGGGCGATGGGACAGGATGGACCAAAAGTGCGAGAAATACTATGACATCAGTCCATACGTTTTTTGCATGGATAATCCAATAAGTTATACTAATGCAAATGGGGATTCTATATATTTTGACATGCCAGCCATTAAAAATGGCACTATAACAGGATATACCAGATATACTTATGGGAAATATGGAGACACTTACGGATTTGGAAGAAACGGAGAACTTTATCAAGGAACGAATAAAACAATCGGCTTAATAAGTGATGCGCTAAATACGATTTCTGGTGGCGGAACCTACGGTCTGAATCTTGTGGCTGGTTTAAGTGGTAATACAAGTAAGGACATAAGGATAAAATATGGCGAAAATTATACAGATAACAGATCTTCAAATGAAATTGTTGTATCTTGGGATCCAACCATCACTGACGGGTGTGGAATAGATGTAAATGGCAGTAACGAATCACCTCCATTTATATCACTTGCGCATGAACATTACCATGCCGATGACTTTCTGATAAATGGAAACTATAATGCTGGAACATGGTATATACATAATGGAAGCGCCGCATCATATAGAGAGCTTCAGGCATGCAGGTTGGAAAACTTCATACGTGAGGAGCACAAAATTCCATTAAGGGCGTATTATGCACATTATGAGAACAGTATGATTCCTTATCCTCCATCTAAAATAATAAATTTAAGATGTTTCAAACAATTTTTTAAGCAGATTATAAAATGAAAAAATTAATGTTTTTAACCTTAGCTGCATTTTTATGCAACTTCATCCATTCCCGCAACTGGAATGCGATAGCCGACTCTATCTGTTCAAAACAGAAAATGTTTACTGACAGCGTGCTGTCGGCTGGTGGATGGGAGGATGCACAAATTTTTTTTGTAAAATCCAATGACTTTCGGGGCCGTCTAATGTATCAGTCAAGTTTTGGACAAACATCAAGCTGGGAATATTTATGTTCCTTTATCGATTTGATGACATTGTGTAATGAATGGGATTTGGAAACTGTCAAGAAGCGTGCCGCCGTGGCTGAGATATTCGACCGTGGAGAAACCTGCTTTACACGTGTAATCCTTTTGCCAGATGATAAATTTCAGATAGACGTATTTAATTTCGATAGCATTTGACTGAAACGTTTTGGATATGATTATCTGGAATCACTGACAGGAAAAATATTTAAGTAACTGAAATCATGGGAAAAGTAATTTATTTATTATCATTGACATTGTTGTGCTCAATCAGCGTGTATTGTCAAAACGATAAGATTATATATGACGAATATGGAACAATTTATACTCTAATAAATGATTCTGCCATTATATATCATACAAAGAAAGGGGGAAAGTATGAAGTGAGATTAAACCAGATTTAGTTTTGCTACAGATTAAGGCACTGACAACACATCGATGAGAATATTAACCTGCATTATTCATACTCGTTCCTACTGCAAGGACTAACTGTCAGTACCTCAGCGCAATGCTCGCTCTTCCTCTCTGGCTTCGCCTTCCTCCTCCTCGCTCGGGATAGCTGGAGCAAGCTCCGCTCTCCTCTCGCTTGTTCGTCGGTTGAAAGTAGGATCTACTACATTCTGCATCGTCATCGCTGTGCTCACGCTGATGCACTGCCATTTAGCCCTTTCGTTACGGAACAGTATAAATAATGTAGGTTAAAACAGAAATTAATGCAAAATTTGAAAACAAAAAGATATTATGAACCTAACAAATATATTGGTTGACTCTATATAGTTACGAAAACAGATAATATTGTCAGCAATGATAAAATTTCACGACAAACAAGCTTCTGAGAATCGCGTAAAATCATCCAACCGTATCCTTACTTTCAAATACGCGAAATTTCAATTGCCTATATTGTGCTGCTAATCAGTTAGTTAGTATAAATATCCATCACTCTTATCATAAATAGTCAGCAAAAAACGGTATTTTTGCTTGTTTTTTAAGCAAAATGAACCTATGTTCGTTGGCATAGTAAGTTAACTTCATCGGCAAAGTAAGTTAACTCCGTTGAAAAAGTAAGTTAACTTCGTTGGAAAAATTACTTATATTCGTGAAATCCACCTTTAAATTTTGTCTGAAATAATCTAAAGCTGCTACATTATTTCCTATTTCAAGAAAAATTCGAACGGTTATTTTTCAGAATAATATTTACAAAGCATGTGTTTAGAAATATCTTTTAGGAAGGGATAGAACTGCTTATATTTTGCCGCAACCAATATTTTTGTACCTTTGCGGCAAAATAGAGAAAAATTATGGCTCAAAAACATAGGAAGACATAAGGAACAACAGGAACTCCAGGAAATATACAACTCCGGAAGACATGAATTTGTTGTGGTGCAGGGAAGATACAGAATGTCGTGACGATGGACGAACTTTTCAGGTAGATTTTAAGGCACAGATTTAGGCGGAGTTAAAACGCCTTTTCTGCACTGCTGCATAAAAAATATTAAAAAAGATGTGTAATGTTTTGTTAAATGGAAGGTTTTACGTACCTTTGCAGGGTATTTTGTATTATTAAGGTATAATAAACAATTTAAAACTTTTCAAAATCGTGGCAGAAACAAAGTATATCTTCGTCACTGGCGGTGTGGTTTCTTCGCTTGGCAAAGGAATTATATCCGCATCAATAGGCAAGCTACTGCAAGCGCGCGGCTACAACATCACAATCCAGAAATTTGACCCGTACATCAACATCGACCCGGGCACGCTGAACCCATACGAGCACGGCGAATGTTATGTGACCGTGGACGGCATGGAGACCGATCTCGACCTCGGTCACTATGAGCGCTTCACTGGAATACACACCACAAAAGCCAACTCGCTCACCACCGGCCGCATATACAAGGCGGTGATTGACAAGGAGCGCCGAGGTGACTATCTGGGAAAGACCATACAGGTGGTGCCCCACATCACTAACGAGATAAAGCGCAACATAAAGCTGCTGGGCGAGAAATATCACTACGACTTCGTGATTACAGAGATTGGCGGTACCATAGGCGACATTGAGAGCGCCCCGTATCTTGAGGCGATACGCCAGTTGAGATGGGAGATGGGCAAGAACGTGATAAACATCCACCTCACATACATCCCTTATCTGAAGGCGGCTGGCGAGCTGAAGACCAAGCCCACACAGCACTCGGTGAAGGAGCTGCAGGGCGTGGGAATACAGCCCGAGATACTGGTGCTCCGCACAGAGAAGCATCTCGACACAAACATCCTGAAAAAGGTGGCATCGTTCTGCAACGTCGACCTCGACTGTGTGGTGCAGAGCGAAGATCTGCCCTCAATCTACGAGGTGCCCGTGAACATGCAGAAGCAGGGACTCGACTCTGCCATACTGCGCAAGATGGGAATGGGGGTTGGTGAGACTCCGGCACTCGGTCCGTGGCGCAACTTCCTCGACCGCATGCACAACGCCACGGAGACCGTGACCATAGGGCTGGTGGGCAAGTACGACCTGCAGGATGCCTACAAGAGCATACGCGAGGGACTGATGCAGGCTGGCGTGTACAACGACCACAAGACAATATTGAAGTTTATCAACTCGGAGAACATCACCGACGGCAACGTGGCAGAAATGCTGGATGGAGTCGACGGCGTGGTAATCTGTCCGGGATTCGGACAGCGCGGCACCGAAGGCAAGATTACCGCGATAAAACACACCCGCACTCACGACATCCCCACATTCGGAATATGTCTGGGCATGCAGATGATTGTGGTGGAGTTTGCCCGCAACGTGCTCGGATATGCCGACGCTAACAGCCGTGAGCTGGACGAGAAGACCGCACACAACGTGATTGACATAATGGAGGAGCAGAAAAACATCACCGACATGGGTGGCACCATGCGTCTGGGTGCCTATGAGTGTGTGCTCCGCCAAGGCTCACGCACCTTTAATATATATAGCAAGGAGCACATTCAGGAGCGCCACCGCCACCGTTATGAGTTCAACAACGATTATCTCAAGGAGTATGAGCGCCACGGCATGATGTGTGTGGGCAAGAACCCTGAGAGCGGTCTGATAGAGATTGTGGAGATACCGGGACTGAAATGGTTTATCGGCACACAGTTCCATCCAGAATACCAGAGCACAGTGCTCAAGCCGCATCCGCTGTTTATTGATTTTATCAAGACGGCAATAGAGAACAAGCAAAGGGGGTAAGACTGGTAAAAGAGGTAGGAAGAGTAGGACTGGTAAGAAGGGTAGGAAGAGTAGGACTGGTAAGATGAATTGGGAAACTCTTACAGCTCCTACAACTCTTACAACTCCTAATAACTCCTACAACTCCTACAACTCAAAAAAAAGACATAAAAAAACAAAAAGAAAAAACAATTTTAAATAATAAGGAAATAACTAAAGAAACAGACAAAAACAAAATGGACAAGAACAATTTGATAGGTTTCGTGCTCATAGCATTGGTGTTTATCGGCTTCGGATGGTACAACCAGCCATCAGAGGCTGAGCTTGTGGCAATGCAGAAACAAGACTCGATAGCCAACGTGCAGAAACTGAATCAGGAACGTGCGCAGAAGGCGGCGGCAGCCGCTGCACAGCAGGCAAAGGCAGCCGCAATAACCGACTCCACCAGCCTGTTCTACCCGTCGCTCTCGGGCAAGGAAGAGAATGTGGTGCTGAAAAACAGCAAGCTGGAGCTCACCGTATCAACAAAGGGAGCCGCGCTGAAAAAGGCTAAGATTCTGGGCTACAGCAGCCGCGACGGAAAGCAGGACGTGACTCTCTTCGAAGGCAAGGACCAAGAGATGAAGTTCATGCTCGCAGGCAAGAGCGACAACATCATCGTGAACGACCTCTACTTCACTAAGAGCAACGTGAGCGACTCAACTGTCACCCTAACCGCACAGGCTCAGAACGGCGGAAGCATCGTGATGAAATACACTCTCGGCAAGGACTACATGCTGAGAATGTCGATGCAGGCTAACGGACTGAGCGGAGTGTTTGCACCCAACTACAACGAGATGGATGTGGTGTGGACCGAGGACTGCCGCCAGCAGGAGAAGGGATTCATGTTTGAGAACCGCTACGCCACGCTCACGTACAAGGAGCAGGACGGCGGCACTGACTACCTGAGCGAGACCTCGAAGGAAATTGACGAGGTGATAGAGGAACCGCTCGACTGGGTGACATTCAAGACTCAGTTCTTCAGCGCGGTGTTCATTCCCAAGGCGCCTATCGCCGCAAACTCTAAGATGACCAGCGTGCCCTACGAGAAGACACAGTCAAACGGTTATCTGAAGCATTTCGAGGCAAAGATGAAGACCGCCTTCGACCCCACGGGCAAGCAGCCCTCGGAGTTTGAGATGTATATAGGTCCCAACGACTACCGTCTGCTTCAGCGTATGAACGACGAGAGCGTGAGCGGCAAGGACCTTGAGCTGCAGAAGCTCGTGTACTTGGGCTGGCCTATAGTGCGCCTCATCAACCGCTGGTTCACCCTGTATGTGTTCGACTGGCTCACAGGCTTTGGTCTGAACATGGGTATTGTTCTTATCCTCATCACCCTTCTGCTCAAGGCTATCACCTATCCGTTGGTAAAGAAGAGCTATATGAGCAGCGCCAAGATGCGTGTGCTCAAGCCAAAACTTGAGGAGGCAACCAAGCAGTATGACAAGCCCGAGGACGCAATGCAGAAACAGCAGGCAATGATGCAGCTCTACAGCCAGTACGGCGTGAGCCCGCTCGGCGGCTGTCTGCCAATGCTCATCCAGATGCCTATCTGGGTGGCTATGTTCAACTTCGTGCCGAACGCCATACAGCTGCGCGGCGAGTCGTTCCTGTGGATAAGCGACCTCTCGACCTACGACCCTATCATAGAATGGGGCACCAACATCTGGCTCATCGGCGACCACCTGTCGCTCACTTGTATCCTGTTCTGCGTGTCAAACGTGCTCTACTCAATGATGACCATGCGCCAACAGCGCGACCAGATGGTGGGCCAGCAGGCAGAGCAGATGAAGATGATGCAGTGGATGATGTACCTCATGCCAGTGATGTTCTTCTTCATGTTCAACGACTACTCGGCAGGACTCAACTTCTACTACTTCATATCGCTCTTCTTCAGCGCCACAATCATGTGGCTGCTGCGCAAGACCACCAACGACGCAAAGCTGCTTGCAATCCTTGAGGCAAGATACAAGGAGAACAAAGCCAACCCGCAGAAGCAGAGCGGACTGGCAGCACGCCTTGCCGCCATGCAGAAGGAGGCTGAGGAGCTGCGCCGTCAGCGTGAAAACAAATACCGCAAATAGAATTATGAAAAGGATTATGATAATGGTGGCTGCAATACTGTGTATTTGCAGCCACATTAATGCACAAGAGGACGTGAACATCGGAAAGAGCAACATCAAGATTGAAGGCGGCAGAATGACTCCCGAAGCCCTTTGGGCAATGGGGCGCATTGCCGGCGCATCGGCTTCTCCCGATGGCAAGCAGGTGGTTTACCAGACAGGCTACTACAGCGTCAGGGCAAACAAGAGCCACCAGGTGATTTGTATCGTGGATGCTGACGGCAGCAACAACCGCCAGCTCACCACAAGTAGCAAAAGCGAGACCGACCCAACATGGATTGACAACGGCAAGAGCATTGCATATCTCTCGGGCGGCGAGCTATGGACCATGAACGCCGACGGCACCAACCGCCGCCAGCTGTCGAAGAGCGGCGGAGCCATAGAGGGATTCAAGTTCTCGCCCGACGGCAAGCAGGTGATTCTCATAAAGTCGCTGCCGTTCAACAAGGTGATTGAGAAGCGTCACGCCGACCTGCCCAAGTCGACGGGTCGCGTGGTAAACGACCTGATGTACCGTCACTGGGACCACTACGTGGAGAGCATCCAGCACCCGTTCCTCGCCGATGTTACATCCGAGGGCATAACCGAGGGCACCGACATCCTTCAGGGCGAGCCTTTCGAGTGTCCCGGCGAGCCTTTCGGAGGCGTGGAGCAGCTTGCCTGGAGTCCCGACGGCAAGCAGATAGCCTACACCTGCCGTAAAAAGACCGGCACACAGTACTCCATCTCAACCGACACCGACATTTACCTGTATAATATAGGTACGCGCGAGACCAAGAACCTTTGCAAGCAGCCAGGCTATGTGGCTCCTGCCGTAGACATCACAAAGAGTCTGCGCAACCAGGCTGTCAACTCTCCCGAGAATGTGGAGAAAAACAATCCCGGCTACGACCAGAACCCGCAGTTCTCGCCCGACGGCAAGTACATTGCATGGCAGAGCATGGCGCGCGACGGTTATGAGAGCGACCGCAACCGTCTGTGTGTCTACAATCTTGCAACAGGCGAGAAGAAATATGTGACCGAGACCTTCGATAGCAATGTCGACGGATTCTGCTGGATGAACGACTCAAAGACAATCTCGTTCATCGGAGTGTGGCACGGTTGCGTAAACGCATATCAGACAAACCTCAGCGGTGAGGTGCGACAGATTACCGACAGCTGGGCAGACATCACCTCAATACAGCCACTCGGCAAGAAACAGCTGCTCATCACCCGTCAGAGCATGTCGGCACCAACCGACATCTACGTGGTGACACCAGGCAAGGAGGCAAAGAAGACTGCCATCAAACAGATAACATTCGAAAACAAGCACATACTCGACCAGTTGCACATGGGCAAGGTGCAGCAGCGCTGGGTGAAGACCACCGACGGCAAGGACATGCTCGTGTGGATTATGCTGCCTGCAGACTTCGACCCCAACAAGAAGTATCCCACCCTGCTGTTCTGCGAGGGCGGACCGCAAAGCCCCGTGAGCCAGTTCTGGAGCTACCGCTGGAACTTCCAGATAATGGCAGCCAACGACTATGTGATTGTGGCTCCCAACCGCCGCGGACTGCCCGGCTTCGGCTCGGAGTGGAACGAGCAGATTAGCGGCGACTGGACAGGTCAGTGTATGAAGGATTATCTCACAGCCATCGACGATGCTGCCGCAAACCTGCCTTATGTTGACAAGGACCGCCTCGGTGCAGTGGGCGCATCGTTCGGAGGATTCAGCGTGTATTTTCTCGCCGGGCACCACGACAAGCGTTTCAAGGCATTCATCAGCCACGACGGCGCATTCAACCTTGAGGCAATGTACACCGAGACCGAGGAGAACTGGTTCTCAAACTGGGAATACGACGATGCCTACTGGAACAAGGACCTCACACTGAACGCCAAGCGCACCTACGAGAACTCACCCCACCGCTTTGTTGACAAATGGGACACTCCGATACTCTGCATCCACGGTGAGCTTGACTACCGCATCAACGCCACCCAGGGCATGTCGGCATTCAACGCCGCACGCATGAGGGGCATTCCCGCACAGCTGCTTATCTTCCCCGATGAAAACCACTGGGTGCTCAAGCCCCAGAACGGCATACTGTGGCAGCGCACATTCTTCGGCTGGCTCGACAAGTGGCTGAAATAGTGTGAAGTGCTGAGTGTGGAGTTAAATCCTAAAACTCTTACCACTCCTAATATTCCAACCCCTCCTAATAATCATAAAATAAAAAAGATATTACAATGAATTCAACAAAAACCTTACGCGATTCGGCAGCCCTCCGCTGGACAGCCCTATTGCTTTTGGCGCTTGCAATGTTCTGTGCATACATCTTCATGGACATCCTCTCGCCAATCAAAGACCTTATGCAGTCGCAACGCGGCTGGGACTCAGATGCCTTCGGCACCATGCAGGGTGCAGAGACATTCCTGAATGTATTTGTATTCTTCCTCATCTTCGCAGGAATCATCCTCGACAAGATGGGAGTACGCTTCACGGCGCTTCTCTCCGGAGCCGTGATGCTTGCCGGAGCATGCATAAAATGGTATGCCGTCAGCGACAGCTTCATCGGCAGCTCACTTGAAGTGTGGTTTACTGAAAACCTCAACCACATCCCTGTGTTCGAGCAGCTTGGTGTGTCACCGTTCTACGAGGGCATGCCGGCATCGGCAAAACTTGCAGCCCTCGGATTTATGATCTTCGGCTGTGGTGCCGAGATGGGCGGCATCACAGTGAGCCGCGGCATCGTGAAATGGTTCAAGGGCAGAGAGATGGCTCTCGCCATGGGCTCAGAGATGGCGCTCGCCCGTCTTGGCGTTGCCACATGTATGATATTCTCGCCATTCTTTGCCAAGCTGGGCGGCGAGGTAAGCGTGTCGCGCTCCGTTGCGTTCGGTGTGGTCCTGCTTTGCATAGCCCTTATCATGCTCGTGGTCTACTTCTTCATGGACAAGAAACTCGACGCGCAGACCGGCGAGGCTGAGGAAAAGGACGACCCGTTCAAGATTTCGGATATCGGACAGATTCTTTCCTCCATGGGCTTCTGGCTCGTGTCACTCCTCTGCGTGCTCTATTACAGTGCCATCTTCCCGTTCCAGAAATATGCGGTAAACATGCTGCAGTGCAACCTCACGTTCACTGATGTTCCCGCCGACTCGTTCTGGGCGTCACCCTCTGTCACCATCGTGCAGTATGCCATCATGCTCGTGGTTGCAGCCACCGCATTCATGTTCAACTTCATGAAGCGCACGGGGCTTAAGTACACCATGCTCGCCGTATCAGTAATCGCACTTGTGACATATTGCTATATGGGCTACATGCGCCAGTCGGCAGAGTCCATCTTTGCCGTGTTCCCGCTCCTTGCCGTTGGCATCACCCCGGTTCTCGGAAACTATGTCGACCACAAAGGCAAGGCTGCCTCGATGCTCGTGCTCGGCTCGCTGCTTCTCATAGCATGCCACCTCACATTCGCCTTCATCCTTCCCGAGTTCAAGGGCAACCAGGCAGGCGGCGTCATCATCGCATACCTCACAATCCTTGTCCTCGGCGCATCGTTCTCGCTCGTTCCCGCATCGCTGTGGCCAAGTGTGCCAAAGCTTGTCGATGCTAAGGTCATAGGCAGTGCCTACGCCCTGATTTTCTGGATTCAGAACATTGGCTTGTGGCTCTTCCCGCTGCTCATAGGCAAGGTACTCACTGCCACCAATGAGGGAGTCGACGACCCGACGCAGCTCAACTACACTGCACCTCTCATAATGCTTGCCTGCCTGGGCGTGGCAGCTCTCGTCATCGGTCTGTTCCTTAAGGTTGTTGACAAGAAGAAGGGCCTCGGACTTGAGGAGCCAAACATTAAATGAAGATAATTGCGAAGGCAAAAAATTAAAGATGCATCATTCTGTATTACGTGATTTGCAAAAACGCAGATTACGTAATACAGTTTTTTATTTTTTTGAGCGAAAAAATCACTATAGTCCAACAAATGATGTAACATTCTGTTTTATAAATGATTATTTGATTCTGTAGTCCAACCTAAGTCCAACCCATGTCCAACCCAAATAGCTTTTTGTTATTCTTATTTTTGTATTTTAGAAAATTCATCGTATTTGTCGTGATAATTAAATGTAATATAAAATTATCAACCACGCAGTGCTGTCTGGCATTCCTGCCACATAAACATAGTGTTCCCAATTGGCGATTGGGCAGCGTGAATCAACGATTCAGCGTCGTAAATCAACGAATTAGCATCGTCAATCAGCGATTTAGGATTCTGTATGTATCGTTTGCAATCGCAAACGATACATTCCCATTCTCAAACGAGTCCTTTTCTCCGGTATGTTGGATGTATGTTGGACTTGGGTTGGACATGGGTTGGACTATGAATTTTCTCAAAATATTGAATATCAGAGCTATACCCGTGTTTGGGTTGGACGTTGGACTAAAAGCACAAATTTTTCAGTGTGCGCGCTACCTGAATCTTTTATAGCGAAAAAGGAGTTGCAAAACTGCAACTCCTTTTCGTAGCGGGAGGGGGTCACGATCCCTCGACCTCCGGATTATGAATCCGACGCTCTAACCAGCTGAGCTATCCCGCCATTTTAACGTTGATTTTGAAGTGATTTTCAAAACCGAGTGCAAAGGTACTGCTTTTTTTTTATTCCGCCAAATGTTTTGCTGTTTTTTTAGATTTAGAATCAAAAAAAGTTTGAATTATTAACAAAATGGCTGTTGAATGCTGCATAAATGTGCTTTCTACGGTTTTTACTTGCATTATTTATAGATTTCAGTTCTGCTAAGAAGTGTAGAGCGGCTGATACACTTAATCTGCGCTCCATTATAATAAATAATGTAAAATATGGGAATTTCTGAGTTTTTATTGTTAATTTTGCAGCGATTTTGCAAAATCATGAAGTGAAGATGAGATTATTTCGCATAAAGAAATTGGATATATTCATTGCCAAACAGTTTGGACTGCTGTTTGTTGGCACTTTTTTTATATGCCAATTTGTGTTGATGATGCAGTTCCTGTGGCGATATGTCGACGAGCTTATCGGCAAGGGACTTACCATAGATGTGCTGGCACAGTTCTTCTGGTATATGGGACTGATGCTTATGCCGCAGGCGTTTCCGCTTGCCATTTTGCTGTCGTCGCTCATTGCCTTTGGTAATTTGGGTGAGAGCTCAGAGCTTACGGCAATCAAGGCTGCCGGTATTTCGCTGATGCAGGCGTTTCGCTCGCTCATTGTGCTGGTGTGCCTCATAGCGTGCTGTTCGCTGTTCTTTCAGGATGTTGTGGGACCGAGCGCCAACCAGTCGTTCTACCGCCTGCTTATAGCCATGAAGCAAAAGAGTCCGGAACTGGAGATTCCAGAGGGCATTTTCTATGACGGCATACCGGGCAGCAACCTCTATGTCCAGAAAAAGGACATGAAGACTGGCAAGCTCTATGGCATAATGATTTACCGCATGAACGGCAGCTATGAAGACCAGGCGATTATCCTCGCGGACTCGGGCATGTTGCAGTCGACGGCAGAGAAAAAGCACCTGCTGCTCACTCTCCATAGCGGAGAATGGTTTGAGAATATGCGCTCTCAGGATGTGGTGAACAGTGCATCGGTGCCATACCGCCGTGAGACATTCTCGGTGAAAAGGATTGTGCTCGATTTTGACGGCGGATTGAACATCGACGATGTGTCGGACATCTCATCGGATGCACGTTCAAAGAGCATTCCGAAACTTTATCACGACCTTGACTCAATACATCTCTTTAATGACAGTGTGGGGCGTGCCTTTTTTGCCGATGCCAAACGCTATTCGCTGCGTATGCCGACAACGCTCACAAAACAGGATTCGCTGAAGGCTGAGCAGCAGATGAAAGCCGGCAAGGTGAACATTGACACGGTGCTGGCAAAGCTTACAGCCGACAAGCGGCAGAGGGCTTACGGCATGGCGGCGAGCGATGTGAGGATGGCGGCAAGCGACCTGACAATGAAGTCCGACTATTCAATACAGCTCAACCGTGTTGACCGCCGTCATCAGATTGAGATTGTGAAGAAAATCACTCTTTCGCTGTCGTGTATCATTTTCTTCTTCATTGGTGCTCCGCTTGGCGCAATCATCAGGAAAGGCGGACTTGGTGTGCCGGTAATCATTTCGGTGCTCGTGTTCATCATATACTATATTTTTGAAAATTCAGGCACTAAGATGGCGCGCGACGATAACTGGACGGTGTGGTTTGGAACACTCATTTCCACGATGGTGCTCACACCGCTGGCGGTATTTGTCACATATAAGGCAAACCGTGACTCCACCGTGTTCAACGTTGATGCCTACAAGAGTTTCTTTATGTCGCTGTTTGGCATTAAGCCTAAACGCCATGTGAGCCGCAAGGAGGTGATTATCAATGATCCTGACTATACGGCAGATACCGTGACCCTGCAGCGGATAAGTGACTCCATAACAGAGTATGCCCACACCAACCATCTGCTTCATTTGCCAAATCCCATAAAAGTGTTTTTCAGTGCAGGCAATGATCAGAGTATAAAGGCGATGAACGTGGTCTATGAAGAGGTGATAGAAGACTTGTCAAACTCAAAGGATAAGATGATTATCAATGAGTTGAACAATTATCCCATTATTGCCGTAAATGCCCATACCCGTCTGTTCCGCCGCAAATGGCTCAATATAGTGTCGGGAGTGATATTGCCTTTCGGACTGTTCCTGTATCTGAGAATGTGGCGTTTCCGTCTGCGGCTTTATGCTAATCTCAAACAGATAAAGCAGACCAACGGGCGCATCATCCAGCGCATAGAGGAAATGGGGCAGGAGAGTGCAAGATAAATGCTATATATTATATATAAGGTGTAGCAGGTGAAAAAAGAAAACAAAACATAACAACAATAAATCAAGGTTTATTATGACAGACTTCAAGATAAATACTGTAGAGGAAGCGATTGACGATTTTCGTGAAGGCAAATTTGTGATTGTGGTTGACGATGAAGACCGTGAGAATGAGGGTGACCTCATCATAGCTGCCGAGATGATAACAGCAGAAAGGGTGAACTTCATGCTGAAGCATGCACGCGGCTTGCTTTGTGCCCCCATCACCATCAGCAGAAGCGAGGAGCTGAACCTGCCCCATCAGGTGCAGGACAACACATCGTTGCTCGGCACGCCGTTCACTGTGACTATCGACAAGATTGAGGGGTGCTCCACTGGAGTATCGGCACACGACCGTGCCGAAACAATCAAGGCGCTTGCCGATCCAGCATCCACACCGGAGACTTTCGGTCGTCCCGGACATGTTAATCCCCTGTACGCTCAGGACAATGGAGTGCTGCGCCGTTCGGGACATACTGAGGCGGCAATCGACTTGTGTAATATGGCGGGGCTGTATCCTGCCGCTGCCCTCATGGAGATAATGAATGATGACGGCACCATGTCGCGTCTGCCGCAGCTTGTGGAGTTTGCCCGTGAGTGGAAGCTGAAAATTATCACAATCAAGGACATGATAGCATACCGTCTGAAGCAGGAATCGCTGATAAAGGTGGGAAACAAGGTGAGCTTGCCCACGGAATACGGTACGTTCCAGCTTATACCTTTCCTTCAGAAAAGCAATGGCTTGGAGCACATGGCTTTGGTTAAGGGCGAGTGGAACGAGGATGAGCCGGTGCTGGTGAGAGTACATTCATCGTGTGCAACGGGCGACATTCTCGGCAGCAAGCGTTGTGATTGCGGTGCGCAATTGCATAAGGCTATGCAGATGATTGAGAAAGAAGGCAAGGGAGTACTTATATATATGCAGCAGGAAGGCAGGGGCATTGGACTGATGAACAAGATTGCCGCCTATAAGCTGCAGGAAGAGGGGCTGGACACTGTCGAGGCAAACATACATCTTGGATTTAAGCCGGATGAGCGCGATTACGGTTGCGGGGCTCAGATGTTGCGCCATCTTGGAGTGCACAAGATGCGGCTTATGACTAATAATCCCACCAAACGTGTGGGGTTGGAGGCATACGGGCTGGAAATCGTGGAGAATGTTCCGATTGAGATTGCGCCAAACGAGTATGATTACAATTATCTGAAAACAAAAAAAGAGCGCATGGGGCATAATTTGCATATTGATTGATAAAATATGCACCTGAAATCACAAAAAAAATAAAAAAGTAGGCAAAATGTACCGTTTTCACAAGAAAAACAATTACTTTTGCAAATAAAAAACAAAAAAGATATATAAAATATGGCAAAATTGTCAGACCGTTTGCAAAGACTTGCGCCGTCAGCCACATTGGCGATGTCGCAAAAAAGTTCTGAGATGAAGGCTCAGGGCATAGATGTCATAAATATGAGTGTGGGTGAACCGGACTTTAATACCCCTGACCATATTAAGGAAGCTGCGAAGAAGGCTGTCGACGACAACTTCTCGCGCTACTCTCCTGTGCCAGGCTATCCCGACCTGCGCAAAGCTATCGTTGAGAAACTGAAAAAGGAGAACAATCTCGACTATACGGTGAATGAGGTGCTGGTGTCGAACGGTGCAAAGCAGAGTGTGTGCAACACTATCATGGCACTTGTTAACGACGGCGAGGAGGTTATCATTCCTGCTCCATACTGGGTGTCTTATCCACAGATGGTGAAGCTGGCTGGCGGTGAGCCTGTGATTGTTGAGGCTGGTTTCGACCAAAACTTCAAAATCACTCCCGAACAGCTTGAGGCGGCAATCACCCCCAAGACCCGCATGCTTATACTCTGCTCGCCAAGCAACCCTACCGGCAGCGTGTATTCAAAGGATGAGCTTGCCGCACTTGCCGAGGTTATCAAGAAGCATGAGGATATGTTTGTGCTTGCAGATGAAATCTACGAACACATTAATTATATAGGAAAGCACGAGAGCATAGCCCAGTTTGAGGGTATGAAAGAGCGCGCAATCATCGTTAACGGTGTGTCGAAGGCGTATGCCATGACAGGATGGCGTATCGGCTATATTGCTGCGCCGGAGTGGATAGTAAAGGGCTGCAACAAGCTGCAGGGACAGTACACCAGCGGTCCGTGCTCAGTGAGCCAGAAGGCAGCCGAGTTTGCATATACCCAGAGTCAGGAGTGTGTTGAAACCATGCGCCAGGCATTTGAGCGCCGCCGCAATCTTATTGTCAAGTTGGCAAAGGACATACCGGGTCTTGAGGTCAACGAGCCTCAGGGAGCATTCTATCTCTTCCCCAAATGTACCAACTTCTACGGCAAGAGCTATGAAGGCAAAACCATCAATAACTCTACCGATCTTGCAATGTTCCTGCTTGAGGTAGGACACGTGGCAACCGTTGGCGGAGACGCTTTTGGCGACCCTGAATGTTTCCGCATGAGTTATGCCACAAGCGATGAGAATATCGTGGAGGCTATGCGTCGTATAAAGGAGACTTTAGGCAAGTTGAAATAGTTTGTGTGATGGAATGGACGGTGAAAATAGTTGATATCTGTATAGATGTTGGAAAATATTAATGCATTTGCAGTTAAAAACTGTTAAACCGTTTTGCGTTCCGCAATTATTTACTATCTTTGCAGATGGTAAGCTAAAACAGATTTAAAATTAAACTTAATTTATAAACTAAAAACTTTTTAAAAAATTATGGCAACAACAAAAGCAGCAAGCCCAAAGAAATCGGGCTTCGGAGGCATTAAAAATGCTTGGGTTATTATCGTTATCTGTTTCGTAGTGGCATATTGCTTCTATGAGTATTTTCTTGGTGATTCTGCCAACTTCGCTAACGGCGATAAGGAAGGTCATCCTCTGAACATGCTCGGAACAGTGTACAAAGGTGGTATCGTGGTACCTGTCATCCTTACTTTGCTCTGCACTGTAATCGCACTTGGTGTTGAGCGTTACTTCGCTCTCCGTTCAGCTTTCGGTAAGATGAGCTTGGCTAAGTTCACAGCTCAGGTTAAGGCAGCTATCAAGGCTGGCAACTTCACTGAGGCTAAGAATCTTTGCAACAAGATGCAGGGTTCAGTGGCTAATGTAGTGCTCGCTTCTATCAACGCTTATGAGGAAGTAGAGAAAGTTGGCGGTATGAAGAAGACTCAGAAGGTGGCTAAGATTCAGCAGGCTCACGAGGAGGCTACTCAGCTTGAGATGCCTACTCTGCAGATGAACCTTCCTATCATCGCTACTATCACTACCCTCGGTACTCTTACCGCTCTGTTCGGTACTGTGCTCGGTATGATTCGTTCTTTCCAGGCTCTGTCTGCTGGTGGTGGCGCTGACTCTATGGCTCTGTCTGCCGGTATTTCTGAGGCACTCGTGAACACAGCATCAGGTATCTTCACATCTTGGTTTGCAGTTGTATTCTACAACTTCTTCACAAACAAGATTGACAAGCTTACATACGCACTCGACGAAGTTGGTTACACAATCGCACAGACTTACGAAGCTAATCACGCAGACGAGGCTTAATTTTTAACCTATAAATATTTTACGTTATGGGTAAATTAAAAATTAAGAAAAAGGACATCTGGATTGACATGACCCCTATGTCGGATGTGATGGTGCTCCTTCTTACGTTCTTCATGCTGACATCTACATTTATGTCGCCAGAACCGGTGAAGGTCAACACACCAAGCTCTGTCAGTGAGGTCAAAGTTCCAGAAAAGGACGTCCTGAATATCCTTGTCAACCCAGAGGGCAAGATATTCATGGGCACCGACAACAAGAACAACATGCTTGCCATGCTTGATAACATGACAGCAAAGTTCGGCGTTACTCTCACTAAGAAACAGCAGAAAACGTTTCTTGAGGACGCAATGCTCGGTGCGCCAATGTCCAAATTGTCACAGTATTTGAATCTGCCGCCGGAAAAGCTGTCTGAAGCAATTCAGCTGCTTGGCATTCCAACCGACAGTATCAATGGTGGCAAGAGTGAGTTTCAAGAGTGGGTTTCGGCTGCCAAGGAGGCAAATCCTGACATTAAAATCGCTATCAAGTGCGATGCTACAACTCCTTACAAGGTTGTTAAGCAGATGATGTCGGAGCTGCAGGATATGGACGAGAACCGTTACCAGCTTATTACAAATCTTAAAACTGCATCGGAGGAGTAAGACATGGCAAAAAAGAAAGAAAGCAAACAGAAAAAAATGAATACCCGCGTAGACTTTACGCCTATGGTGGATATGATGATGCTTCTTATCACGTTCTTCATGCTGTGTACTACTCTTAGCAAGCCGCAGGCAATGCAGCTTACCATGCCAAGTAACGACAAGAACGTTACAGATCAGGACCGTAATGCCACAAAGGAGTCGCAGACAATCACAATATATGCTGCCGGAAACGACAAGATATATTATATTGCAGGTATTCCGAAGTACGATGATCCTACATGTATCAAGGAGACCACATGGGGACGTCAGGGCATTCGCGACGTGCTTATCAAACATACTACCGAGGAGGGTATCAACCCAGTGGCACGTATTATGATGGCAAAGAGCAAGCTGGACGAAGAAAAGGCTGCAGGCAAGATGAACGACTCTATTTACAATATGAGACTTGCCCAGATTAAGAAGGGTGAGCTTGAGGGTGGAAAGATTCCTACAATGACTATCATTATCAAGGTTCTTGACACTGCTTCATATAAGAATATGGTTGACGTTCTGGATGAGATGCAGATATGTTGTATCGGTACTTATGTAATCGACAAGATTAATGAGAACGATGAGAAACTGCTTCAACTCAAGGGTATTAAGTAATGGATATGTCTAACAATTAAAAAAAGAAAGTAAACATGGCACAAGTAGATTTGCTTGATAAAAATTGGGTGGACATGGTGTTTGAAGGCCGTAACACTGCTTACGGTGCATACCAGATGCGTAGAAAGACTGGTGTGCGTAACGGAAAGGCATTGATATCCATGCTTGTATTTGTTGGCTGTATCGTCGGTGGTTCATTAGCACTTACTGCCTATCAGAAGTGGCAGGCTGCACACGTGGCAGTGGAGACTGACGTAGAGCTGTCGCAGCTGGCTGAAAAGAAAGAGGCTAAGGTTGAGAAGCAAGAGAAGGTTATCGTTGAGCCTGAGAAGGTAGTGGAGCAGGTTAAGAGTTCTGTGAAGTTCGTGGCTCCTGTCATCAAGAAGGATGATGAAGTTCGTCCAGAGGATGAGATGAAGTCGCAGGATGAGCTCGCAGAGTCAAAGACCGCTATCGGTACTTTCAACGTAGAGGGTAATGACGATGCCAACGGTGAAGTGCTCAAGGCTAAGGAAGTGATTGCTCAGCCGGAGCCTCCGAAGGAAGAAGAAACCAAGGTGTTTGATGTTGTGGAGGAGATGCCTTCATTCCCTGGTGGACAGGGTGAGTTGATGGCTTATCTCAGCAAGAATATCAAGTATCCGGTGGTTGCTGAGGAAAATGGTGTTCAGGGACGCGTAATCTGTACATTCGTGGTAGAGCGCAACGGTTCAATCACTGATGTTAAGGTTGTTAAGTCTGTTGACCCGTCACTTGACAAGGAAGCCGTGCGTGTGATTAAGACCATGCCTCACTGGATTCCTGGTAAGCAGAACGGTTCTTCAGTTCGCGTGAAGTTCACACTTCCTGTAATCTTCAGACTTCAGTAAACTTTAATACAAGTAAAGAATAATTAGATGAAAAAAACTCCATTCAACACATTAGTTGGATTAACACTAATATTAGGCTTGTTGTCGTCATGTGGCGACAGCAAGCCTAAAAGTGGTAGAACTGACACTTATACCAGCGGCACTATAACTGTGGCAATGGATGAGAGTTTCAGTCCGCTTATTGAGGAAGAGATTCAAATTTTTGAGCTTGTCAATCCACAGGCAAAAATCAAGCCGCTATATACCAATGAGCTTGATGCCGTCAACCTGCTCAAGACAGATAGTGTGTGTATAGCCATTGCGGCGCGCAACTATCGCCCGGATGAGATCGACAATCTTAAAAAGCGCCGTATGGTGCCTGTCTCCTTCCCCATAGCCTACGACGGTTTGGCTCTTATTGTTAATAAGGAAAACACTGACACTTGCATCTCAGTAAAAGATTTCAGCAGCATACTGAGCGGCAAGGTTACAAAATGGTCGGATATTTATTCCGGCTCGAAGTTAGGAAACTTTGACGTGGTCTTCGACAACAAGAACTCCAGCACAGTGCACTATTGTGTGGACTCTATTCTTGGCGGTAAACCCATCAGTTGTCCTAATGTTTCTGCTGTGAAGACAAGTGCCGAGGTGATAAACTATGTGGAAAAGCATAAGAATGCCATCGGCATTATCGGGTCAAACTGGCTCAACGACAAACGTGACACTACGAATCTTACATTCAATAAAAATATAACAGTGATGCAGGTGAGCAAGCTCGACAAGGCAACAGCCGCGAACAGCCGTAAACCTTTCCAGTATTACTTCCTTACGGGTGAGTATCCGCTGGTACGCACCATTTATGTACTGCTCAACGACCCGCGGCGCGGACTGCCTACAGGATTCGGCAATTTCATCAGCGGTCCTAAGGGACAGATGATAGTGCTGAAAACCGGACTTCTGCCATTCCGAGGAGAACTGAACATCAGGACTGTCGATGTGCGTGAGGAATGAAATGAAAGAGTGTCAAAGTAAAATAGTATAAAATTAATATTGAAATCAAAGTTTATCAAATATATATTAATTGTATAAATTTAAACGATTATGAAAACATTAAAATATCTTATGTTAGGAGCGCTGATTTTAGGAAGCAGCGCTCAGTCTGTGGCACAGGATGATAAAGCTACTCTTGATGCTGCAAAGTCGTTAATCAAGTCTAAGCCTGCCGATCTTGACAAGCAGATGAAGGACTTTTATAAGAAAAACAAGAAGAATGCCCCTGTGCTTACAGGCATTGCCCGTGCATTCTATGAGGCAAAGGATACTGCCAATGCCCGTGTTTATGCTCAGTATGCCATTGAGGCAGCAAAGAAAGACCGTGCCCAGGGTGCTCCGGCTTATATTATCCTTGGTGATATTGCTGCTTTGAGCAATGATGGTGGTGAGGCTGCACAGCATTACAATCAGGCAATATATGCCGACCCGAAAAATCCTGACGGATATTACAAGTATGCACTTGTTTACCGCAAGGTTAGCCCGAAGGGTGCCGTAGACAAGCTGATGGAGCTGAAGCAGCAGGTTCCTGACTATCCAGTAGAGGCTATCTCTGGACACATCTATTATACTTCCAACGAGTTTAAGCGTGCTGCCGAGAGTTTCAAGGCTGCAGGTCTCAACAAGCTGGAGGATGGTTATATCACTGAGTATGCCATGTCGCTCTATTTCACAGGTAAGAATCAGGAATCGTTTGATGTAGCAAAGTTTGGTGTAGGTAAGGCTCCTCGTAATGCAGGTTTCAACCGTCTCGCTTTCTTTAATGCCACTGACCTTGAGAAGTTCGAGGAGGCTCTGCAGTATGCTGACGCATTGTTTAACAAGAGCGACAGTGCCAAGTTCTCTTACATGGATTACACCTATTATGGCAATGCCCTTAATGGTCTGAAGCGTTCTGACGAGGCAATCGAGGCTTACAACAAGGCTCTCACAATGGAGTTTGACAACAACGACAAGAAGGCTGGTGTGATTAAGCAGCTTGCAACAGCATATAAGGACAAGGAAGATTTTGACAACGCAATAAAATTCCAGCAGGACTATATGAATACTGTGTCAAAGAGCGGTGCAAACGACCTCTCTACTCTCGCACAGCTTTACATTGGTAAGGCTGCTTCTCTGCCTGCTGCTGAACAGCGTCAGTATTTTGAGAAGGCTATTGAGACTTATGCTAAGATTGAGACCGACCCGGAGTTTGCTGCTTTCATGAGTGCCCGTGTAGCTAACTATATGGATCCGGAATTGAAGGAAGGTACAGCAAAGCCTTTCTATGAGAAGCTCGTTGAGCTGATTACATCCAAGTCGGAGAAGGAGTCGTCTGACACTCCACGTCTGAAGCAGGCTTATTGGTATCTCGCATCATACTACATGATGAAAAATGACGATGCTACAGCAAAGACTTATTGGCAGAAGCTTCTCGAGATTGACCCAGAGAACGAGAATGCCAAGAAGGCTCTCAGTATTTAATCTTTCAGGGATTATATTATGTGTTTAGTGCTTTAAAATTGCACAAACATAGATTAATAAAAAACAGAGAACTGAATGAAATATATTCAGTTCTCTGTTTTTTATTTAAAGATATTCAGACATTATCTTAGGATGTTTTATCATTTAACTTAACTTACTTTGCCATTTAACTTAACTTACTTTGTCATTTAAGTTAACTTCGTGTATACATACTTATTCAAAATAGAAAGTAAGCACAATCATCTTGTTTTGTCCCCGTCGTACACTGTTGGTGAAAGCCTTTAAGTTTTCATCTCGCAGTTCGTTGACATGGTTTTTATCCAGACAATCTGTAAGGCTGTAGCAGAATTTCAGTTCGGGTATAATTTTGAAAAAGGGCAGATACAGGTCGCATCCCATTCCTACTTCAATCATTGTGTCCCAGCGCTTTAGCCGGATGAAATCTTGATCTTTCCCCGTGAGGTTTATCATAGGGTTTATTCCAGCCATGATGTATGGGCGGTGATTGTTGAAGCGGGGAGCGCTGAACTTAAGGTCTAACGGAAAAGATATGTATGTGGATTTAAGATCCTGAGTGGTTTCAGTGATCTTGCCGCTTTCATCGATGTTGTCCATATCCTTAAAGGTCAGGTGCTTCGCGCCAAAGTGCATTGTAGGGTTGAATCTTAGAGAGAGTTGACTGTTTAGTCTTGCCTCAGCCACTACTCCCACGCTGAATCCCGGGTTCCATTTGTCGGCATCACACAATATAGTTCTCACCTGCTGTGTGCCGTCGCTGAGAGTGATTGTCTGCGGTCCAACATTCTCAAACTCAAAGTCCTGCATGTTCATTCCCACGGAGATGCCGAAGTGGAGCGGTCGCAGGTCTATGTACGGCTTGTTTTGCACGGTGCGTTCCTGTGCCGACATCGATGCCGTCAGAGCGCTGAACAATATTATAGTCTGTAGTCTTCTCATACCTATTATATAATAACGGGAAATGGGTTATGATATTATGTGAGGAGGGTGATTTTTTAGGAGTGGTGGGAGTTTTAGGAGGATTAGGAGTTTTAGGAGGATTAAGAGTTTTAGGGGGAGTAGGAGTGGTAGGAGTTTTAGGAAGGATAGGGAATGTTGGAGAGACGCCTTGTTATTTAGACGCTGTATGAATTACGAAAAAACATTATTAGAGTTTAGGTTATCTCAAAAATAGTTTGTACCTTTGCAATAGAATTTTTTGGTATTATTAATTTAAAATAGAAAATTATTATGGCTTACGTAATTGGTGACGACTGTATCGCATGCGGTACATGTATCGATGAGTGCCCAGTAGGAGCAATCTCTGAGGGCGACAAGTATTCTATTAACCCAGACGCCTGCACAGAGTGCGGAACTTGTGCTGATGTTTGTCCTTCTGAGGCTATCAGCCTTCCTGCATAATGCACAAAGGATATTCGGTCATAGAATAATAAAATGGAGTTTCCTTGCGGAGGCTCCATTTTTCGTAAAGGATGGCTGCTATGGCAGGGTGAATGTGTATGGGGTATGGCATGAATAGCGTGGATAAAGTCATATATATAAAAATGTGTGGGTTAAATCTGCGGAAAAACGATAAAAAAGCCGATATGAACCATTATGAACTTGTATAATATAAATTTTTACCTTATCTTTGCACCGTTAAACTTAATATAAAACTATATTATTATGAACATCAAGTGTTTAATGGCTCTATTGATTGTGCCGATTACATTCTTGTCTTGTTCTTCGTCGGGTGACGGGGGCGGAGAGCTTCCGCAGCAACCTGACCCGGACACTCCGCCGGCGGCAAGGAAAGAAATAAAAATCAGCACTGCTGTCAATGCCTTGATGACAAGGGCAACCGATACAGGGTTTGACGCAAACGACTGTATCGGACTGTTCGTGGTGAACTGTGGAGACGGAAACACAGGCAATGAACTGAAATCCAGCGGCAATCATGTTAATAACATGAGATTTAGATATAATGGTACATGGATGTCGGACTCACACGTATATTGGAAGGATGACGTCACCCATGCCGACTTCTATCTGTATTATCCATACAGGGCAAACATTGGCGATGTCAGAGCAATGCCGTTCAGCGTGAATGCCGACCAAAGCACAGAAAATAAATATAAGGAGAGCGAGCTGCTCATCGGTTCAACAAAGAACGTGGCTCCCACAGAGAGAAGTGTGAATGTCAATGTGTCGCATGCACTAAGCCAGATAATGATAACGGTGGCTGCCGGCAACGGTTTTACTGCAGGAAGCCTTGCCGCATCCGATGTCAGAGTGACCGTAAACGGGCTGAAGACTTCTGCCACTGTGGATATTGCCACAGCAGCAGTAAACGCCACGGGTGAGCCACAGTCAATAAAGCCATGGCTGAACGGTGGAGCGTATAAAGCGCTCGTTGTTCCGCAGACGGTTGCAGAAACAAACCTTATCACGGTGAGTGTGGACGGTAGGGACTATAACCTGAATAAAGACTTTACGTTTGTGGGCGGCAAGAGCCATAAATTTACCGTGACCGTCAGCAAGACCAGCAGCGGCATCAATGTCGGTATCACCCAGTGGGACACCGACGGTGTTGACCATGGCGGTGTGGCAGAATAATGACAATCTTATAAAATAAAAACTGTTACCGAATATGAAAATAAAGTCATTTCACATTATATGTAATCTCCTCGTGGCATCGGTTATGGTGTCGTGCAGCGACAGTGACTGGCTGGGAGACAACAATATAGAGAGCAGGCTGAAAATAGAGGTTACCGGCGACATAGATCAAGTGGCTGTGACAAGAGTCAATGATAACGGATTTGTTGACGGCGACGTGATGGGTGTGTATATCGTTGATTACAACGGCGACAATCCAGGCACACTGCAGGTTAGCGGCAACCGTGGTGACAACGTGCGCCATACATTCGACGAGGCAAATTATAAATGGAACTCCGCCTACGATGTGTATTGGAAGGACAAGCATACCAAGATTGATGTTTACGGATATTATCCTTTCGGAAATCCGGAAAGCGTTGATGCGTACGCTTTTACTGTGCAGCGCGACCAGAGTAAGACTACCGTGGACGGCGGGATGGGCGGCTACGAGGCGAGTGATTTTCTTTGGGGCAAGGCTGCCGATGTGGCTCCCACAACGAGCGTTGTGCGACTGTCGATGCAGCACCGCATGGCAAATGCCCGTGTAACCCTTGTCGAGGGTACAGGATTTGCCGAGGGCGAATGGACGGCGACCGAGAAGGACGTTCTTGTTGCCAATCTTATTCGCGAGGCAACAATTAATCTTGCTGACGGAACGGTGACGGCAAGCGGCGGTGTGGAGAAGACCGCAACAGTCCCGTCACGTGTCAACGACGAGTGGCGTGCCATCGTTGTGCCGCAGACCGTAGCGGCTGGCACCACCATGTTCAGCATCACCATCGGCGGTGTGGCGTATAAGTTCAGTAAAAACGAGAACTTCACATATATGGCAGGAAAGATGTCGAACTTTGCCATACGTGTTGACAAGAAAGAAAACAGCGGACAGTTTGCCCTCACGCTCATCAGCGAGAGCATCACGGCATGGGAGAACGACCTCGTGAGCCATGATGCCGCGGCAAAGGAGTATGTGATAATCAATTCTACGGCAGGACATCTGAAGGAGGCTATCGCTGCGGCTGGAAAGGACTATAAAAAGCTGAAGAACCTGAAGATAACTGGAGAAGTGAATGCAAGCGACTTCTATTTCATGAGGGATGAAATGGATGTTTTGCAGGCGTTGAATTTGAAAGAAGTGATAATAAAAGCCGATAAGAATGAAGAAATTTATGGTATAGAGAATAAGGATGACCAGATACCAGGCAGCGCATTTTATTATAATTCAAAAGTTTCAGGAAAGACATCGTTGACCAATCTTGTGTTACCCGACAAGCTGAAATCTATTGGCGCACGTGCTTTTTATGGCTGCCAAAACTTAACTGGTTCTTTGATTATTCCAGAAGGTGTCGTTGATATTCAACAAGGAGCTTTTCTTGGATGTCGGTCACTTACCGGTACACTTTCACTTCCTTCCACTCTCAAATACATAGGTAATTCTGGAAATGGAGAAAACTCAGAGACAAAAGATGAAGGTATAGACTATTATGGAGGAGTGTTCTCAGACTGTGGCTTTGTATGTGAATTGAAGATACCTGACAACGTAGAACTTATCAGGGGATATGCCTTTAATAACTGTAAGGGACTTTATGGAGAACTGAGATTGCCGGAGAATTTGAAAAGATTGGGAGACCGTGCGTTTTTCTTATGTAAGAATCTCACAGGCTCTCTCGCCATACCGCAGGGAGTGTCGCATATTCCAACAGAAGCATTTTCCGGTTGTGGATTTAACGGGACACTTACATTGCATGACGGTGTAATGTCCATAGGAACTGATGCTTTTAGGGAATGTTCGTTTAAGGGAGAGTTGACATTACCCAAGAATCTGACTGTTATAAATGATAATGTTTTTTATGGTTGCGATTTCTCAGGAACTTTAAAACTTCCGTCAACAATTCGTACAATCGGCGATAAAGCTTTTGCCTATAACTGGCGCTTAATGGGAGTTTTGGAGTTTCCCGAAGGCATTCTAAGCATTGGTGCAGGTGCCTTTGCCCATTGTCGTAGTATAGATGGACTGGTGTTTCCTGAAAGTCTTGAGAGCATACGCTATGAATCATCTTATTTTGAAGATGGCGGAGCTTTCCAAGGATGCTACGGCATAGGCAGCATTGTCTGCAAAGGTGAGATGCCTCCATATGTACAGAATGGCGCTTTCGACGGTGTTGCCAAGGACAACTTTACGCTTGAGGTTCCAGAATCTGCTATTCATCAGTATCAGGCTGCAAGCGGATGGTGCGACTTCAAGCGCATTGCTGCCCATCATGAGTTAGTGTGCCGTCCGTCGGTGGCTTGTGCCCTGAACACAGAACACAAACAGACTCTCGTGATAAATGCCGAGGGCGAATGGGAAGTGGAGAGCAAGCCCGACTGGTGCGAGCTGTCGCAGACCAGTGGCAGCAAGAAGACCGAGCTGACACTCACCATCAAGCAGATGGCTCATGGAGCAGGAAACAGAAACGGCGAGATAAAATTCAGACTGAAGGACAAGGACTATACCCACACCTGTGCCGTTACTCAGTATGACTACGAGTATGGCGAGGATCAGTGGCTCACCTTGCAGAAAGCCACCCGTGGCAACAACGGCGGCATAAACATTGTGTTTGTGGGCGATGGCTACGACGGCAAGGATATTGCTGAGGGCAGTTATCTGAAAGACATGCAGGAAGGTATGGAGCATTTCTTCGGCATCGAGCCATATAAGACCTACCGCAATTACTTCAATGTATATACTCCGTTTGCCCTTTCTGCCGAGAGCGGCGTGGGAACGTTGAACACCATACGCTATAACCGTTTCAATACAACGTTTACGGGTGGTGTGGGATTGAGATGCGACTACGACGAGATGTTCCGCTATGCGCTCAATGCTCCTACAGTGACTGTGGATAACCTCTGCCAGACACTGATAGTGGTGATACCAAACAGCACCGACTACGGCGGCATCTGTCAGATGTGGGAGGACGGCTCAGCAATAGCCTTCTGTCCCAAGAGCACCTACGGTTATCCGCTCGACTCACGCGGAGTGATGCAGCATGAGGCTGGCGGTCACGGCTTCGGCAAGCTTGGCGATGAGTACATCTATCATAATGCGTTTATTGATTTTTGCGATTGTACCTGTTGCGGACACGTCTTTGAGTTTAATTCAGCCAAGGCTTTGGGCTGGTACGACAACCTTTCGCTCACGGGAAAGATGCACCAGGTGCCATGGAGCCATCTGATATTCGATTCGCGTTATAGCGACATCGTTGACATCTTTGAGGGCGGATATAAGCACAACCGCGGTGTGTTCCGCTCGGAGCAGAACTCATGTATGAACAATGAAATTCCTTACTACAGCACCATCAGTCGCGAGAGCATAGTGAAGCGTATCAAGAGATATGCCGGTGAGGAGTATTCGTTTGAGGAGTTTGTTGCCAACGACAAGCGTGATGCAGGAGCGGTGACCAGAACCGTTCCTGCATCGGCAGCACGTAATGTTCATTCGCATCAGCTGTCGCCCGTAATCCATAAGGGCAGTCCGCTGAAGGGGCTGAAGGCGAGAAAGGCAAGAAGGTAGGAGGATTAGGAGTTGTAGGTGAATTAGTAGTTGTAGGAAAATATAGGAAGAGTAAGAAATTAAATGGATAAAATTATGAAACGACACATTATATATATAATAGGTATGGCGCTTATGGGGCTTACTGCATGCTCCAATGGCGACTCCGATGACATGCCGAAGAGCGCCAAGGAAACGCCTATGACATTCAGCGTGAGCCATCCGGCGCAGACAAGAGCCACAGCCGCAGCCTTTGAGGAAGGCGACAAGATAGGGCTTTATGTGGCTGATGCATCCATGCCGCTGGAGATTGGAGGCAACCTCGTGAACAACGAGCAGCTTACGCTTACAGCCGGAAAATGGACGGCACACCGCACACTGTACTGGGATGAGGGCACATACAACGCATACGCCTATTATCCCTACATGGCAATAGAGTCGATAGAAGACCAGCCTGTGAGTGTGGCTACCGACCAAAGCATAGTGGCAACATCCGGCAAGATGAGTGCATACGAGGCAAGCGACCTGCTATATGCCAGGACCGCAGGAGTGACGGCATCAACATCGCCCGTGCCTCTCACGTTCAGACACATCATGAGCAAACTAACCATAAGACTGGTGAAGGGCGAGGACTTTGAGGGCGACATGCCTGCCGATGCCCAGGTGTTTATCCACAACACCGTGACCACTGCCACTGTTGACATTAGTGCGGGAGTGGTGACCCGCAGCGCAAAGGGTGCAAGGAGACCGTCAGGGCATGTCAGGAAAGCGACTTCACTTTCGGGGCGATTATCGTGCCGCAGCGTCTTGACAACCGGGTGCCGTTTGTTGAGGTGATAATGAAGGGAGTGAGCTATCTTTTTGAAAGCAAGTTCCTGTTCAAGTCAGGAGTGAACCATCTTGTGAACCTCGTCATCGACGACAATCCTGAGAATGTCAAGATTGATATTGGCGGTGAGATTGAGAATTGGCAATAATGTTTAAATTGTAAATATGATAAAAAAGGCAATATTATCTCTTACCATAATAAACATCTTTTTGCTGGGTGTGGCAATTGCTTTGTGGCAACTGCCACACTCCCGTGTCGTATATGGCAATATACAAACTGACACGGTGGCAGCGGCACGGACCACCATTTTGAGAGATACGGTTATAAAAGAGAGAAACCAGCCTGTAATAGTGTCTGAACAGAACGGCAGTGCTGACCTTGAGCCTGCTCCTGAAAGAACAGCAGATAAAGGCAGGATTAACGGCGACATAGCGTCTATGGCAAAGGATAATCCCTTCTATGCCGAAGCTGCTAAGGTGCTGTCGGGAAAACTGGAGGAAAAAGATGCCGGCAACCGCCGGATGATACTCAACTACTGCGAGCATCTGCGCACATCGTACACCACAAAGGATATCGATTTCCTAAGACAGGTGTTCAGTCAGGAGGCGCTTATCATTGTGGGCAATGTGGTGCATACAGCCTCTGATGGAGAAACGGCAGGCATAACGGGCGATGAGCGTGTGACATTCAGTCTGAAGACCAAACGCGAATATCTTGACCGTTTGGAAAAAGTGTTTGCCGCCAATAAAAAGATAGACATCAAATTCTCCGATTTCCATATCATGCGCCATCCCACGATGGAGGGAATATATGGAGTTAGCCTGAAACAGAAATACACAAGCGACAGATATTCAGACAATGGTTATCTTTTTTTGCTGTGGGATTTCCGCGACAGGGCGATGCCGCTGATTCATGTCAGGACGTGGCAGCCGTCTTCTGCCGTGAGAGGAGACAATGATATAATTGGCATTAAGGACTTTAATTTTGAATGATGGGGAGGGTGTAAAAATGGTAGGAAAAGTAGGAGTGTTAGGAGGGCTAAGTGTTTTAGGACTTTTGCTGATGCTGACAATGGCGGTGCCGTGTGCTGCGCAGAAGTTCTCGGTGATTTCTGTGAGCCAGCAAGCCAATGATGTCAGCGCATTCATCTCGCCTGTGCGCGACCTTAACGGACAGGCTTGTGCCCTGCTTAAAGTGGAGGCTCCAATGGATTTTGTCTTTTCCACACCCTTGGGCATTGTAAAGCGTGTCGACGAGGTGGGCGAGATATGGCTGTATCTGCCTGCCGGAACAATGCAGATAACACTGAAGCATCCCGAATGGGGAGTGATGCGCAACTATCGCTTTAAGTCTGCCTTGGAAAGTCATGTATGTTATGTGATGAAAGTGAAATGCCCGCAGCCTGAAATAACGGAGGTACACGACACAGTGGTGCTGACGCAAACCCTGCGCGACACCATTGCCGTGAAATACCGGCGTCCGCCGCTGCCGCGCTCCAGCTATATCATGGCAACAGCATCGCTGCACAGGGGCGGACCGTCGGTGGGACTGTTTATCGCCACTGTGAAGCGTCACGGACTGTTTCTCCATGCACGGTCCAACTTCTGCAGCATAGGAACCACAGAAATTGAGGTTAATTCTGACGGATATGTCAAGGACAGTGAGGTTTTGCCGTTCTATAATGGGGAGAAGCGCCAGGCAAACTTAATACTTACTGCCGGATTGATTCACCGCATCAGCAAACAGCTGTACGTTTTCGAGGGTGCCGGCTACGGCAAGGCGTCTACAGCATGGCAGCTTGACCGGTCGGAAGGCAACGGCTGGGCTCTGTGCAGCGACCATAGCAGTAAAGGTGTGTCAATGGAGGCTGGACTGATGTGGCACAGCGACAGGCTTGCCGTTCTGATGTCGGCATCAAACATAAAATGCAGGCAATGGCAAATGAATATAGGTGTTGGAATAAGACTTGGAAAGAAATGAGACATAACGCTGTGATTTTATCAATATTGGCTGTTGTGATGGCTGGATGTCAGGCATACGATGAACCGCACAATCCGCAACCGGAATTAACCGTTGCCGATGCAGTGGGGATAACACGTACGGAGGCTGTGCTCGCAGGAGCCATATCGGACAATGGCGGCAATGGTTTGCCTAACTTGTGTTTTGAATGGTGGCAGGCGGGCAACACTGTATTTTCGTCTCCTGTATTATCTGCAGGGGAAAATGAGGTGGAATACTTACTGAAAGGGCTGAAACCGGGCAGCAGCTACTGTTTCAGACTGAAAGGCAGTAATGGCAGGGTGGAAATGGTAAGCGAAACCAGACAGTTTGAAACTCTCCCCAATGTAGTGCCAGTAATATCTCGGCTCACTCCTCTCGCTCAAGGACCGGCAAGCCTGATAGCTTCGTTCAGGATAGAGGATAATGGCGGTGAAGACATCATTGAGGCAGGATGTAATGTGCGCAATGTAAAAAGCGGCAATGTGACAAAGCATATTGCCGATATTGCCAGTCTTTCGGACCCGTCGGACGAGTCAGACCAGTCCGACACTCCAGGCAACACCGTTTACATTACCATGAGAGGATTGGAGCAGAATGCCGACCTCGAAATCACTCCATACGCCGTCAATGCCGTGGGAGAGGCGAAGGGAGCTATCCTTGACATAACAACAGGCAATGCCGTATCTGTATCCCAACCGGGAATGTTGGCAGAACTGCTTGGCGGCGACCGTATGGATTACACCTCGCTTTCATTCTCTGGCTTTATGAACGGTGACGACATACGGACTCTCAGGGAAATGGCAGGAATGGACTTCTATGGCAAGGAAACGGACGGAAGTCTCGTCGACATCAACCTCACTGACGTGACTTTTGTTGAAGGCGGCAGTAATTATATCCCATCAAGGAATATGAAAAATGATGTAGTGGGGTATGGAATGTTTCAAAATCTGCATAAACTGAAAAATGTGCTGCTGCCAAATACTGTGAAGACTATTGAGGAGCAGGCTTTTCAAGACTGTTCCTCGCTGACATCCATAACTGTTCCTGCCGAAGTTACAGCGGTGACTCCTTCTGATGGCTGCACTTCGCTTGAGGAAATCAAGGTGTCGCCTGCCAACCGCAGTTTCAAGAGCGTCGACGGTGTGCTGTTTGATGCTGGTGTCACTGGCATTCTGTGGTTTCCTATAGGCAGAAAAGGTGAATACTCATTGCCTGCCGGAGTGACCGCCATTGGTGACTATGCCTTCCGCAACAGCCGTATCACACACTTCACCATGAATGACAATATTACCCGTATAGGCAGGGCAGTATTCTGTGGCAGCAGCGTGCAGAAGGTTGTTGTCTCCGACAATCTCGCCACCATTCCTCAGGCAACGTTCCAGTCGTGTACAAGTCTTACGGAGATTCGTCTTGGCAGTGCCACTAATCTCATAGGGGCTTTTGCCTTTGACGGCTGTCCGCTTGCCGACATCTGGCTGCCGGCGGCAATTCCTCCGGTATGCAATGACGAAACGTTCAGCAGCAGCTATGAACTGCTGAAACAGTGCCGCCTGCATGTGCCTGAAAGCAGTATATCCCAATACAGACGTCATCCTGTTTGGGGAAAATTTGAAAATATTTCAAAATAAGAATAATATGAGCATTCCAGAAATAGAAGAATTGAAATCGAGGGTGGAAAAGAAATACGGCAGACTGCTGTCTACGACCACTGACTTTGATGAGTTTTCAGTTGTACTCAAGAGAATACAGGGTGAGACCGTGTCGCCTTCAACTCTGAAACGGATATGGGGATATGTAAACGACACCCACAAGACACGTAAGTTTACACTCGACATATTGGCAAGATATATCGGCTATGAGAACTTCGACCAGTTTGTGACGTGGCTGAAGACCAACACCAGGTATAACTCTTCGTTTTTCAACGCATGTCAGTTGACAAGTGGCGAAATGGAATGCGGGCAGATGGTGGAGATAGGCTGGAGCCCCAACAGACTGCTGACGCTGAAATATCTCGGCGACAGCGTTTTTGAGGTAATGGCTTCAAGAAACAGCAAGCTCATTCCCGGCGATCGTTTCGTTACTGGCTGTTTCATTATGCACCAGCCTTTGTTGGTGCCGTTTATCGTGCGTGACGGCGAAAACACCAAGCCGTTCATTGCAGGGCGAAACGGTGGACTTAATGTAATCAGAATACTCGCAAAATAATGACAGGGGAAAATATTTCATCAGATTTCTTGGATGATGTCAGCGTGTCGTTGAGTGACATTGCTCCCGTGGCTACGGGATTCAGTGACATCAAGGAATGTTATGTCTCAAAGTCGGGATACACGCGGTTGTTTAGGGCAAGGCGTTTTGGCAAGACCTACATGCTGAAATGTCTTAAAAAGGACTATCTGTACATTTCGCTGTATCGGGTGGCGCTGAATAAGGAGTTTGAAATCGGACTACAGTTTGAGCACACCAATATTTGCCGCACCATAGGGTGGGAGGAACTGGAGGAGCTCGGACCTGCCATCATTCTTGAGTATATAGACGGAGAGACGCTTGAGTCGTTTATGGGAAAAGGACTGTTGACTAAGCCCCTGGCAAGAAAATTTGTCGGTCAGCTCATCGATGTGCTGGGCTATATGCACAAGAAACAGACCATCCATCGCGACCTGAAACCGTCGAACATCATGGTTACTCACAAGGGAATGAACATAAAGCTCATAGACTTCAGCCTGTCTGACAATGATACGTTCAATATACTGAAAGCTCCCGGAGGCACATCCGGCTACATTGCTCCCGAACTGTTTTTGCCTAACGCCAAGTCCGACATCCGTTGCGACATCTATTCATTTGGAGTGCTGATGTGCAGCATGGCTGAGGCTACGTGCGACAAGGCTATGATGAAGACCGCGCGGCTGTGTATGAACCACGATGTGGAGCGTCGTCCGCAAGGCATGGATGAAATATCAATTCCTGCCGACACCAGCGTTTGGCAAGTCATGATATTGGCGTTTCTGTCGCTGACAGCTATTGCCCTTTGCATCTCCATTGCCGTAAGGCTGCTGCAGATTCTATAAATTGGGGATTGAAACTGGAGCCGGCGGACGCTATTTCCTTTTCAGCGAGCGCAGATACCGTTTCTGTTCGTCAGTTATTCTGAGACTTTCCACAGCTTTCTGTATCGTCTTGTTGTGTGTCCATAGTGGCAGCCGCTGCTGTTCTATATACGGCAGTGTCGCTTCGTATTGTTTTGTCAGGGCAGTGGCGAAATACCATGCCACCATCATCTTTACATAGTAGTGGTCCGACTCTATTGCTGCCACCCAGTCGAGATATTCTGTGCTGAACCCGTCGTCAAGAAAATGCGCCATGAGCATGCCTATCCCGAACCTTACTGTAAATGGGTGTGCGTCAGCCATCCATCTGTCGATGTCCTCCAGCAGCCGTTGGTGCGTGTCCTTTCTCTTAAACGCTTTGGGGTGCATCATGTCGCATGTTGCCCAGTTGTCCACATACGGCAGGAAGCGGTCAAGCTCCGCAATTGTCCTGTCATAGTCTTTCAGTTCCGAGAGTATAAAACCGTGAAGGTTGTTCTCGTCATAGTATTTGTGCGGCAGTGCCTGAAGCACGGTGTCTCCCTTGCCCTCCTTTATTATTTCCTTTGCCAACTGCCGCAGCTGTGGAGTTCTCACGCCGATGACACATTCCCGGTCGATATCGGGTATCAGTTTTGCATGAAAATCCCTGTAAGCCGTGTCTTGCAGGGCAAAAAGTCTGTTGGTAATCTCTTTCATCTTTTTTATGCTTTTCTTCGTTATCAATCCGGTTGCTGACCGTCGTGGGCTTTCCATGCACATTCGGTCAGCTTCATGTCGGTGAATACAGCCTTGAACGACGAATCTTCAGGAGAGCAGGCATATATTCCGAAACGGATTTTCCCGCCGCCCTTATGCAGGTGACAGACGCGCATTTGCGTGAATTTCTCACCGTCGTTGGAACATTCTATGCAGTAGTCGTCCTCGCGGCGTGAAAGTCGGTACCACATCGTCTTTACCTTTGCGTCTATGGCTGTCGTAGCCCAGTCAGAATAGCCTCCGTTTGTCACTACGCTTCCAAGATGCTGAAACTCTTCATTCTCATATTCCACACTTCCTTTCAGCCAGTTCTCGCTGTCGAGGTAAAGCACCACGCCGCATTGATCGAAACGGTGATGGCTGTCGGAGAAGTCAGTCTTTACAATGAAACTGAAGAATTTCTCTTCGGTCTCCATCTGGAACACAGGGGCATTGTCGTTCTGAAAATGATAGTAGGTGCGCTGCCACAGGTCAGTCTTAGGTTTGGTGATAACCTCAACCGTATCTCCTTTAATTGCGTAGCTCTCCGGCTGTCGGGTCCACGCAAAGCCATTGATGTCAATGTTCATAGTCTTGTCTGTTGCTGCCATATTCTCCTGTTGTTTTACATTGTTGTTGCATGCTGTCATTATTGCGAGCACGGCAAATAAATTCAGAAATTTCATTGTTATTTATCGAATGTATTAAAACGTTACTGTTTCTATGCGTTAAAAACGTTGCAAAAATACAAAAAATAAATGAGAGTAAAGTATGTTTAACCCATTTTTGCATAAAATATTTTGTGGGCGATAAAATTCATGGGATACGCCCAAAACATTTTCAATGAAAAACTTGCAGGTTTCATAAAAATATATTATTTTTGCAGTCGAATAAAATACAATCATATATGGGAAGAATAGTAGGAAGCCATAAGACAAAGGTTAGAATGGACGACGGAAACATCTATGTGCGCAGAGTAACAAAAGTGCTTTGCGGCAATGGGAAGTTCCGTCATCCAGTAGATTATTATGATGCGACTCCCGGAGCTGTCAAGGTATCTCCTAAAGAATTAGAGCAGTTATCTATACCCGTTTACAAGAAATTGTTATAATGACATAAGGATATGGAGAGCATGTTTGAGGGGTATCCATTCACGTTTGTAATGAATGATAAAGATGATACAGATGATTTACTTTTGTACACTATGCAGTATAGATTTAAGTCTTCAAAATCTCATCATACTTATATAGTTCGCGTAGAGAAATATCCTCAACATGTTTATTGTCTTAAATTTTTTGATAAAGCCAACATCAACAGCAAGGATAAGTACAGTTTGAAAACAAACACGTTTGAACCAAGAAAAATCCTCTATACGATGTACCATATCTTCCTTGAAGTACTGAAGAAAGACAACAAGGCATCTTTATTTTTCATTGGTGCAGAAGATGACCGTGATGAACTTGGGGAGACAACACGAAGATATCGGTTATACAGGAAATTTGTTTCTTCCATCATCAGTAATAAGATGTTTGAACATTTCCGTATTAACGAATTATCTCTTTATATCCTCATAAACAAGAACTCTGATATAAAACCAGATATCCTTGTAAATAAAATCGTGGAAGAGGTGACAAAGGCATATAATGCTTAATCTCACGAGCTAACATAGTGGTAAACCGATGAAATTTATTATGTAGCCTGCGAAATCTCATTTGGCAGCAGTCGAAATCCCGTTTGGTAGCAGGCAAAAGATTATTGGATAATTGGCGAAATACAAATGGAACGCCCGTTGTTGCGGTGCAACCCCTATTTTGCGTACACATATCTATCAGTTTCCACCATTTCCACCACCACTACCAACCCCTTGCGGTGTTGCGGAACGGATTGAAACCATAGTATTATAAAGTTAGAGCGGTTGTTTGTTGTATAGTTGTTCTTCCTTTAATAATTCATAGTTATAATACGGACTTTGATAATAAAGTCCTGTGTCCGGATTGTTGATTGCCTGAAACCATGAGGAATTATAAACTACATTTAGAGCTTCAGGCAAGCTAACCTTACGGTCGGAAACAACAAGAGCCGTCACTTGCTCAAGATCAGAATCAATTAAGTATTGTATTTTATCCTTGTCTATCATATCTCATCAATTTTGAAATTGCATACTCTGATGAAAAACAATACTGCCGGTTTAATTATTCGTTTCGTGATATAGTATCATGACAAGAACCCTCCATTTTTTAGGCATACAGAGGTTAAATCCTCAACTGCATCATTAAAGGAAAGAGTGTGTTCTGCCTCATAGCAGTTGTCAAGAAACTCTATTCCCTTATACTTCTGCAGATAGTCGAAGGACTCTTTGACAGTAATGCCAAAATGTTCTCCAAACTTTCTAATGCAATATATAATGTAAGCGATTCTATAATCCATCAGTCTTTCCTCTATTTGTTTATTTGCTGCAAATGTACAAAGAAAAATCTGTTTTTCCAAATATTTAAGGAAAATTTATTTAGTGAAGTGGAGAAATACACAATGTTCACGATACAGTGTCGTATAGAAAGAAGAAGGAAGAATACGGAATTGAAAGATAATCACAAAGTCAAAATGTTAATTATTATTCAAGTTTCCACCAGTTCCACCACCACCACCCCCTTTCGGTGTTGCGGAACGGATTGAAACTATTGTATTATTATAATAAAGTCTCACAATTACAGTTATATCTACTGCGTGTTTCGCACTGACACGGCTGCTCTACGAGCTGACACTGCTGGCTGCGTGAGATGTAAATCACACTGCATCACGATACGGTGATAGATATCGCATCCTTTGGATTACACGGCTTGTTAGCGCAGTGTTACAGGGCTTAAAGCATGCCGTGTGACCGCTTTAGCGGTTCTAACTTACTGCCAAAGGCAGTGCAGCGTCAGCATGAATTATCCCCGTCAGTAAGAAAGCAGTGTCAACCCGCAGGGTGCCGTGTCAGCTCAATAAGAGCGCCGTGGATAAATTTTAAATGTTGATTATTATTCATATTTTTAAATACGTTTCCACCACCACCATCAACCTTGCGGAAGTTGCGGAACTGGTGGAAACTCTTTTAGGAACTTCATGTAATAAAACAGTTATTCCTCTTATTACCAATGAAATAAAGCAGAATATGCAGAAAATAAGCAATATCCTAAAAGAGTGGTGAAAAATCCGCTCTCTTTGGATTGATGTAAAGAATTTAGAAGGTAAATTCTATAAAGAGTTGTCTGCTCCGTTATCTCTTTTTTTTATGCTCCAAGGCTTTAATAAACAATGAGAGGGGAATTTAATATTAAAGTTTATTCAACAATTATTTGCCAATACCGAAATAATTTCGTAATTTTGCGGTTGAATAATGTATTTGAACTGATTTAATATTAAACTAAAAACTGAAAATGAGACGACAGGTATTGATTTTTTCCATGATGATGTCTTTCATCATGGCTTGGGGACAGGATATTGTTCCGTCAGGATTCTCTGAGTTGGACGAATGGGTAGGGAAATGCAAGGTGGAGCGCCCCAACGCCTTGGGCTATCCCGGCAACTACGACAGTAAGCTGGACGGATTTTATGAGTGGTACACAGCCAACAAGATGCAGAATATCCTCATCAATAATGCCGGTGACCCGTTTGAAGCCTCAGGTGCCTTGTCCTCCGCTAAGTTTGAGCGCGAGGTGATAGAGAGTTTCGCACCCCTTTACGGCTTTGACCTGAGCGACCTCTGGGGACTGGTGACAATGAGCGGCACCGACGGTAACAACCACGGCATATACTTCGGGGTGAACTACCTAAAGAAGAAAACGGGTAAGATGCCTGTTGTCTATGTGTCTGATGAGGCTCACTACAGCAACTACCGTCTTTGCGACGTTCAGCATCTCGACGTTCGTCTGGTGAAAAGCAACGAGATGGGACAGATGATTCCCGAGGAGCTTGAAAAAGCTCTGGACACCTCCCGTCCGTGTCTGATGATCTATGCCATGGGCTCCACCTTTAAGGGTGCCATCGACAATCAGAAGGATCTCAACGCCGTGCTCAGGAAGCATCCCGGGATGGATGTCTACAGGCATATAGATGCTGCCCTCTTCGGCGGCTACCTGCCCTTTACCCAATACAAGAATCTCGTGGACAGGAAGGAGACTGCCTATGAGTCAATTTCTATCAGCGGACACAAGTTCTTCGGCATTGACAGTCCCTGCGGTCTGTTCATCACAACACGTGAGGTCTATGACAATCAGGCATCCTTTGATGTGGCATACCTCAATGCCAACATGCGGATGATAAGCTGTTCGCGCTCAGGCGTTGACCCGCTGAAGTTCTGGTGGCTGCTGAAGACTGTAGGGATAAAGGGATGGACCGAGCAGGCTACGGTGATGATGGACAACACGGCATATCTGGTGTCGGAGCTCAAACGCATAGGATGGCAATGCTGGAACAACGAATACAGCAACACCGTGTTCTTCAAGCGCCCCAGCAACGACATCGTGACAAGATACAACCTTGCATGCAGCCACGACGAGCGGTTTGGCGGCGACTTGGCTCACGTAGTGGTGATGCAGCATGTCAAGAAGGAAGTCATCGACCGGTTTATCAAGGAACTGGATGGTGGCATTATCCCATAAAATTCAAGAAAGCCACTTTATCACAGTTGATTTTACCGGTCTTCAGCGAACATCTTCCACAGCGGGGCTGCCATGAGGCTCTGCCATATCTCGCCGCGCTCAAGCATGGAGCGCACTTCGGAGCGAGAGAAGAGCTTCACGTCTATATCCTCACCGTCGTCGAGGTGACGGTTGCCATCAGGCACCACTCCATATGCAATGTATGAATGGGTGAGATTGGTCATTGTGCTGGCATTGGCAGAGCTTACCATCAGTTCGCGCCATTTGCCGCCGGTGTATCCAGTCTCTTCCTCCAGTTCTCTTTTGGCTGCAACCATCGGGTCCTCACCTTCCTCCACGACACCTGCCACAATCTCGTCGACGGTCTTGCCGAGAGCATATCGGTATTGGCGCACAAACACAAACTGGTCGTCGGGTGTGATGGCTATAACGTTTATCCATGTTGGATATTCCAGCACATAGTATTCATCGATGACATGCCCGTTGGGCAACTGCACTTTGTCGCGCCTTGCCGTTAGCCACGGGCGGCGTATCAGATATTCGCTGTCGAGTGTTTTCCACTTCATTGACTTTTGCTCTTTGTCCATTTTTAATGATGTATATAAAAATATATGTATTATGAGTTTTACGTAACGCTAATTCAATAATGCTGCAAAATTAGTGATTTTGTCTCTATTTTGCAAGCAAACGGGCGATATTATTCCGCGTTAAAAATTTATTTAGATATTTTTAATATTGTTTGAGCGATAATGTTTTCCAGTTACGGGCATTGCAATCATGCAACAGAGCGATAACTACTATATAAAGTGCAAACTTTCCTTCCAAATGTGACCGAATGAGTATAGGACACAAGTGTTGTGAGAGACTGTAGTGTAGAAAACACAAAACGATGCTTTGTGCATTGTTTTATTTAAACAAACTATATGACACTCCCACATTGAAGAAAGGTATAAGTGAACGTTTCTGTTCTATCTCGGTACTAAGTTCTTTTCTGCTTTTCGTGTAAAGTGCGCCCTTAATTACGGTTGATATTCCAGCTCGTGCAGAAAGATAGAAATGACGGTTTATGATATATTCGTAAAGTATTTCCGGCTTCAGTGCTGCTTCACTGTAACAACAGACAGATGGTATGTTTTCCAAGTCGGTTTTCAAATAGAAGTTGTCTGAATTCATGGAAGCCCCGGCAGAAACGCGTTGGCTACCATGCTGGTAGCGCAAATAAAGCTGGCTCGGCAAGGTAATATCCACACTCCAGTCGGGATTTGAGAACCGGCACCAGTAAGATATGACGGGTAAGACGGGGACTTTGCCTAGTGTCATACCAGCCACCCCAAAAGTAAAACCCGTGCGTTTCCCTCTGGCAAGGACGAGCGCAGCCACAAAGCGGCCTTGCAGTATTCCCCAACCTCCATCCCAGCCATCTGCGGAAATATCGGCAGACAAGACAAACGGACGTTTGAATAGTGTTGTAAGATATGAGGCGTAAATGCCGCCGGAATATTGATTGTAGGAATGTTCAGAAAAAATTGCAGACGGTTCTTCGGCGGTGTCGAACACATAACTGGCGTATTGTACGTTGGCATAAAGTGATAACTGCCGTTTTTTCAGTATGGGTATCATGGTAGAGAGGCGAATGGTATGCAGATTACGCTTTCGCCCTTTTTCTATTTCTTTTCCATTGGCAGTGAAAGTATAGTCATGTGCCGACTTCATTTCCCAATACATATTAATTGTACGGTATCGTGAGAAATTTCGTGCCACCACACTGCGAAAATCTTTAGCCAATGAATCGGTAATAACTTGCGGGCGATAATCGGCTACAGAATTTTGGTTCTGCGCATACAATCCAGATGAAAAGAACATCACACAAGGAGTGAATATTATTTTTTTTATCATAGTGAATATAAATTTTTAATCATTTTATAATCTTTCTTAATGAGAGTGCAAAGTTAGCAGGTTTGCAGTATTCCTACAAGGTCTGACCTTAACTGAAAAAGGTTGTCACTTTTAGGAGAGTTAAACTTAATTTGTTATTCCTATAATTATTATCTCACTAAAATCGTTTACTTCTTTTGATTCCAATAACGATATTGGTTGTC
>Ga0129317_1000466_pt1 | contig 42797 bp, 48 predicted proteins | sample Cm1ome_FD_94430 | JGI IMG/M metagenome (GOLD analysis project Ga0129317, IMG submission 94430) | Eastern black-and-white colobus group fecal microbial communities from Wisconsin, USA - Cm1105 metagenome | ecosystem: Host-associated > Mammals > Digestive system > Large intestine > Fecal | place... | reverse complement strand
TTTACTTCGGGCTTTCGTTTTACGCTTGATCTCTGCCACCATATCCACGGTCTTGTCTTTTAGCTCATAGGCAAGCTGTGCGGCCTGCGCGCGGTTTTTCACCTTTAAGCAAAGTTCTCCTTCCTTAGACATACGCGCATTCGTGAAATTAAACAGTCTGCTCAACGATTTCACCGCCTACAAGCGAAAGGCTTTCTTCTTTCTTTTCCTTTTCTTCTTTTAGGACTATGTTCTGACATTCGTCGCACAACATATCTCCAAACCTTCTAAGGCCATAAATTGCAATGTCATGTGCCGCCCACAACTCGCCATTTCGAAGCATCACGTCGTGAAGGGATTTGCCGCACTTGTTGCACTTATACAGTTCTTTTTTATACTTCGTGCGGTCATTTTCGTTGTATACATCCGCACCCAGCCCAAGCAGTTTCCCAGCGTTTCCAATGGCATCAGTACGGGCCTTCTTAAAGCATTCATCATCTGTATATAAACCGCCTTTTTCCTTGGCAACAAGCATGCTCCCGCCATCTCCATGTACCGGCTCGCTCCATCCACCGCCATCAAGACGGTATACTAAGTCAAGTTCGCAAAATGCAGCGACAGCTCCATCTGCTCCCGGTTCTGTGCGATATTTTTCGTTTATGGTTTTCCATCCAATTCCACATGGTCCGAATTTCTCTGTTAAACGTTTGATTCGCCACATGCTGTTGATATCGGTAAATCCGTTTAAACGTCCTCCTGTAATCTTTTTTTTGGCTTCTTCCGGTACAACGCGTAAATCATTGTATATCGCTAAATTATCCATATGTACTCCTTATCCGGCCTGTGCAAAGCCTGTATCAATGCAATGCTCACAGCCTATTACATGATCGGTTCCATGTCCGTAATAGATGCGCTCTCCGTCATATACCGGTGCGCCGCATTCCGGGCAATAAGACACCGGTTCTGCCTCCGCGTAAGGGTCAAACGCCGCCGATATTCCGATGTAATGCAGTTCAGGCATTTGACAAATCCTCCCCGGTGGTGTATTTTTTAGATGTAGATTTTTGGTCTGCGCCTCTGTTGGTGTTCGCTGCACCAGCGGGGGCTTTCTTTTTGTCCGCCAGAAGGCAGACTGCCGTAAAAGCTGTTCCGAGTACGAACCCGAAGCAGATGCATGCAAGGCCCGTCATTCGATCGCACCCCAGTCGATTGGCTTCGGCCCTGCCGGCGCTGAGATGTGCGTGTTTTCGAGGATGCTGTCCATGTGGTGTGTCACCATCCAGCCGAGCGCCTTGTCCATCGGGCGGCGCATCCTGCGGGCCATGTTGTCCAGCCGTATGTACTGCTGGGGCGTGATGTTTACTTTGACCTCAATTTCCATGCGTGGTCCCCTCCTTCTATGCATACAAATTTTCTTTTGTCCCAAGATAAGCCATAAGGTCAGTTTTCAAAATCCGCCATTGGCCCGCCACCTTCTTGGCTGGGATTTCCCCGCTGCGAACCAGATTCAGCGCTACCGTATCGCACACGTTCAGCACATCCGCGATGTCTTTCACCGTTAAAGTGATTCGCACTTCGTTCCAGTCAGCATAATGTAATCGTTTCAAAAAAGCATCTCCTTTCTGTCCGTTTTATAGGACACTATTTGTCGGATAATGTTGGTGTAGGGATTTCCAGAATTTTGCATTGTTGATATAATAGTGCCGAGGTGATAAAATGCTCCAATGGTTCTTAGACAATAGAGATGACATAACATTTTGGATTGCCGTAGCTGGATTTTTTATTTCCGTTTGGTCTATAGCACGTCAATTATGGCGAGAGCGGAAAAACCTGTCTGTAAAAATAGAAATTCAAAATGAACTGAATTGTTTTCCGCGGGAAAATGCAAATAGTTTTTTATGTATTTTTGTATTATTCGAAAATCATTCAATGAATCCTATTTCCATAACTAAAGTAGAACTATATACACCAAATCAAACAGTTATAGCCCAATTGAACCCGCATTTTGTTGGACATCTATTCCGACGGCTGTGTGATACCGAAACACCTTTTTATGAGCGTTTCATTGAAAGTGCCAAGTTCCCTATTGAATTATCCGCTTTAGGAGCAGCAGAAGAGTTCTTGTATTTTGGCCCAACTGAAGACACAAGCTGGAAGCAAATAGACAAGCTAATTATTTACACCAATCGCGGAAAGGTCACCGTGCGTTCAAAAGCGCAGTTTCGAGGTCTGCGCGAACAGATTGAAAAATCTTATCGACCTCTCGTTCAAAACTGCCCCGAATCAGAATCTTATCCGGCAAGCGAAGTTCTACAAAAATGATTGGTGATCCTGTGGTTGTTCCGTCCGCGTTCGTGCTGCCTTCTTGTATGGTGTTATACCGAATTGTTTTGTACATGCTCTCACCCCTCTTTCCTATTCTTCTCTGCAATCAGTTCGTCGAGCGCAGCGTTGTACTCTTGTTCGGCATGTTTGGGTTCCCTGTGACCATTCAGTACTTGAGAAAGATATTTTTCATGTTTTCCCATGAATGCGGCAAGCTCTTTTTTAGAAATGCCAGCATTGTGCATTCTGCCTACGAGGTTGCCAGTCCATTGTGCAGGCATACGATTATCAGCTCCTTTTTAATTAAATGTTGAAAAAAGTAAGCATTAGTGGTATTATATTTTTGCAGAATATATTCAGCACATTGGCTTACTTTTTTCGGCTACATGCTTATTATAGCCTACTTTGGTAGGCCATTCAAGACAAAAAGCAGAAAAAAGTTAGCTTCTACTTTGTGCACAAAAAATGGAGCTGTACTTTATGTTTTATGACCTGTTTTGCCGTCTCTGCCAAGAAAAAGGTGTTTCTCCTACGCGGGCAACTATTGAAATTGGGCTAAGTCGAACAATTGGAACGAAGTGGAAAAAAACCGGGGCTACACCACAAGGCGATACGTTACAAAAAATAGCCGATTACTTCGGTGTATCCGTGGACTATTTGCTCGGAAACGAAGAAAAGCCCGCCAGCCAAGAGGCCGACGAGCTGTTAAAGGATGAACTTGTTGCGTTCTATGGTGAAGTAAAAAACGATCTTGACCAAGATGATATTGACGACCTTAAAACCTTTATGCGAATGAAAGCAGAAATCAAAAAGAACCGACGTGAAAAGAAGTGATGTTGAATGTTCAACGCGCTGGCGGATATGTACCATGATTTAGAGATGCAAGGAATAACAATATTTCCATGTCCGATGAAAGGCCGAAAAGCTATTTCGGATGTTGAAGGCTTTATAGGAATTGATTATGGCAAAATTGAAAACCAGCGGGAAGAAGTCACGGCACTGATACACGAAGAAGGGCATTTTAATTCCGGCGCTTTTTATGTGCCCTATAGCCCGTATCTGGTGAAAGAACAAGCTGAATACAGGGCAGACAAAGCGGCTGCGTTGAAGCGCGTCCCACTTGCAGAGTTGGTGGAAGAAATGCGGCGCGGTTTCTCTGTGTGGGAGATTGCGGAGCACTTCAACGTTGAGCCATCTTTTATTTGGCGTGCGTATACAATTTATCGTGACAATTTGGGCGTAAACTTTGAGGCGTTGGCGTGAGGACAAGCGAGGGAATATAATGAGCTTTATATTGAATGGGGTGGAAATTCCATCACCGTTTGATGTCGTAATTCAACTCCAAGGAACGCTCGTTGTTGGGGGCGTTAAACCATCCAAAGAAGCTGAAAAGATTTTAGAAGAATGTGCGTATGACCGAAAACGAATATTACTAAAAGAAATAGAGCTTTGCCAAGGATATGATACGCCGATGGCCTATTGTCTGTTGGCAGACGCATATGTGTTTTTAGGTGCTTCCTATCGCAGCGAAGCGATTTATTACCTAAGGAAGTATTTGGAGAATCCCTCTTGGTGTCGCTGCCTTGAAAAAGACAGACCCGCTTTTTTGGCATCAAAATGGAGTGCATTAGGTAAGGCATATGAGGGAGAGTATGATTTCAAAAGCGCAATACTAGCCTATGATAAGCAGCGTAGAATATGTCCACAATACCCCGCCGCATACATCCAAATCGCAAAGGTCATGGTAAAAATGAACAAACTGGATTCGGCAATTCAATTTTTGCAGACCGCCAAAAAAACGGATTACTATTTGCATCCACGTTTTGGCACATGTTTCAACACTTGTGTCGATGGTCACTTGCAGGACATTGTTGAAAAAAAATTGCGCGGGTACTATTATAAGCCGCGAAAAAACAAAGAAAAAACCACCCTTTAAAAACGGCCAATGAGTCTTTTTGTGCGCATTTTATGCTGGCAATCTGAACAGCTCACTTTTCGGTTCAATAAGGAGGAATTTCATGAAATGTACAAACTGTGGAAATGATTTCGAAGGTAAATTCTGCCCTGAATGCGGGACGCCGACGCCGCGTTCGGCCACTTGCCCGAACTGTGGTGCGGAAGTCGCAGGAAAATTTTGTGCCGAATGCGGCACCCCTATTACACCCGATCCGGTCGCTTCAAGCGCTGCTGCGGAAGAACCGTCTGTGGTATTTCATGCAACGCAGCAATGCGGACAGCTCCTGATAGATGCCCAAAATAAATTATGGCGTATCGCGGGCGAGAAAGGCGTTCCAAAACATCAGCCGCAAAGTACTGGTGATAATAAATTTGCAAAAGGAGCCTTAGCCGTACTCACGGGCGGCGCGTCACTGGTGGTAGAAGCTGCCGCAAAAGGAGTTGCGGGGATGGTCGGTCCAAAAGATATCCCAACTTATTCTTTTGACCAGCTCCTGAACTATGATTTGTTGGAAGATGATGAAACAATCACCACAGGCGGCGTGGGGCAGGCGCTTGTTGGCGGCGCCTTATTCGCGGGTGTTGGTGCCGTAGTAGGCGGCCTGACGGCCAAAAGGAAAACAAAGCGCATCGTAAACAGTATTACGATCAAACTCACTCTGAACGACTTTAGTCGGCCCTGCATTATGCTTCCGTTATTGGAGAAGCCCGTGAAGGTGAAGAGCAAGGAATACGAGATGGCATATAACACGGCACAGAAGATGTTGTCCATGTTGGATGTCATCACGCATAACAGCTAAAATAAAAAACGCCCCGGTGCTGGAACACCGAAGCGTTTCTATAGAACAGCTTACCTAAAGAGGATATAGCCGCCCGACACGGTTATTATACCCTCTTTGGGTGGGCTTTGTAAAGTGCACCAAAAGGGGGATTTTTTTATGGCGCGATTAAAAAAGCGTAAGGACGGCCGATATTGCAAACAGGTGTATATCGGCATGCAGGACGGCAAGAAAAAGTACAAACAATTTTTCGGAGCTTCCGCACGTGAGGCCGAAACGAAAGCGATCGAATTTAAAACCGCTATGGGGCGTGGGCTCGATCCATCCCGCGGGCGTGTGACTTTTAAGGATGCGGCCGACGCATATAAGGCAATGAAAAAAGCTTCTGGCATTGGGCATAGTTGGCTCCGTTCTATCGGAAACCATATCGACCATCTGGAGCCGCTCTGGGAAATGACGCCGGATAAAATCCGAACGTCTCATATTCAATCCATACTGAATGGCTTGGCAGAGTGGCACATGACCGTTCCGCCTCTTACACACAAAACAATGCGTGAGATACTGAATACCTGTTCCGGAATTTTTGAAAGTATCATTCCAGAAGTCGTACAGTATAACCCATGCGCCAAAGTAGTCGTGCCGGCCGGAAAGCCTTCGACATCGCGCTCCGCAATCCCGGATATACAACAGAAGTGGATTCGTGACACCCCGCATAGGGCGCAGCGAGCTGCAATGCTTATGCTGTATTCCGGTCTGCGGCGTGGCGAGGCGGCTGCGCTGACTTGGGCGGATATTGATTTTGATGCCGCCACGATCACGGTAAATAAAGCTGTGGATTATGCACGGCCGAAAATGCGCATCAAAAAACCAAAAACCGCCGCCGGTATCCGCACTGTGAATATCCCGTCAATTCTCGTTGATTTTCTGCGAAACGAGCGTAAAAAAGATGATTGTCTCTATGTGTGCCATAATACGCGCGGTGAAATCATGACCTCTTATTCGTGGGATCATCTGTGGGAAAGCTACATGATAGACCTAAACGTAAAATATGGCTACGACGGCAAGGAATCCAAATACGGGCATCGAAAAAAGGATAAAGACGGAAAGACCCGCGGTGCCCTCAAAATGCGCATACAGACCTTTACGCCTCACCAGCTCCGGCATACGTTCTGCACACTGCTCTATTTCTCTGGGGTCGATATTCTTACCGCGCGCGATCAGATGGGACACGCCAACATCAAGACCACTCTGGAGATATATACCCATTTGGATAAGCAGTACAAAAAACACAGCATGAACAAGCTGGATGAATACCTGTACAATGCAGATACAATGCACGGTTGATGAAAAAGCCTGATAGAATGCGGCCTGAACGGGGGAAGCTGTGCGGTTTTCCACCGCGCAGGCCCCTTTTGTTGAAAACTTTTCATTCCTTTCATCTGGCTTCCCGCCGCATGCATCAGTATTCTCCCCGGCTGTTTTCATCCCGTGTACGGGAAGCGCGGTACTGGCCCAGCAGGCCGTCGTATTTTTTGCCGCTGATGCGGTAATACAATTCGAACCCCAGCGTCATCGTCAGAAGCACCGCCAGGAAAATCAGGAAAAACAGCGCCCATGCGCCCGGCTGCGCTGCGGGCAGCCAGCCAAACCCGGCGGCAACGGCCGAAAGCACCGCCAGATACGGCACTGCAAATACGAACAGCCGCAGCGTATAGCGCAGCCTTTTGATGACAAGCTCTGTGAACGCGACGATCTGCAGCACGCCGCCCGCCAGCGACAGCAGCAGAAACGAAAACAGGTAGTTATCGGGCAGACCGCCCCAGCCGAAGACCAGATCCAGAACGGCATACACGCACATGGTGGCCGTAAAAATATAGCATGCGGCCGTCTTTACAGGCATTACGATATCAAAAAATTTTTTCACAGCAAACACTCCTTTTCCGGTATAGGGCTCACAGCCCCAGCTTTGCCTTGAGGGCAGGCACATACTGGCGCGACGCCACCACCACCTCGCCGTTGGACATCGTCACCCGCATTCGCCCGCCGAAGTCCGGACGCAGCGCCGCCACATGGGCAAAATTCAGCAGCACCGATTTACCCGCGCGCACAAAATCCCGCGCGGCAAGCTGCTCCTCCAGTTCGTACAGGCGCAGGGGCGTTTCATATACGGCGTCCGCTGTATAAAGAAACGTCTTTTTGTCCGCCGTGTCGGCATACAGCACGTCTGCCGCCGCCAGAACGTAGGTGGCGCCGTCCCTTTCTCCGGTGAGCTTCGCGTCGTAAACGCGCAGGCGCGCCAAAAGTGAAAGCACTGTGTCGTCAAGCTGCCTGCAGCGCACCACCACCTCGATGTCCGCGCAGGCCGGGTCCTCACAGATACGGATGTTCAACAGCCCCTCCCCCTTTGTTTGTGTTTATCCCGCGGCCGCATCTTTATGATACACACCCCGGCCCGCCGCTGCAAGCGCTCCGGAGCAAGCTGCGCAAAACAGGCCCTCACCTGCACAAAAAAGGCCTGCCGCGCAGGCTTGCCGCCGCAGAACAGATGTGTTACCATGAAGAAAACATGCAGGGGAAGTGCTTTTTTGAAAGAAAACAAATACGATGACAGCGTATTTTTCGAGCAGTACAGCCATATGCCCCGTTCCGAGCAGGGGCTTTCCGCCGCAGGCGAATGGCCGGCACTGAAAGCGCTGCTGCCGGAGCTCGCCGGCAAGCGCGTGCTGGACCTTGGCTGTGGTTTCGGATGGCATTGCCGGTACGCGGCCGAGCATGGCGCGGCCCGTGTGCTTGGGACGGACCTTTCCCAACGCATGCTGGAACGCGCCCGCGCCATGACCGACAGCCCCGTCGTGGAATACCGGCGCGCGGCCATTGAGGATATGCGGCCCGCCCCTGCGGCTTGGGACGTCGTTCTCAGTTCACTGGCGCTGCATTATGTGGAAGATTACGCGGGCGTGTGCCGCATGGTCTGGGACGCGCTGTCCCCCGGCGGATGGTTTATTTTTTCGGCGGAACATCCGGTGTTCACGGCCCAGGGGCCGCAGGACTGGCAGAGGGACGCAGGCGGCGTCCCGCTGCACTGGCCCGTGGACCGATACTTTGAGCAGGGACCCCGGGACGCGGTGTTTTTAGGCGAGCATATGCGCAAATACCACCGCACCGTTACGGGCTATGTGCAGCAGCTTCTGGCGCGTGGCTTCGCGCTGGAGGCGCTGGTGGAGCCGCAGCCTGCGCGGGAGATGCTGGACGCCGTGCCCGGTATGGCCGACGAGCTGCGGCGGCCGATGATGCTCATTCTCAAAGCGCGCAAGCCGCGGCGGAGCGGACGAGAACAGGAATAAGCCATAACCACCGGCGAATGAACTGTTCCAGAAGAAAAAGACAGAAATAAAACCACCATTGATAGGATAAAGAAGGATTAGACAAACAGGCGTCGTTTTTGGAAAGGAGAGAGCTTGGAGTAAAGCTGAATGCGTTCATGGTTGTAAAAAGCGATATAACTATCAATGAGCGTTTGTGCTTCGCGGATGGTCTCCGTCTTGAAAAGACGAATGCATTCGGATTTGAGAATGGAAAAGAAATTTTCTGCCATAGCATTGTCGTATGGGTTCGCCCGTCTTGACATAGACGGAGTAATGCCGTATTGTGTAGTTAGGGCAAAATAGCTTTGAGAAGCATATTGAAAGCCTTGGTCACTGTGGAGTAGCAGCTCTGCAGTGACCTCTTCTTTTTCTATTGCCGTGCGGATCGTATCCAGCACCAGTTTGATACTTTGGCGGGTGCTGGTTTTGTAGGCGACGATGCTTAAGTCAAACAAATCGCGGATGACGGAAAGGTAAAGAGTTCCCTGCTTGGTTGGAATATAACTGATATCGGTTACCCATTTTTGATTGGGTCTGTCAATATAGAAATTGCGATTCAACAGATTCGCATAAGTTCGTGTTTCCCCTGTCGGTGGTTTCCTTACTCAAGAAAAATATGCGGCGGCCGGGTTCCGGCCGCCGCATATTCATATCTCTTTCTGTTCCGCCGCCAGCGCGCGCTGTGCCGCGCGGTAGGCGCTGGGCGTCTGCCCCGCTTTTTTCTTGAACACCTTCGTAAAATAGTTCACGTCTGAAAAGCCCACCGCCGCGGCAATCTGCCCAATGGGCAGCTGCGCGCGCCCGCGCAGCAGGCGCTTGGCCTCCGCAATGCGCTTTTCCGAAACATATTCCGGCAGGCTTTTGCCCACCTCGCGGTTGAATTGGCTGGAAAGATAGCTGGCGTTCACACCCAGCTGCCGGGCAATGGCCTCCAGCGAAATGCCCTCGGCCAAATTGAATTGCACATAAGTGAGCATGCTTCGCACATTGGGGGAATAGCTGGCCATGGAACGCGTCTGCGCCAGACGACAGTAATCCTCCACGATCTCCCGCCGCATGGGATAAAGGTCGGCCTCCTGCTCCACCGCCTCGATGCGCATGGCCCATTTGGCGCTGATTGCGTCGATATAAAACGGATGCACCTGCGCGGCCTCCACAGCCTTGCGCATCAGCGTATTGAGCACGATGAACAGGTTTTTCCGGTTGCGCAGCTTATTGGGCACCCGCTCCAGCCGCAGAGTTGTCTCCTCCACCATGTCGGCGGCGCGCATATCGCCGCGGGCCACCGCTTCCATAAGCCTGCGCTCTCCCTCATACCGCCGTGCAATGGCGTCTGCGCGCACCTGCATGGAATCCTCCTCAAATACGGGACAGGGGGACGGGTCCTCCGGGGAGATATCCCGGCTGCTGAAAGCGCTGGACGCAAGGCTCTCGCCGTACACGCCCGCCGCCAGTACGCCCAGTGCGGCGCGCACCTTGCCGCGGCTCAGCGTGGGAAGGTCTCTGTAATAAACGCCGTACTGTTCTTTCAGGCCCAGCGGCACGCCCTGGGACGCCAGAATCTCCTCCAGCTGCGCGCCGTCCGCCCGCTCGGGCAGATAGGGACCGATGAGCACGAAGCCGTCCCCTTTCCAAAGCGCCAGCGCCGTGAAGCATATGCCGAAAGGGGTTTTGATCTCGCACGGGATGCCGGGAACACAGTCGAACAGGACGCCGCCGAACAGCACCTCGTCGTAGCTTTTTGCCACGGCGGACGGGATGCGCGCGCGGTCCAGCGAATCGCTTGGCGCCAGCTTGCGCGTCAGATAAGTAAAATTTGTATTGAGCAGAAGATGCACAAGCTCCACATAAGGGGTCAGACGCTCCAGCACTTCCATGCACAGTTCCTCCCGATATTGTATTTCGTGGTTTCAGTATAGCACAGTTTCGCAAGATATGTCATTGACTTATCCGATTTTCTTTGTTAATTTTAAATAAAATCGAAAGATTTTTCAGGTTATTTTTTACCAATTCGCAATCACTCTTCTTTTGGTGCAAGGCTGCACAAAATAATCAATCGGAACAAAACAAAAAGAAAGGATCTGATCGAATGCCCGTGGATATGCGTGCAAAGCCCTATTACCTGGATGACGAGGCTGTGCAGTGGGTGGAGGACACCATCGCCTCGATGTCGCTTGAGGAAAAGATCGGCCAGCTGTTTTTCAACATGGGTTCCTCCCGCACCGAGGAATATTTGAAAATGACCGTTGACAAATACCACATCGGCGGTATCCGCTACAACCCCGGCACCGCGGCCGAGGTGCATGAGCAGAACCGTATTCTGCAGGAAAATTCCAAAATTCCTCTCATCATCGCCTGCAATACCGAGAACGGCGGCAACGGTGCGTGCAGCAACGGCACAATGATCGGCGCACAGACAAAGATCGGCGCGACGGGCGACGCAAAATACGCCAAAGCGCTTGGCAAAATGGCCAACACGGAGGCCGCGGCCATCGGCTGCAACCTCAGTTTCGCTCCGGTTTCCGATATTTACTACAACTGGCACAACCCCGTCGTCGGCCTGCGCACCTACGGCAACGATCCGCAGCGCGTGATGGAAATGACCCAGGCCTACATGGAGGGCGCGCACGAGGTGCCCGGCTTCTGCTGCGCGGCCAAGCACTTCCCCGGCGACGGCCTGGATGACCGTGACCAGCATGTTGCCAACAGCGTCAACACCTTTTCCTGCGAGGAATGGGACGCCACCTTCGGCAAAATCTACGCAAACCTCATCGACAACGGGCTGGAGGCCATCATGGCCGGACATATCATGCTTCCAAGCTATACCCGTGCCATGAACCCGGACATCAAGGACGACGACATCATGCCGGCCACGCTGTCTAAGGAGTTGCTGACGGACCTGCTCAAGGGCAAAATGGGCTTCAATGGCATGGTGCTCACAGACGCCAGCCATATGGTGGGCCTCACCTGCCGCATGAAGCGCAGCGACATGATCCCCGCCGCCATTGCCGCAGGCTGCGACATGTTCCTGTTCTTCAACGACATGGACGAAGACTTCGCCTCCATGATGAACGGTTACAAAAACGGCGTCATCACCGACGAACGCCTGGACGACGCCCTGCACCGCATCCTGGCGCTGAAAGCCCACATGGGTCTGCACAAAAAGGCACGGACAGAGCTTGTTCCCCCCGCCGCCGAGATGGAAAGGGTTATCGGCTGCGCCGCGCACAGGGCCATGCAGAAAGAGATCTCCGAGCATGCGCTGACGCTGGTGAAATACAAGGACGCGGACGTGCTGCCCATGACGCCGGAAAAGTACAGGCGCATCATGATCGTGTACGTCACCGGGCTGGAGGCCAAGGGCCTGGGCGGCGCGATGAAAAAGTTGATGGGCGGCGGCAAAAACGCAGCCGAGAGCCTGAAAGAAAAGCTGGAAGCCAAGGGCTTTGAAGTAACGCTGTACGAAAGCCCGATGGACAAGATCCAAAAGCGCATCGCCGCGGGCGAAAAAGTGGATTTCAACATCTACTTCGCAGGCAAGGATACCATTGCGGATTTTGTGGGCGCACAGGATCTTATCATCACACTTGTGGACGTGGCCGGCGGCTTCCAGGCCGTGGCGCGCCCGGGCTTCGGCATGACAAAGGGCGGCGGCGAGATCCCTTGGTATGTGTTCGAGCTCCCTGTTATCGTCATCGGCTGCCAGCAGCCGACGATCCTGGCGGACATTCCCCAGGCCCGCACCTATATCAACACCTACGATTCCGCTCCCGCTACGCTGGATGTGCTGGTGGACGAGCTGATGGCTGGGCCGGAAGCTTTCAAGGGCAAAGACCCCATCGACAGCTTCTGCGGCATGTGGGACACGCATCTGTGAATCTTTTGCAAAAAAGCGCGCGGGCATAATGCGGCCCGCGCGCCTTTCCTGCTTTCCGGCCCCTGCAACCATATGAACCTTTCAAATCCAAGGAGGAAGATTATGTCTGAAAATCCGTTCGCCGCGTTCACTCCCAAAAAAGAATGGCTTGTGTGCGTGGATTCCGACGGCTGCGCCATGGACACCATGGATTGCAAGCACCATCAGGCCTTCTGCCCACAGCTCATCCGTGTGTACGGGCTGGAGGAATACGCCGGGCTCATCACCCCCCACTGGATGGAAGTGAACCTGTACAGCCGCACCCGCGGCGTGAACCGCTTTAAAGGGCTTGCCGCCACGATGCGCATGCTGGCGGAACACGGCGTGCGTGTCCCCGGCGCGGACGAGCTGTGCGCCTGGGTGGAAAAGGCCCCCAAGCTTTCAAACCCGGCGCTGGAGGAAGCCGTTGCGGCCGGCGGCGGCGCGGGCCTGCAAAAAGCGTTGGAATGGAGCCGCGCCGTCAACGCGGCCATCGCCGCCATGGGCGATGATTCGCGGCCGTTTCCCGGCTGCAGAGAGGCCCTGGCGGCGATCCATGTGCTGACGGACACCGCCGTTGTTTCCAGCGCCAACAGCGAGGCTTTGGCGGAAGAATGGACGCGCCACGGCCTTGTCCAGCATATGGACGTCGTTCTGGGCCAGGACGCAGGCACCAAGGAGGCCTGCCTTTCGGCGCTTTCTGCCAAGGGCTATGCGCCGGGCCATGTGCTGATGGTTGGCGACGCCCTGGGCGACCTTGCCGCCGCGCAGCACGCAGACGCGCTGTTCTATCCCATTCTCGTAGGCAAGGAAAAAACGAGCTGGGAGCGCCTTGTCTCCGAAGCGCTGCCCCGTTTCCTGGCGGGCACTTTTGCGGGTGCATATCAGGAACAGCTTCTGGCCGAGCAACGGGAAATTCTGAAATAAGCCTTTGACTCCGCACCGCAAAGCCTGCGCTTTCCGCGGCCCGGAAAATATGGCTCTCAGGCCATGTATCGTTGAAAACAGGCTTAACACAGTATTTCCTCTGTTCCTTCTCATAAAATATTCAACCCTGCTTCACTAAATTTTTAAAGGGTCATTCGGAGAAATTTTTATTGCGGAATAATGAAGAATGCCCGGCCCCGTGCTGCTTTACGGGGCCGGGCATTCTTTTTTTACAGTTATTTTGGGCTGCTTACGCCCGGTCCACCGCTTTCCGCGCGCAAACGGCCGCCGCGCACAGCGCAAGGGCGTTCAGCGCCAGCGTCACGCACAGCAGCACGGCCGATGCGAACGCAGCCGCCTGCGCCGTATCCAAAAAAGCTCCCACATCCTCAATGCGCGAAAGATGCGCATGATAACGCAATTGAAGATACAGCGCCGCCGCACAGGCGGCAAAGCTGACGCATACCAAAGGCAGCGCCGGATGCAGCGCGCGCGGCCGGGCCGCCGTGCGGATCATCGCCGCCACGGGCAGCATCCAGGCCAAAAGGCCCAAAGCCAGGCTGGCAAGGTTCATCCAGCCCGCGCCGATCCCTGCAAAAAATTCCATTGTGTGCTCCTTTCCCGCGCCGCAGGAAAGATTGCACCGTCACCGCTCCTCAATGGTATAAGTGAACTCGTACTGCTCCTGCAGCGCTTTCACCTTATCCTCGTTGTCTTCGATGAACGTGGGCGTATAAACGGATTTTCCCTCTTTCTTATACGCCTCCATGATCTCCTGCAGCTTGTCCCAGCATTCGTCTTTCTTTTCGTAATCCTCCGCGAGGTTGATGATGAATTCGCGGTGTTTGGGAATGCGTGCCTTCATGTCGTTTCCTCTCCTTTGTCATTCAATGAAATGCCAAAGGAAATTGTACGCAAAAAGCGCGCCTGCGTCAAGTGTGCGGCCGCCGCGCGGCCGTCAGAAATGCATTTCGTAGTAATACCAGCCGCTGCGCAGCCTCTCGGTGTAATACCAGTTGTCCCCCTCCGTTTCTTCCCAGCACCAGCCCGCGCCCGACGGAGCGAGCGTCATATCCCCTGTGCCGCCGAAGCCCAGCGGAACATCCCCGGGCGAATAATAGAAACCATTATAGCTTGTCTGGGATGCAAAGCCCGAGACCCCGCATTCAAACTGTACCTGTCCGGTACGGCTGTCATAAGAGATGCGGTCCACTCCCGGATATTCTGCGTCACCGGCGGCGCCTGCCAGAGCGATCTCACCCGCCAGCGCCTCCAGCGCCTGTACGTCCCGCTCCACCAGAGCCGCCACCGACGCCTGTGAAGCAAGCCCGCAGGCCGTAAGAAAAAGCATCAGGCAGCAAACAGCCGCAGAGCAAAGCTTTTTCCTCATATTTCTTTCCCCCTTTTTCGCGCATTGTACATCCAAACCCGATGGGGCATGTCCCGGCGGCAAAATGTGGGCCATGATTTCGGCCCGCAGGCGTGCTTGACGATGCCATGCGCAAAACTGCTCTTTTCGGAGCGGTATTTTGTTACACGAGGGGGCGCAGCTCCTGCTCCATCACGTCCGGGTCCAGCGTGCCCGCCTGTACACGGGCGGCATTATAAGTGCTGATGCCGTCCCCCACCGGCAGCACACACAACAGCGCAAACAGCACTGCACCCAGAAACACCGCGACGCGCACCAACGCCACAGTGCGGAACTGCCGCAGGATGACGCACACGAATACGCAGGCCATCCAGACCAGAAACACGCTTGCAAGCACGCGCTTCACTGTCAGGCCGTAAGCCGCGATATAAAGCGCCATTTTTGCAGCTGCCGTGGCCAGCAGCAGCAGCGTCAGCGCCGAAAGCGCGGTATTGCATACCCGCAGCAGACAGTTTTCCGCAGCCTGCGCACGGCTCATCACATTGGCGGCCAGCAGAATAACGATGTTGATGGCCGCCACACGGCACAATTCAAAAAAGCCCTGACGCGCATACTCGGAATAAGAAAATCCCTCAGGCAGTGCGCCCCAAAATGCGCCGAACAGATATTTCGCCTGCATGGAGATAAACAACAGATACACCGCGCACAGCACGAACAAAGCCGTAAGGACTGTGGAGCGGGGCGCGAACCGCAGGCCCCGCTGCACCGCGCACACCTCCTTTTTGTTGTAAACACAGGCGCGGCGGCCGCGCACGGCGCCATATACAAGGCCATACAGGTACAGAGCCGTGGGCAGCGCAAAAAACACTTTCACGACAAACTCCGTCCAGGAATCCCTCCAGCCGGAAAACCATGCGGCAAGGCGGCCTACAAAACCCGAAAGCAGCGATGCAAAGCCGTCGTCTGCCGCCATCAGCAGCGGCAGCACGAAGCACAGGCACAGCAGCGCCAGCGCCACGCCGCCCAGCACCCCCAGCAGGCGTTTGCCCCGGCTTCGCTCTCCCGGCTCAGAACGGGCCGCGCGCACACGGCGGCCAAGCCCTTTCAAGCCAAAAACAAACGCCGCAGGCAGACGCATGAAGTTGCCCCAGGGCAGAACAAACAGAGCGTTGAGCACGTCCAGCGGCAGCCAATTAGAGGTCTTTCCACTTTTCAACAGACGGCCCGTGGCGCTCAGCGTCCAGTATTCCGCTGTGAACAGCAGCGCGCCGTAATGGACGGCTCCCAACAGTCCGCCGCCGTAGGGCAGTGCATAGCCAAGCCCCAGGCAAAGCAGTACCGCCAGCCAGAACCAGCTTTCCCGGGGCGGGCGCAGCTTTGCAAGATACACATAAGCCAGTACCGCGCCCGCAAAAAGTGCCGTGAACAGAGCGGTGCCCGTGCCCGCATTGCCGAACCACCGCCAGCCGCTCCAGAGCTGAAGCTCCCAGAACAGCCAGCCCACGGCCAGGAAACCACAGGCAAACGCCGCGTCCACTCCGGTGAAGCCGGGCGTCTTTTCTGTCCGGCCGACGGCGGAGCCCCCGTACTGACCGGGCGCACCAAGCGGTGCGGCGGCCTCCTGCACGGCATTCTCCTGCGCCGCGGGCTTCACGGCCCTTGAAAACGGCGCACTTTTACAAGGCGGGCACGGCATGCCCGCCGTCTTTTTCTCCTGTTCCATTTTGTCAGTCCTCCGTGTAGTCTAAAATGTCCGCCGGCTTGCAGTCCAACGCCTTGCACAGCGCCTCCAGCGTGGAAAAACGAATGGCCTTCGCCTTATTGTTTTTGAGGATGGAGAGATTCGCGGGCGTGATGCCGACGCGTTCGGCCAACTCTCCCGCACTCATTTTCCGGCGCGCCATCATCACGTCGATGTTCACCACAATGGGCATTTCGGCACGTCCTTTCTCAAATCGTATAGTCGTTTTCATCTTTGAGCCGAACCGCCTCGGCAAAGACATTCTTCACCACGCGCAAAATCAGGCCAACAAATGCCGCAGCCGCGCTGACGATGAGGAACGGCATATAGTACAGCGCACTGAACAGACATACCAGCCCGGCCGCAATGCAGCACCAGGACAACAGGCGCAGGATGGAGACGTTCTCCGGGATAAAAACCTCGCCCTCGCTGATGTTGCGCAGCAAACGCCACAGGCCGTACAGTGCCGCAGCGGCGGGCACGGCCGCCGTATAGGTGCTGACGAGGAACAACTCGAATTTTCCGGCCAAATCCTGCACGCGCAGACGGATGAGCAGCCGGAACAACCATGGTGCACCGATGCAAACTCCTGCCAGAATGAGCATAAAAAGGCAGACGCAGAATTTGGAAAGCTTGACACTTTTGTCTTTGTTCCAGTTCATAACGATTCCTCCACCGATTGTCGTTGGGGACAGTATATCATAGTATTTTCTGAAATACAAGTATTTTTTATTGTTTATCAATATATTTTTATTCTTGTTCGATTTTTTGACGTTTTTTCTGCCCGGTATACCGGAGCGCAAAGATCGAAAAAAATTCTTTTAGGCGAAGTGTTTTCCACACAGCAGCGGCCGCATGTTGAAAACTTTCCGAACATTTTCTGCGGGACGTCCTGCGCTTTCGCCGGTGCTGTTGTGCGAAGAGGAGGCCCGATTGAATGGAAAGGGGTGTTCAGTCTACGATTATTTTTTCTTCAACCGTTTCTGATGCTCTTTGCTCCAAAAGTAAATAAGCAGCGGCCAATAAAAAAGCCTTGTCTGTTTCACAAACGAGCGCGGTCTTTTGGGAAGAAAAAATTTTCAGTTTCAGCGACGATGGCCTGAGTTTGTTTCCGTGTCCGGCGAACGCGGAAAAACGAAAGTTTTCAACATGCGGCCGCTGCTGTGTGGAAAACCTTCCCGATACGAAAAAACGCTCCTTCCTGAAAACAGAAAGGAGCGCCGATGCAGTTATATGCGCTTACAGTTCGATTTTGCCGTACAGAGGCAGATCCGCGCCGTCGTTGATGGTCTCAGTGCGCTTGGGTACCGTGGGCGCGGCGCTTGGGTCGCGCGGGCGGTCCGCAAATTCACGGGCCGGAGTGCTGGTGCGGGCCGCGTATTCCCCGTCTTTGCGGGGCGGGCGCGGGCCGCGCGCGCCGTCACGGCCGCCGCGTCCTGCGGGGCGGCCGCCCTTGCCGCCTTTGCCGCCGCGGTTATCCCGCGGGGGACGGGCGCTGGGATTGGTGCTGGAAATAACAACACGGCGGTTTGCGCCCTCACCGATGGACTCGCTCTTTACACCCTCCATCTCGCTGATGGCGGAATGGATGATGCGGCGCTCATAGGGATTCATGGGCTCCAGCGTGTGACCGCGGCCCGTGCGGGCCACCTTCGCGCCGATGCGCTTTGCCAGCGCTGTCAGGTTTGCCTCGCGCTTGGAGCGGTAATGGTTGATGTCCAGACCGATCTTCATGTAGTCGCCGCCCGCGCGGTTTGCCACAAGGCTTGTGAGGTAGCTCAGCGCTTCCATCACTTCGCCCCGGTGGCCAATCAGCGTACCGGCGCTCTCGCCCTCAACCTTCAGGATGGTGGCCTCGCCCTGTTTGACGGGCGTGATGGTCAGGCCCTGCGCGCCCATTTTTGCGCAGATCTCCTTCAGATACTCCACCGCTTCGCGGGCCTTAGGGTTCTGCTCCAGGTCGATGGGCTCCTCAACAGGCCCTGCAGCGGGCTGTGCTTGCTCCGGCTGCGCGGCAGGGGCCTCGGCCTTGGGGGCGTCCGGCGACTCGGCTGCTTTCGGCGCGGCCTTTGGCAAAGGCTTTTCTTCCTTGGGCGCAGGCGCCTCAGGGACTTCCTCATCCTCCACATAGGCGCGCACCTTGGCCGGGATGCTCTTGAACAGCCTGCGCTGGGGCAGCTCCAGCACTTCAATGCCCGCCTCTTCGGCGCTTACGCCCAACTCGGCCAGCGCCAGCTCGGTGGCGTCCTCCACCGTTCTGCCTGTTTTGATCACTTCACGCATGGAAATATCCCTCCTTGAAAGCCCGGGGGCTTATTCGTCTTTGTAGCGTTCTTCGTCCAACTCACGGGCGCGGGCAAGGCGGATGCGCGCAAGCTCTGCTTCGCTTACTTCCTTTACCTGTTCCCTGCCGTCGTCTGTGGTCACCTTTACCTGTTTCTTTTTCTTCTTTTCCGCGCGTTTTGCTTCTATTTCCGCCTGGACCTGCTTTTTCATCTCTTCAGGGTCGTACATTTTCTTCAGGATAATGGACTGTACGAGCATCACAACGTTGGAAGCGGTGTAGTACAGAGAGAAGCCGACCGGCACCGTAAAGCCAAAGTACACGAACATCAGGCTCATGATCCAGGGCATCCACTTCATGGCGCCCTGCATCTCCTGTCCGCTCATCTTCATGGTGATGATCTGGGAAAGGATCATCGTCACCACCGAGAGGATGGGGATGATCATCAGCATCAGGCTGGCCGCGTCAAAAGCAAAATGGGGCACCCGGGAAAGGTCGATGCCCAGGAACATAAAGTTAAAATCGCTGATGCTGGCGATCTGGTCCGCGCTGAACACACTGGAAAACACGTCCGGCGAGGATTTGACCGCGTTGATGATGTCGTTCTGAACCGTAAAATTGTTTGCCATCAGGTTCATGCCCAGTGCGCTGTTCGCAAGCTCCACGGCTTTGTCGATCAGTTCCTTTGGCACACGCAGGATGTACTGTAGCGGACGGTAAACAACTTCGATGAGGCCGAAAAGCACCAGGAAGTTCACAGCCATGGGCAGGCAGCCCGCCGTCATGGACATGCCCGTCTCCTGCTGGAACTTCATCAGTTCCTCCTGCTGGCGGTTCTTGTCATTGGCCCATTTTTTCTGTATCTCCTGCATCATGGGCTGATATGCCGACATCCGGGCCGTGCTCTTCTGCTGCTTGACGCTGAGCGGGAACATCAGTATCTTCGTGAGCAGCGTGAAGATGATGAGCGTCCAGCCGTAGCTCGGGATCAGCTTGTAGATCCATTCCATAATGATGCCGAGAAGGGGTGCGAGGAAACCTAAGAAATTCATATTCGCTGTCCTATTCTGCCCTGCGCCCGGGCGTTTTTTTATGTGAAGTGGGACGCGCCGTGCGCATGCGGCGCGTATTTCGGTGTCCGTGCGGAAAGCGGCGCAGCCTCATTCCTTATTTCCTCTCCCCACCATCCTCAGCCGGAGCCTGTCCGGGCCGCAGCGGAGTGGGCGGGTCATTGCGCCATTTTCCCTTTGGGGGAACCGGGTCCAGCCCCGGCCTTCCGAAGGGGTTGCAGCGCAGAATGCGCCAGGTTGCCAAAAGGCTGCCTTTGAGCGCGCCGTGCACCCGCAGCGCTTCGATGGCATAAGCCGAGCAGGTGGGATAAAAACGGCAGTTATCACCCAAAAGCGGCGAAATAAATTTTTGATAGCCTTTTATCAGAAAAATGAGAAAGCGCTTCACCATAAACTCATTCCTGCACAAGGCCGGCGGCGCGCAGCTGCCTTTCCAGTGTTTTCGCCACCTGTGTGCTTTTCAGGCGCGGTGTCTGGCCGCGGGCCACCAGCACCAGGTCGTACCCGCCCACGTCCGGCGGCAGCACCTCGTACAGCGCGGCCCGCAGAACGCGGCGCGCGCGGTTGCGCGTTACGGCGTTGCCTATTTTTTTGCTTGCGGTGATGCCCACGCGCGTGCGGCCCAGACGATTTTTGTTCACATACAGCACCACATGCGGGTGCACGAACGATTTTCCGCGCGTGTATGCGCGCGCGAACTCATTGTTGCGTGTCAGGGGATGATAACGCATGGGTAAGGCCCTTTCATTTCATGGTATACGCAAAAAGGCCACCTGCCAGTGGCCTTGCTTCACGGCGGCGCCGCAGGGCGCGCCGTTTTCTTTTTTCCGCATCCCGGCCGGGACGCAGACGCATTTGCGCGGGCCGGCAGAAACGCCGGCCCGAACGCTGCTGAGCGCCGCCTTCTCAGGCAGCCAGCTTCGCGCGGCCTTTGGCGCGGCGGGCGGCCAGGACCTTGCGGCCGTTGCTGCTCTTGCTGCGGGCCAAAAAGCCGTGCTTTGTGGCGCGGTGGCGCTTCTTGGGCTGGAATGTACGTTTCATAAAAAAAGCTCCTCCCTGATGGAACCACAACATCTTGTAGTACCGTCTCTGCTCTTGTCTAGAAAGCCGTCTCTGCTGGCAGAGACAGCCTTGCAACATAAGAGTATAACCGAAAAAGCGGCTCTGTGTCAACACTTTTCTGCCTTTTTCCACCCGCCTGCATCCGCCGCCGGGGGACACGCGCGGTTTTTTCCGTCCGCATGTTTCAAACAGACCGCGTGCGGCAACGCTATCAGGGTATTCTATATTGTAAATAAAGTAATGTAGAGGAAAGAATTGTTCTGTATGAAAAAATGTGATATAATCTTATCAATATTGCATTGAATTGTTTGGGAGTTGTTTTTCATACTATGAGTTCATTCGACGAGGTTTTCGCCGCTGTAAAGGAGTACTGCAAGGAACGCCTTGTGCTGGCGACTTACAATCTTTTCATCGACGGCATCGAGCCAGTGTCCTTTGAGGGCAGTGTGGCCACGCTTTCCGTGCGCTCGGATTTTGTAAAGGGCATCGTGGAGACGCGCTATAAGGACCTTTTGCGTGAGGCGTTCAAGGAATTGCTGGGTTTTGACATCGATGTGGAGCTCACCATCCCGGCGCCTGTCGAACAGGCGCCCGCCGAGGTGCCCGGCGGCGGCAATTATGAATTTACGTTTGAAAACTTCATCGTCGGCTCCACCAACAAGTTTGCCCACGCAGCCGCGCAGGCCGTTGCGGCGAATCCATCCGGCGCTTATAACCCGCTGTTCATCTGGGGCGGTTCGGGCCTGGGCAAAACGCACCTTCTCGGCGCCATCCAGTTTGAAATCCATAAAAATTTCCCGGATTATAACATCGTATACGTGGACGGTGAAAAATTTACCAACGAGATCATCAGCGCCATCCACGACAACACCACGGCGGAATTTCACAACAAATACCGCGCGGCCGACGTGCTGCTGGTGGACGATATCCAGTTCATCGGCGGCAAGGAATCCACGCAGGAGGAATTTTTCCACACCTTCAACACGCTGTATAACGCTGGCAAGCAGATCGTGCTTGTCAGCGACCGTCCCCCAAAGGAGATCAAGAGCCTGGAGGAGCGCCTGCGCACCCGTTTCGAAATGGGCCTGACGGCGGACATCCAGCCGCCGGATTTTGAGACGCGCGTGGCCATCATCCGCCGCAAGGCTGATCTGCTGGGCCTGGAAATGCCGGACGAAGTGGCCGAGTACATCGCCAACCGATTGAAAAACAACATCCGTCAGCTGGAGGGCGCGGTGAAAAAGCTGAACGCCTACCGTAAGCTGGAAGGCATCCAGCCCGTCATCGGCGCGGCTCAAAACGCCATCAAGGATATCCTGAACGAAACACAGCCCGTTCCCATCACCGTGGAGAAAATATTGTCCGAGGTGGCGCGCACTTACAATACGACGGCCGACATGCTGCGCGGGCCGTCCCGGCGCTCCAATGTTTCCAGCGCCCGCAAGGTGAGCATGTATGTAGTGCGGGAGATCACCGGCATGAGCATGGAGGACATCGGCAGCGAATTCGGCGGGCGGGACCACTCCACCGTTGTGTATTCCATCAACGATATGCAGAAAAAGCTGGAAACGGATACCCGCCTGCGGGAGACCGTGGAGGACATCATCAAAAACGTGCGGACCTGACGTAAAATCAGAGCTGCCGGGCCGGATAAGTTTTCAACATAGTTTTCAACTTTCAACAATCGTTTTCCACGGCTTTCAAAACCCTAAAATTCTCCGTGTTGAAATCCAACAAAAATTCAACACCGTTTTCACGCCCCAAAAATCTGGAAAAAACCGCGGCGGAATGCGCATGTATCAAACACATTCAACAAATCCACAGCCCCTATTACTACGTCTATTCACATATTTCTCTTTTAGGCTTATTTTTCAAAAATCCAAACAAAGGAGAACTTCCTCATGAAAATGATCTGTGACCGCACCCTGCTGGCCAACGCCGTGGCAGGCGTGTCCAAAGCCGTCACCCAGCGCAGCTCCATTCCGGTGCTGGAAGGCATCCTGATGAAAGCCGAGGGCTTCAGCCTGACGCTTACCGGCTACGACCTGGAAATGGGCATCACCACAAGCATCGAGGCAAACGTACTGGAGCCGGGCGAGGTCGTGCTTTCAGCCAAACTGCTGGGCGACATGGTGCGCCGCCTGTCCAGCAGCGAAGTGGAGATAACCGCCACCGAAACAAACGCCACCACCATCAAGGGCGGCATTACGGAATTCGATATCATGGGTATGAACCCCGGCGACTTCCCCGAGCTGCCCAGCCCCGGCGCGGACCATACGCTGGACCTGGAAACACCCACTTTCCGCGAAATGGTGGAGACCACGCTGTTCGCCGTTTCCCAGGACGACAAAAAACCCGCCCACACCGGCGAACTGTTCGCCATAGAACCGGATAAGCTGACCGTCGTCGCGCTGGACGGCTACCGGCTGGCCATCATCGAAAAACCCGTAAAGGCCGCAAAAGACATCAGTATCATCATCCCGGCCAAAACGCTGGCGGAAGCCATCAAGCTGTTCACCGACGACGACGAGGTGGTCCACATTGCGGCCAACCGCCGTTTTGTGGTGTTTTCTTCCCGCACCTACACGGTCATCAGCCGCCTGATCGAGGGGGATTTTCTCGATTACAAGCGCGTCATCCCCGAGGGCTACCACACCCGTGTTACCGTGGACGTGCGTGATTTTTCAAATTCCATCGAGCGCGCAAGCCTCATCATCACCGAGCGTCTGAAAAACCCGCTGCGCCTCACCTTCGACGGCAACATCACCGTGCGATGTCAGACAACGCTGGGCAAGGTTGTCGACGAACTGGATGCAGAAATTGAGGGTGAACCTGTGGAGATCGGCTTCAACAACCGTTACCTGCTGGATGCACTGCGGTATTCCCGCTGCGACAAGCTGGTGTTTGAGGTGAGCGGTCCGCTCTCGCCTGTAAAAGTACTGCCCAAGGACGGCGGCGACTTTTTGTTCCTCGTTCTGCCTGTGAGGTTCAAAAATGACTGACCGTATCGTCATCCATACCGAGTTCATCAAGCTGGACGCGCTGCTGAAATACGCGGGCCTGTGTGAAACGGGCGGCGAAGCCAAGTCCGTGGTACAGGAGGGGCTCGTCTGTGTGAACGGCGAGGCCTGCACCATGCGCGGCAAAAAAATACGCCCGGGCGACCGCGTCTCCTTCGGCGGAAGTGAAATCGAGGTAGCTGGCGCGTGATCCTGAAAGCTCTGGAGGTCGAAAATTACCGCAACATTCCGGCGGCGCGTTTTGAGCCGGGCCGGGAGCTGACCGTCATCTGCGGAAAAAACGGCCAAGGCAAGACAAATCTGCTGGAGGCTGTGTGGCTGCTGACCGGAGGCAAAAGCTTCCGCGGCGCAAAGGATGCGGAACTAATTCGCGAAAATGCCGGATACGCCGTAGCGGAGGGCGAAACGCAGGGCTTTGGCAAAGAGAGCCGCATCCGCGTTTTTGTGGGCGGGCAGCCGGGCGCGCGCAAGGCGCGCACTGTGCACGTCAACGGCGTGGATTACGGGCGCGCGGCCAACGCGGTGGGAACATTCACGGCCGTTGTGTTCGACCCCGGCCACCTGAGCCTCGTGAAGGGAAGTCCGGAGGGACGGCGGCGTTTTCTGGATGCAGCGTTATGTCAGCTTTATCCGGGCTATGTGACGCTTCTGCGCCGGTATTCCCGGCTGGTGACGCAAAAGAACGCCCTTTTGAAAAGCTACTGGCAGACGCCGGATGCGAACGGTCTGCTGGATGTGTTCGACGAAAAGCTGGCCGAGAGCGGTGCGGCTGTCAGCGCAAAAAGACAGGAATATCTTGCGCTCATCGAGCCGGAGATCACGGGGACATACCGGGACATCGCCAGCGGCAGCGAAACGCTGGCCATTCAGTACGAGCCGTCTTTCGAGCCGGAAAAGGGCCTTGCGCCCGTGCTGCGGGAAAGCCGGGCGCGGGACATCGCGGCAGGCTTCTGTACGGCGGGACCTCACCGGGAGGATTTTTCCATTTCCATCGACGGCCGGGCGGCAAAGGTTTTCGCTAGCCAGGGGCAGCAGCGCAGCGCTGTGCTCAGCCTGAAGCTGGCCGAGGCTGCGGGCGCGCAAAAAATCACGGGCGAGCATCCTGTGATGCTGCTGGACGACGTGCTTTCCGAGCTGGATGAAACGCGACAGTCTTACCTGCTCAGCCGAATGGAGCACCGCCAGACCATCGTTACCGCCTGTGATCCGGATCTGTTCCGCAGAACCAGCGGCCGGGTATACCGCATGGAGGGCGGCATACTGCACGCGCTGTAAAAGCGCGGCTGCAGCACAAAAACGCATCACCCAAAAACGGAGGTTTTTATGTATCTTCATCTCGGACAGGAGAGCATTGTGCGCACCCGGGACATCCTCGGGATATTCGATTTGGACACTGCTTCGCTTTCCCGGCACACCCGCGATTATCTTGCGGCCGCCGAGAAAGCAGGCCGTGTGGTAACTGTGACGGGCGAGCTGCCCAAAAGCTTTATCGTAACTACGGGAGAATCGCCCGCCGTATACATCAGCCAGATCTCCGCGGGCACGCTGAAAAAGCGCAGCGGGTATGTGGACGGCATCAGCAACATCGAAAAATAGGGAGCCGCCGGAAAATAGAGCGGCTCCCAGGTTCCGCGCCGCCGCGGCTTTCTTCGTGTAAAGCCCGCGCCGCGTTTGAAATACCACCTCTTTCCCCGCCCGCCCCCTGTGGCGGACGGCGGAAAAATTATAAGTTTGGAGAATGTGTCATGTCAGAACAGCAACATCCGCAGCATGAATACGACGGCAGCCAGATCCAGGTGCTGGAGGGCCTCGAGGCCGTCCGCAAGCGCCCGGGCATGTATATCGGCTCCACCGGGCCGCGCGGCCTGCACCATCTGGTGTACGAAATCGTGGACAACGCCATCGACGAGGCGCTCGCCGGCTTCTGCGACCATATCGAGGTCAATATCCGGGAGGGCAATATCATCCGCGTAACGGACAACGGCCGCGGCATCCCTGTGGATATCCAGCCGAAATTGGGCATCCCGGCCGTTACCGTGGTATTCACCATCCTGCACGCGGGCGGCAAATTTGGCGGTGACAATTCCGGGTACAAGGTCGCCGGCGGTCTGCACGGCGTGGGCGCCAGCGTCGTTAACGCGCTGAGCGAATGGCTCAATGTCGTGGTGCGCAAGGACGGCGTGGCATACAAACAGAGTTTTAAGCGCGGTGTGGCTGACGCCGACCTGCAGAATCTGGGCCCCACGGACGAACCGGACGGAACGACGGTCACGTTCAAGCCGGACCCTGAGATGTTCGAGGTGCTGGACTACGATTATGACACTCTGAACACACGCCTGCGCGAAGAGGCGTTCTTGAATGCCGGCGTGCGCATCACGCTGACGGACGAGCGCGCCGGGCAGGAAAAGCAGGAGAGCATGTGCTACGAGGGCGGCATCCGCAGCTTTGTGGACCACATCCACCAAAAGCGGCAGCTTGAGGTGCTGCACCCGGACGTAATATATCTGAAGGGGCAGCTTAACGACTCCATCGCCGAAGTGGCGCTTCAGTATAACAACAGCTACAACGAGCTGATCCTTTCCTTTGCAAACAATGTAAACACTCCGGACGGCGGTACCCATGAGGAGGGCTTTAAATCCGCGCTCACCCGTGTGTTCAACGATTTCGGCCGTGAAAAGGGTTATATCAAGGAGAAGGACGACAACCTTTCCGGCTCGGACGTGCGCGAAGGCCTGACAGCCGTCATCAGCGTGAAGCTGACGGAGGCGCAGTTCGAAGGACAGACAAAGGCGAAGCTGGGCAATACCGAGATAAGGGGCCTTGTCTCCGGCATCGTGTATGACAAGCTGAAGGAATTTTTTGAAGAAAATCCGGCGGTGGCAAAGGCCATTTATGAAAAAGCCATGCAGGCCGCCCGTGCCCGCGAGGCCGCCAAAAAAGCGCGCGAGCTGGTGCGCCGCAAGTCTGCGCTGGAAAACAGCCGTATGCCCGGCAAGCTGGCGGACTGCCGTGAGAAGGACCCCACGAAAACAGAAATCTACATCGTGGAGGGCGATTCCGCCGGCGGCAGCGCCAAGATGGGGCGCGATTCCAAAATACAGGCTATCCTTCCGCTGTGGGGCAAGATGCTCAACGTGGAAAAGGCGCGCATCGACAAAATTTACGGCAACGACAAGCTTACTCCTGTTGTGACGGCGCTGGGCTGCGGCCTGGGCGAGGAGTTCGACGTCTCCAAGCTGCGCTACCACAAGGTATTCATCATGGCCGATGCCGACGTGGACGGCAGCCATATCTGTACGCTGCTGCTCACGTTCTTCTTCCGGTATATGCGTCCGCTCATTGAAGGAGGTTATGTGTATATCGCACAGCCGCCGCTGTTCAAGCTGCAGAAGGGCAAGCAGGTACGCTACGCGTACAACGAGCCTGAAATGAGCCAGATCTCCGCCGAGATGGGCCAGGGCACCAAGGTGAGCCGTTACAAAGGCCTTGGCGAAATGAATCCTGAGCAGCTTTGGGAGACCACGATGGACCCGGAGCACCGTGTGATCGTGCAGATCACCATCGAGGACGCGATGGCCGCCGACGAGGCGTTCACAATCCTGATGGGCGACAAGGTGGAGCCGCGCAAAGAGTTCATTGAAAGGAACGCCCAGTACGCGAATCTGGATGTCTGACGGCGTGGCCCGTCGGACAATGCCGTATAAAAAGCGCACGGCTGCAGGGCAGCACGGCGCACAAGTGCCTTTGAAAGATAGGAAGATAACATGATTGATAACACGATAACCGAAGGGACGAGGCTCATCGTCCGGGACATCAAGGAGGAAATGGAGTCCGCCTTCATCGACTATTCGATGTCCGTCATCACGGCCCGCGCGCTTCCTGACGTGCGCGACGGCCTGAAGCCCGTGCACCGGCGTATTCTGTACACGATGCACGAGCGCGGCAACGACCCGTCTCATCCCACCAAAAAGTCCGCCGATACGGTCGGCGCGGTGCTGGGCTCGTACCATCCCCACGGCGACGCATCCGTATATGACGCGATGGTGCGTCTGGCGCAGGATTTCTCCATGCGGTACCCGCTTGTGGAGGGACAGGGAAACTTCGGTTCTGTGGACGGCGACCCCCCTGCCGCCTACCGTTACACTGAGGCCCGCATGAGCAAGATGAGCGTGGACCTCATGCGCGATATCGAAAAGGATACCGTGGATTTCGTGCCGAACTTCGACGAGTCCAAGCAGGAACCCAGCGTGCTGCCCTGCCGCGTGCCGAACCTGCTCATCAACGGCTCCAGCGGCATTGCCGTGGGTATGGCCACCAATATTCCGCCCCACAACATGCGGGAGGTCATCGACGGCATCGTCGCGCTGATCCATGACCCGGACATCGACCTGGCCGGCCTGATGGAGCACATCAAGGGGCCGGACTTCCCCACCGGCGGCGTCATTATGGGCCGCAGCGGCATCCGTGCCGCATATGCCACGGGCCGCGGCAAAATCACGCTGCGCGGCCGTGCTGCCATCGAAGAAAAATCCAACGGGCGTTTTCAGATCATCATCACCGAGATCCCCTATATGGTGAACAAAGCGCGCATGATCGAAAACATCGCGGACCTTGTGAAAGAAAAGCGGATCGACGGCATTTCCGACCTGAACGACGAATCCAACCGCGAAGGCATGCGCGTGGTGGTGGAACTCAAGCGCGAGGCGAACCCCCAGGTGGTGCTCAACCAATTGTACCGCTTTACTCAATTGCAGGACACCGTTGGCGTTATCATGCTGGCGCTGGACAAGGGCGTGCCCAAGGTAATGACGCTCAAAGAGATGCTTCAGAAATATCTGGCGTTTCAGGATGAGGTCATCCGCAGGCGCACCCAGTTCGACCTGAAGAAGGCCGAGGAGCGCGCTCATATTCTGGAGGGCCTGCGCCGCGCCGTGGACATCGTGGATGAGATCATCGCCGCGATTCGCGCGTGCAAGGGCGGCAAGCCCGAGGCAAAAGCCGCCATCATGGAAAAATTCGGTTTTGACGACCCGCAGGCAACAGCCATCGTCAATTTCCAGCTGGGCCAGTTGGCGGGCCTTGAGATTTTGAAAATAGAGAACGAATTGGGCGACCTGCATACGAAGATCGACGACTGGCGCGGCATTCTGGCCGACGATGCAAAGGTGCTGCAGGTGGTGGAGGATGAGCTGAATGCCATGCGTGAAAAGTACGGCGATGACCGCCGTACCGAGATTGCCCATGTCTCCGGCGAAGTGGATATTGAGGATCTCATCCCCGAGGAGGAAAGCGTGTTCACGTTGACGCACGCAGGCTACATCAAGCGGCAGCCGTCGGATACGTATCAGGCGCAGCGCCGCGGCGGCCGCGGCATCACAGCCTTGTCCCGCAAGGATGAAGATTTTGTGGAAGAGCTGTTCCTTGCCTCTACGCATGACTATATCCTGTTTGTAACGGATATGGGCCGCGTGTACCGGCTGAAAGGATACCAGGTGTACGAGGGCAGCCGTACCAGCCGCGGCGTGAACATTGTGAACCTGCTGCCTCTGCAGGACGGCGAACAGGTGACAAGCATGCTGCGCGTGCCCGGCGGCGACAACGCCGAAGGCTATTTGACGATGGTCACAAAAGCGGGCGTCATCAAGCGCACGGCTCTGGCAAATTACAGCAACATCCGCAAAAACGGACTTATCGCCATCAACCTGAACGAGGGAGACTCCCTTGCGTGGACTCGTATCACCAGCGGCGAAGACGAGCTGATCGTTGCGACGCGGAACGGCATGGCCATCCGCATCAGTGAGAACGACGCCCGTCCGCTGGGCCGCACGGCCACAGGCGTCCGCGCCATCCGCCTGAAAGAGGGCGACAGCGTTGTGGGCGTGGGTGTTGTACGCGAGGGCGCAACGGTACTCACCGTTACGGAAGAAGGCAAAGGGCGGCGCACGGACGTGCGGGATTACCGAACCCAGTACCGCGGCGGCCTGGGAATCCGGAACTACGGCAGCAAAGGCCACGTCGCGGGGCTTAAGGTCATCGACGACACCGACGATATCATTCTCATCAGCCTGGAGGGCATCATCATCCGCATGCATGTGGAGGATATCAACGTGCAGAGCCGCTATGGTTCGGGTGTGCGCGTAATGCGCCTGGGCGAGGGCGACCGCGTGGTGACGGTTGCCCGCACCGAGCATTCCGACGAGGAGGAGACCGCAAAGCCCGAGGACGACGGCGCCGAGGAGGAGCTTTCCGCCGAAGAGCTGGCGGCTCTGGAGGCTGAGGAAGCGCAGAATGCCGCCGGCGAAGAGGACGCGGCGCCGGAGGACGGCGAGTAAGCTTTCCGCTCCGGCAGAAAAGAGCCCGGCTGAAAAGCAGCCGCAGCAAGGAACCGTCCCCCGGCCGGGGAAAAAATAAGGATGGAAGGGTTGCTTTTTGAAACAGGGAAAACAGATCTCAGCGGTGCTGTTCGGAGTTTTGGCCGTATTTCAGATGTTCATTGTGCGGTACATGATGAACAATGCCGCGCTCACGGGCGTGCCCATTATGGTTTTGGCGGAGATCGCGGCCGCACCCGTTTTTGCGGCCGCGTGCGTGTGGCTGTTCAGCCGGGACGGCGTGCTTTCTCCCGTGGGCAAAAAGGTGCTTGCGGGCAGCGCGCTGTTCTATCTGCTGTTTATTGCGGTGTACTATGATCTGGAGGTCAATCTGATCCTTTCCGGCCTGTCCACCCTCGGGCAGGAATTGGCGAATGGTTTGACGCCGGGCTATCTCGGCATGGCGGCGAAGGTGGTGCTGCTGGTGCTGGCTGTCGGGTTTGCCGTAACGGCGCCGAAAAAGCCCGGCGAGCCGTCGGAGCTGAAGGAAGTGCTCCAGGAGGCGGCCGAGGCGATGAGCCTGGACAAGGAAACCATGGAAAAAGAAGTGGAACAGGCGGTTTCCGCCTTTGAAGAAAACATCGGCGCCGAAGAACTGGACGGCGGCGAGAAACAGTAAAAGGAGAAGCGTCCTATGGATATGAAAAACTGGAATGTAGACAAAACGCAAATCGCCGCCCAGCAGGAGGCACTGAAAAAAAGCATGAATTTTGCTTATGTGGGCCACGGCCCAAAAGCCACGGGCTTTATGGCAAAGCAGTTTAAACGTAAGCCGGGCCTGTATGCGCGCTGTGTGCAGTGCGGCTATTACATGCCTCTGGATGCCAAGGGCGAGGAGACCTGCCTTTGCGGAAACCTGCGCCGCGACGAGCACAGCTTTAAAAGCGATCTGCCCGCCACTGAAGTGGAAATCTTCAAGGGCACGAAGCGGTAAGAGGGCGCAAAAAAGCGACATACGGCCGCCCGTGCGCGGAGAGGAGCGCTTCTCTCCCGCCTGGACGGCTTTCCCTGTTTTATTCGGATCAAAGGAGGCCGTATCGTGACAGCGGCGGAGTACCTTGCCTCGGAGCCTGTGGGCAATGCAGATCTTTTGGAGATGCTGCGCCGGGGCACGGCGGATGTTTTATACTGCACACAGCACGCGCTGGCCATGCATGAGCGTGTCAGCGGCGCGGCGGTGCTTTGCGCCGAAACAGAGCGGGAGGCGCGCGCGGCGCTGGAACATCTGCCCCGCACCGGGCTTTATGTGGCCCACGGTGCGTTGTGTGCCCGCCTTCTTCGGGAGGAAACAGGCTGTACAGGCGGACAAAAGTGCCGTCAGGCACGGTATTTGCGGCCTGTGCCGCCCGCGCCCGTGCCGGGCGTGGAACTGCGCATTCTGGATGAAAGCCATACAGACCTTGTGTTTGAACACTATCACATGGCGCCGGGCCGGGATTATGTAGCGGAACGCCTTGCCGCGGGCGCAATGACGGGCGCATTTTTGGATGGCGTGCTGGCGGGCTTCATTGGCATCCACGAGGAAGGCAGCATCGGTATGCTGGAGGTCCTGCCGGCTTATCGGCGGCGCAGCCTTGGCTACGCCCTGGAGGCGGGAGCCATCCGCCGCGCACTGAAGGAGGGCGCTATCCCCTATTGTCAAGTCATTGAGGGCAATACGGCTTCTATGGAGCTGCAGAAAAAGCTGGGTCTGGAATTTTCAGATGGGTTTGTGTATTGGCTGTTCTAAAATATTTGAGCTGTCTGAAGATATGTTCTATCTTGAGAACCATTCACATTTGTGCTACAATTAAACGAATTTGAAAAGAAAGGGGCATGCGGGCTTTGGTGCAGCAGAATGGGACCATCGCGGCCATTGCTACGCCGCCGGGCGTGGGGGGCATCGCCGTCGTGCGTATTTCCGGCAGCGGGGCTTACAGCGTGGCCGAAGCGGTATTCCGGCCCAAAAATCCGAATAAAAGCCTGCGTGCCGCGTCGGGTTATACAGCGCTGTTTGGCCATTTTGTGGAGGACGGGGCGCTGTGCGACGAGGTGGTAGCGCTTTGCTTTCGCGCGCCTCACAGCTATACGGGCGAGGATGTGGTGGAGCTTTCCTGCCACGGCGGCAGCGCCGTGAGCGCGCGCCTGCTGCGCGCCTGCTGTGCGGCTGGCGCAGCTCCGGCCGGGCCGGGCGAATTTACAAAACGCGCGTTTTTGTCCGGGCGTATCTCGCTCACACAGGCGGAAGCTGTAATGGATCTGATCAACGCTACCTCCCGGCAGGCCGCGGCTGCCGCCGCTGCCGCCATGGAAGGAGCGCTGTACGCAAAGATAAAATCTGTGCAGGAAAACCTTGTGTCGCTCGCCGGACATATCGCTGCCTATACGGATTATCCGGAGGAAGATGTACCGGAGCTTTCGATGGGGGCGCTGGAAGCTTCCCTCGGGTGCGCGAAGGCAGCGCTGGATAAGCTGATTGCGGGCTATGATGTGGGCGCGGTGCTGCGCCGCGGTGTGGACACAGCCATCATCGGCAGCCCAAACGTGGGCAAAAGCACGCTGCTGAACCTGCTCTCCGGTTTTGAGCGTGCCATCGTTACGCCCGTGGCGGGTACCACACGGGACGTGGTGGAGCAGGAGATCCAGCTGGCCGGGGTTCGTCTGCTTCTGGCGGATACGGCGGGTATCCGGGACACCGACGATCTGGTGGAGGCGGAAGGCATCCGCCGCAGCTACCGCCACTTGGAACGCGCCGGCTTGGTCCTTGCAGTGTTCGACGGCTCCGCGCCTCTCTCCCCCGCCGATCTTTCGCTGGCGGAAAAGTGCGCGGGCCGGCCGGCCGTGGCGATCCTCAATAAAACGGACCTGCCGCAGCAGGCGGATGAAGAAAGTTTGCGGCCTTATTTCAGCACGGTGGTGAACATCAGCGCGAAGGACGCGGCGTTTCTTCCGGCGGTGGAGCAGGCGGTCACAGACGCGCTTCATTTGGCGGAAGCGGACCCCGACGCAGGGCTTCTGGCAAATGAGCGCCAGCTCGCTGCCGCCCGCACAGCACAGGCTGCGCTTGCGGACGCGCTGGAGGCTGTAAACGGCGGATACACGCTGGACGCAGCGGGCGTATGCGTGGATGACGCTCTGCGTGCGCTGTACGAATTGACTGGGGAAAATGCCGGGGATGATGTGATCGACGAAGTATTTTCTAGGTTTTGTGTCGGTAAATAAAGTACAATAATTGAAATTATATTATAATATTACAAATTGTATTATATTTTTGGTCGTTTCTTTACAAGAAAACAAAGCGCACGGAAAGACGACCTTTCGGAAAGGAATGGAAAAATGGATTCTGCTGCGTTGGCACAGGCATTGTGGGCGGATATCGGCGCGCAGCGGTGGGATGCGCTGGCCGCATATTTCCTGCCTGGTGCGCTGATTTTCTGGCATAACACCGACGAGTGCTTCACCGCAGAGGAATTTGTGCGGGCCAACCGTGAATATCCCGGGAACTGGCGGATAGAGATAGATCGTGTCCATGCACTGGCGGATGCGGCGGCAACAGCCGTGCGGGTATACGGTCCGGATGGAACTTCTTTCCACGCCGCGTCATTTTTTACGTTCCGGCACGGAAAAATCGTCCGCCTGGATGAATATTGGGGCGATGACGGCCCCGCGCCGGAGTGGCGGCGCGCGCTGGGCATCGGTAGGCCCATCCAAAGGGAGGACCGTTATGGCGGCGAATGATTATCTGATGCGTCAGATCGAGGATATGGCCCGTTTTTTGGGGAAAGTGCTGTTCGTCAAAACCGAAGAGACGATTCCGTTGTTCGACGAACAGGGCAATGTACTGGAGAGCGGTTTGCTTTATAAGCGCCTGTGTGCCATGCTGGAGGAGGGCGATGCAAACAGCGCGGAAAATCTGCTGTTTGACGAAGTGGAAGCTCATCCCGACCCGGCATATTTGCAGGTGGCTGTGCAGTTCTATGCCGATTTGCAGCATTGGACGGACGCGGCGCTGGAAGCGGCTGATTTTTCCCGTCAGGAGGTTTTGGACGGCCTTGCAGCCGTGAAGGCGCTGTATGAGAAAAGGGCCGGCGGGCAGAAAGCGAAAGAATAAGACAGGAGAACTGCAGTATGACGGAATTTCGGTATGACACACAGCTCCTGATCGAGGGCGAAAACCTGGATGAGGACACGGTGCACGACCATTTCATCCGGCACTTTAAAGGCGACTGCCTGCTGGCCGTGGGGGATGAAAATCTCATCAAAATACATTTTCACACAAACGAACCCTGGCAGGTGCTGGAATATTGTGCGGGCCTGGGCGAAATTTTCGATATCGTGGTGGAGGATATGGACCGGCAGGCGCGCGGCTTAAAGGGCTGAGCGGCAGGCCGGACAAAGAAACGGGGCAAACGGACATTGGATATTTTAGGCGGTTATGAAGTTGTGGTCATCGGTGCAGGGCACGCGGGAATAGAAGCCGCCTGCGCCGCGGCGAAGCTGGGTGCAAAGACGGCGCTGTTCACGCTCACGCTGGACGGCATCGGGAATCTGCCCTGCAATCCGTCCATCGGAGGCACGGCCAAGGGACATCTTGTGCGGGAGATCGACGCGCTGGGCGGTGTGATGGGGATTGCGGCGGACGCCACTTTTTTGCAGAGCCGCATGCTGAACATGGGAAAAGGGCCGGCCGTCCATTCCCTGCGCGTGCAAACGGACAGGCGCAAATACCACGCCTATATGAAGCAGCTGCTGGAAAAGACGCAGAATCTGGAGGTCAAGCAGGCCGAGATCACGGCTGTGGACATCCGGGACGGCGCGGTGTGCGGAGTGTGCACGCATCTGGGCGGATATTACAGGGCTGACGCCGTGATCGTTGCGACAGGAACTTATCTGGGCGGCCGTATTTTTGTGGGCGAGGCCAGCTATGCCAGCGGGCCGGACGGCCAGCATGCCGCCTGCGCGCTGACAGAGAGCCTGCGCGCCGCGGGCGTGCCGCTGCGCCGTTTCAAGACCGGAACGCCGGCCCGGGTACACCGGCGCAGCATCGATTTTTCAAAGCTCACCCGCCAGCCCGGGGACGAGAGCATCCAGCCTTTTTCCTTTCTGACAAAGAGCGAGATGAAAAATAAGGTGGATTGCTATATAGCCTTCACCAATGAGGAGACGCATCGTGTTATCCATGCGAACCTGCACCGCAGCCCGTTGTACGGCGGAAAGATCGAGGGCGTCGGCCCGCGATATTGTCCGTCTATTGAGGACAAGGTGGTGCGCTTTGCGGAAAAGCCGCGGCACCAGATATTTGTGGAGCCGTGCGGGCTGGACACCGAGGAAATGTACCTGCAGGGTATGAGCTCCAGCCTGCCCGAGGCTGTGCAGAATGAAATGTACCGTACCATAGAGGGCTTCGAGCATTTGGAGATCATGCGCCCGGCTTACGCCATCGAGTATGATTGTGCTGACCCTACGGCGCTTGCACCCACGCTGGAGTTCAAGGAGATACGCGGCCTGTATGGTGCGGGCCAGTTCAACGGCACATCCGGCTACGAGGAAGCGGCGGCTCAGGGCCTGCTGGCGGGCCTCAACGCGGCGCGCGCGGTACAGGGCAGGCCGGGCATTGTGCTTAAACGGCAGGAAAGCTATATTGGCACGCTGGTGGACGACCTTGTGACGAAGGGCGTGCTGGACCCTTACCGCATGATGACGAGCCGCAGCGAATACCGCCTGTATCTCCGGCAGGACAACGCCGACGAGCGGCTCACGCCGCTGGGCCGGGAGATTGGTTTGGTGGACGACGCGCGCTGGGCGGAGTTCAACCATCGCCGGGCCGTGCGCCGGGAGGAAGCTGCCCGCCTGACAAAAGTGGTTGTGCGTCCTGCGGATGCGAACCCGGTCCTTGCGGAAAAAGGCGAGCCGCTTCTCACAAGCGGGGCCTCGGCCGCAGAGCTTCTGCGACGTCCCGCGTTGCGTTATACCGACATTGCACGGATGCTGCCGGAAAACCCGGACGTCACGCCCTTTATCGCCTATTGCCTGGAAACGGAGATCAAATATGAGGGCTATATCAAACGCCAGCAGAGCCAGATCGGCGCGGTGAAACGGCAGGAAGAAACGCCGATTCCCGAGGATTTTGATTACGCGCCGTTAACGGGCTTGCGTCTGGAGGCTCGGGAGAAGCTGGCGAAGATACGTCCCCGTTCCGTGGGGCAGGCGGCGCGGATTCCGGGCGTCGGCCCGGCGGATGTTGCCTGCCTTGCGGTGGAGCTGGCGAAACGGCGCAGAAGTGAGGGAAAGGAATAAAAGCTATGATTGACACAGAGCGCCTCATCCGGAAGGCGGCGGCTTACGGCATCGACGCAGCTCCCGTGGTACGGAAGCTGGACGAATATGCCGCGCTGCTGGTGGAATACAATCAAAAAGTAAACCTTACCGCCATTACGGATGCCGAAGGCATTGAGGACCGTCATTTCATCGACAGCCTGCTGCTGGCCGCGCGCCCGGAGGTGTGCGGGCGTATGGTGGATGTTGGCACGGGCGCAGGGTTTCCCGGCATTGTGGCGAAGCTGTTTCGCCCGGAGCTGGATCTGACGCTGATGGAGCCGACGGGCAAGCGGGTCGATTTTTTGAAATATGCCTGCAGTGCGCTGGGCGTGGAAGCCGAATTCGCCAAGGAGCGCGCAGAGGAAGCCGCGCGCAAGCAATGGCGCGAGAGCTTTGACGTGGCCACGGCCCGGGCCGTGGCCGCACTGCCGGTGCTGGCCGAGTATTGCCTGCCCTTGCTGAGGCGGGGCGGCGTGTTCATTGCCATGAAAGGCAGCGGCGCGGATGAGGAAATTGATGCCGCGCAGGGTGCGGTTGCCAAGCTGGGCGGGAAATATGCGGGCCGTCAGGATGTGACGTTGCCTGACGGTTCGGCCCGGACGCTTATTTTGTATGAAAAAATATCGCAAACTCCGCCTGTTTACCCAAGAAACGGCGGCAAAATCGCAAAAGCCCCGTTGAAATGACATCCGGTTGTCGAATGATGTAAATGGAAATAACTGGAAATATTAGCGTATCCGTGCTACAATTTGTCTTGTTGCAAGATGTTGGCGCGGATACGCTTTTTTCTTTTCCCTTTTCGGCGTATTTCCCGCGTGTAAAGGAGGAACCCGATTTGGCGAAAGAGAAACCAGCGGAACAGACGAAGGTATGGCTGCTTCCCATTGAAAAAATCACACCGTCGCCTTTTCAGGCGCGCACAGTATTTGATGAAGGCGAGATCAAAAAACTGGCGGTGAGTATTTTGCAAAACGGACTGCTGCAGCCCATCAGTGTCCGCCCTACAGTAGACGGGCGGTATCAGCTGATTGCCGGGGAACGCCGTCTGCGGGCATGCAAGCTGACGGGTATGGAAACGATCCCCGCGATTATCTATCATTTTGAGGATGAAAAGACGGCTGCTCTGAGTTTGCTGGAGAACCTGCAGCGGGAACAGCTGGGGCCGTTTGAACAAGCACGTGCATTACGTGACCTGTTGAACCTTTGGAATTGCACGCAGGAGGCGGGTGCACGCAGGCTGGGTATTGCGCAGCCTACACTGGCCAATAAGCTGCGCCTCTTGACTTTGACGCAGGAACAGCAGGATATCTGTACCGAAGCAAACCTGACGGAACGCCATGCACGGGCGGTGCTTCGGCTGCCGACTTCAGAGCTGCGCACAAAGGCGCTTCGCACAGCAGCAGAGCGGGGTTATAATGTACAGCAGACCGAGGCGTTGGTGGAGCGGGTCCTTTCTCACAAATCAAAACCGAAGCGCAGTGTTATGGTGCGGGATGTGCGTATTTTTGTAAATACCATAGACCGTGCCGTAAAGATGATGACGGGAAGCGGTATTCCGGCAACGGCTGAAAAGCGTGAACAGGCGGATTACATAGAGTATGTGGTGCGAATTCCGACACACCGGCCCGTCAATTGAATATTTTTAAGATTAAGCCGGCCGTCTTACCGTACAAGAGCCTCTCACAGTCGTGCTCCTGTGGATTTTGTAAAGTTTGTATACGGCCTTTTAAAATTGCGTTCTCCTTCTTCTCCATCCAAACGCCGGGCGGATGTTCCACGTGGAACATCCGCCCGGCGTTTTTATATGGATTATTCCATATGGATCAATTATTTTGCCGGAAAAGGAAAATGTATATGTTCCACGTGGAACATTTTGCGGAAAGGACTTTTAAAGCCCTTCAAGCTGTGTTATACTAAAACACAGCGGTGTGAGCAGAAAAAGCTGCGTTTAAAATCATAGTGTTGAATGTATACAGAAGACCGGAGGGAAAACCGTTGGGAAAAGTGATCGCAGTTGCCAATCAAAAAGGCGGGGTGGGAAAAACCACAACAGCCGTAAATCTGGCGTCCAGTGTTGCGGCGCAGGGCAAGCATGTTCTGATCGTTGACCTGGACCCGCAGGGTAATACTACCAGCGGCTTCGGCGTAACAAAGCGCAGTGTGAAAACCAGCGTATATCAGCTTTTAACGGGGGAGGCACCGGCCTCTGCGGGCATTCAGCACACAAAATACCGTGTGGACCTGATTGCCTCCAATATCCAATTGTCCGGTGCAGGCCTGGAATTGGTAAATATGGAACGTCGGGAATCCCGTCTGCGGGAGGCCTTGACACCGGTCCTGAATCAATACGATTTTATTTTTATCGACTGTCCCCCTTCCCTGGACCTGCTCACTCTCAACGGGCTGTGCGCCTGCGATACGGTATTGGTCCCCATTCAGTGTGAATTTTTTGCGCTGGAAGGGCTGTCGGAGCTGATGAACACCATCCGAAATGTCAAAAAGATGTATAACCCTTACATCGAGATAGAAGGCGTACTGCTGACAATGTACGACGGAAGGCTGAATTTGACGCTTCAGGTCGTGCAGGAAGTGAAAAAATACTTTGGTAATAAGGTTTATAAGACAACGATTCCACGCAATGTACGGCTTTCAGAAGCGCCCAGCTTCGGCGCGCCCATCAATTACTACGACGGCGCGTCCAAAGGTGCAGAAGCATACGCTTATCTTGCGGCGGAATTCATCAAAAACAATAAGAAAGGCGGTGCGTGACGCATGGCAAAAAAAGGAGGCCTCGGCAGAGGTCTTGACATCCTGTTTCAGGATACAGGCACGGGCGGCGGCGATGAAGGCGTCAGCACGCTGCGTCTTGCGGAAATAGAGCCGGACAAAAATCAGCCACGCAAAGCGTTTGACGATACGGCATTGTCCGAGCTTGCGGCCAGTATTACAGAGCACGGCGTTTTGCAGCCAATCGTGGTGCGTCCGTCCCCCGCAGGGGGGTATATCATTGTAGCGGGCGAACGCCGCTGGCGTGCTGCGCGCCTGGCGGGCCTGACGGAGATCCCTGCATTGATCAAGGATATCTCGGACACACAGGCCATGGAGATTGCTCTCATTGAAAATCTTCAGCGCGAGGACCTGGACCCCGTGGAAGAGGCTTTGGGATACCGTCAGCTCATGGAACGGTGCAGCTATACGCAGGAAGCGGCCGCAGCACGGCTTTCCAAAAGCCGCAGCGCGGTGGCAAACAGTCTTCGCCTTCTGAACCTGCCGGAAAAAGCGCTGGGATATCTGCGCGCGGGCAAGCTGTCTGCCGGGCATGCGAAAGCTGTGCTCTCGCTGGAAAGCCGCGAAGCGCAGCAGCAGGCGGCAGACATCATCGTCAAAGAAGGGCTGAATGTACGCCAGGCAGAAGCGCTCTGCAAAAAAATGGCGAAAAAAACCCGTCCCAAGCGGGAACTCACCCTCCCTCCCCTGCCCTGTGAGGTGGAATTGAGCCTGAAAGAGGCTCTGGGTACTGAAGTACATGTGCAGTACAAAGAAGGCAAAGGCAGCCTGAATGTGAGTTTCTATTCCGACGAACAGCTTAGGGCGTTTGCGAATCTCTTGGGAAAATATGAAAAGGAGCGAAATCTATAATGCTGGATATCAAATTTGTACGGGAAAACCCCGAACTTGTAAAGGAAAATATCAAAAAGAAATTTCAGGACAGCAAGCTGCTGCTGGTGGATGAAGTGATCGCGCTGGATGCCGAATACCGCGCAGCCATTACCGAGGGCGATGGGCTGCGCGCACAGCGCAATAAGCTGTCCAAAAGCATTGGTGCGCTGATGGCACAAGGCAAAAAGGACGAAGCGGAAGCTGTGAAAAAGCAGGTCACCGAGCAGGCGGACCGCCTGAAAGAGTTGGAGATGCGTGAGGCGGAGCTTCAGGAGGAAGTACGCCAGCGGATGCTTGTCATCCCAAATATGCTGGACCCCAGTGTACCCATCGGCCGCGACGACAGCGAGAATGTGGAGGTACAGCGTTTTGGTGAGCCTGTTGTGCCGGATTTTGAAATCCCCTATCATACCGAGATCATGGAACGCTTTGGCGGTATCGACCTGGACAGCGCCCGCCGTGTGGCGGGCAATGGGTTCTATTACCTGCTTGGGGATATTGCCCGCCTGCATGAAGCCGTTCTGGCATATGCCCGGGATTTTATGATCGAAAAGGGCTTCACCTATGTCATTCCCCCGTTCATGATGCATGGCAGCGTGGTGCAGGGTGTAATGAGCTTTCCCGAAATGGACGCCATGATGTATAAGATCGAAGGCGAAGATCTGTATCTCATCGGCACGTCTGAACACACGATGATCGGCCGTTTTGTAGACCAGCTCATCCCTGAGGCCCAGCTTCCGCTGACGCTCACCAGCTATTCCCCCTGCTTCCGCAAGGAAAAAGGCGCTCACGGCTTGGAGGAGCGCGGCATTTACCGTATCCACCAGTTTGAAAAGCAGGAAATGATCGTGCTCTGCAAGCCGGAGGACAGCATGGCATGGTACGAAAAGCTGTGGCGCAACAGTGTAGAGCTGTTCCGCAGCCTGGATATCCCGGTGCGACAGCTGGAATGCTGCTCCGGGGACCTGGCGGATCTGAAGGTGAAGAGCTGCGACATCGAAGCATGGAGCCCCCGCCAGCAGAAATATTTCGAGGTATGCAGCTGCTCAAATCTGGGCGACGCACAGAGCCGCCGCCTGAAGATCCGCATCAAAGGCGAGGACGGGAAAAACTATCTGCCGCATACGCTGAACAATACCTGTGTGGCTCCGCCCCGCATGCTTATCGCGTTTTTGGAAAATAATTTGCGTGCTGACGGCAGCGTGCGCATTCCCGAGGTGCTGCGTCCCTACATGGGTGGGAAGGCAGAATTGCAGAAAGCATAATTGGGAAATAATGGAAAATATCCCCGGCTTTTCCAATGTGAGCCGGGGATATTTGGATTTCCATGCTTTTTCACCTGCAAAAGACTCAGACAAAGAATTATTTTGTTTGCCTCTGGGAACACTGGAAAGGCGGAGCGGGGAAAAAGCCGGAATACTGCGGGAATTTCCGTGAAAAATGCTTGACAACAGGGAACCTTTTCTATATAATATCAGATGCACCACTTTTCTGTGGTTGTTTGTGGCGGTATAGCTCAGTTGGCTAGAGCATTCGGTTCATACCCGAAGTGTCACCGGTTCGAATCCAGTTACCGCTACCACATTACAGGGTTTTGCTGAAAGTTGCGGGGTACTTGCTGCAATCGCGGCGGGTGTGAGGCTTTGGCAATATTCAGCAAAATCCTGTATTATGGCCCGATGGTCAAGCGGTCAAGACATCGCCCTTTCACGGCGGTAACCCGGGTTCGATTCCCGGTCGGGTCACCAGATGAAAACCGCACTGTACAGCTAAAAACGGTTGTACAGTGCGGTTTTTATGCATTTAAAATGCTGTGACAACGAAATGAGAACATCTTTTATGCCCTGTTCGTTTCCGTGCCGGCCAAACAGACCCGCATGGCAGGAAGAAAGGGCATGCTGCTATTTTTTACTTCAATAATTTTCCGCCTTGATTTCGGTATAGCTCTGGGAATGCCCGCATACAGGGCAAACTTCCGGCGAGCATGCGGCATACGTTACGTTTCCGCATACCATGCACACCCACACGGTGGGGCGCCCCTTACAAAAAACCTGGCAGTCCTCAATGTTGGCAGCCAGCTTGTTGTAACGCTGTTCATGCGTTTTTTCAATGTTCCCCACGCGGGTGAACAGTTCCGCCAGCTCCTCAAAGCCTTCACAGCGGGCGGTACGGGCAAATTCGGCATACATCTCGGTCCATTCATAGTGTTCCCCGGCTGCCGCGTCCCGCAGGTTTTCCAGCGTGCCGGGCACTTCGCCGCCGGAAAGATGCTTAAGCCAGATCTCGGCATGTTCCTGTTCATTGCGGGATGTTTCATCAAAGATGTTCCCCATCTGCTCGTAGCCGTCTTCCCGCGCACGCAGCGCATAGATCTTATATTTTGCACAAGCGTGCAGCTCGCCCGAAAATGCGGTCTGCAGATTTTTCCACGTCTGACTGTGTTGCAGTTCCATGGTCAATGCCTCCCGTTATATTGATGTGCCGCAAGACGGCAAAGCGCCGTCAAACCATTGTATGCGGCGGTACCCGGTTCTGACCATGCGCACGGGCACCTTAAAAGGACGGGACAGAAAAAGCCCTGCCAGATCCCAAAAGGATCTGGCGGGGCTTCAGCATTTGGAGCATTGTTCCCGGCAAGCCGCCTCACATCGAAAGAGGCGTTCCTTCGACACGCGGGCCGTCGGAATATAAAAATAC
>Ga0129317_1000464_pt1 | contig 42882 bp, 36 predicted proteins | sample Cm1ome_FD_94430 | JGI IMG/M metagenome (GOLD analysis project Ga0129317, IMG submission 94430) | Eastern black-and-white colobus group fecal microbial communities from Wisconsin, USA - Cm1105 metagenome | ecosystem: Host-associated > Mammals > Digestive system > Large intestine > Fecal | place... | reverse complement strand
AGCAGAGTGCGAAAGACAAGGAAGATATCTGCAGGCGTGCTGACGCACGGCAAAGATATCTGACGCAGGATTTCACACTCTGATGGGCTGGATTAAGATGCATTATTTTAGAGGATTGCTATAGTCAAGATGAAGCATCAAAGCAGAAAGTACGGCCAGACCGGCTGTCTCTGTCCGCAGGATCCGATGCCCAAGTGTAATCGGAATTATTCCCTTTTCCTGTGCATATGCAATTTCTGATTCTTCAAAACCACCTTCCGGACCAATCAGTACCGCCACGGACTCTCCTGGCCGTACTCCAAAAAGAAGCTTTCTCGTCTGCTCCATCCCCTTGGAAAGCTCATACGGAATCACACACAGATCATACGTTTTTACAGCATAATCAACCGCCTCATGAAAGGAGAGAACGCCTGCTACGTTCGGGATTACCGTTCGTTTCGACTGCTTCGCAGCACTTTCGGAAATCGCATTCCATCGTTTACATTTATTCTCTGCCTTTTTCTGATCCAGCTTTACCACTGCCCGTCTTGTCGCCATCGGAACGATCTCATATGCCCCCAGCTCCACTGCCTTCTGGATGATCAGCTCCATCTTATCGCTCTTTGGAAGCCCCTGAAACAGCGCAATTTTGGACGGAAGTTCTGAAGACGCTTCCTTTATTTCCAGAATTTCTGCAAGGATCTGGTCTTCGAGCAGTTCACGGATTCTGCAGAAATATTCTTTTCCATCCTCGCCACTGCTTACCGTGATCTTTTCTCCGGGTTCCATACGGAGTACATTTTTGATATGATTCACATCACTGCCTTCAATCCAGATCTCCTTTTCGCCGATCTGATCCGGCTCAACAAAAAAATGGTACATGCTTCCTCCGCAATCAATTCTTTCTTGCCGTAACGGATACCCAGTCGTTTTGGTGGGTTACTTCCAGCACTTCCAGCCCTGCTGCCTTTACCGCCTCAACAACGGTTTCTTCCTTCTCATCAATAATACCGGACGTAATATAAATGCCGCCCTTTTTCATCTGGTGAATAATAACCGGTGTCAGCGGAACCAGTACATCAGCAAGAATATTCGCTGTTACGATATCATATTTCTCATATCCGACTGCATCCTGTACTGCCTTATCATCTATAATATTTCCAATCATGACATCCATACTGCTGTCAGAAATGTCATTGGCTTCCAGATTTTCCTTTGTTGCAGTAATTGCACACGGATCAAGATCGGTTCCGACTGCATGCTTTGCGCCAAGCTTCAGCGCCACAATAGAAAGGATTCCGCTTCCGGTACCAACATCAAGAAGCTCTGTCTCCTGTGTCACATACTTTTTCAGCTGACGCATGCACAGCTGCGTTGTTTCATGCATTCCGGTGCCAAATGCTGTACCCGGGTCAATATGGATAATCATCTTATCCGCATCCTCGGGCTGTACCTCTTCCCAGGAGGGAATGATCAGAATATCGTCTACATAAAACTGATGAAAATACTGCTTCCAGTTATTGATCCAGTCTTTATCTTCCGTCTGCCCCTCCTCAATCGTGCCTTCGCCGATATCCATAAAGCTTCGGAGCTCTTCCAGTCCCTCATTTACACGGGCCAAAATCGCCTCTTTGTCCGCATCCTCCTCCAGGTAAAAGCTCAGATATGCAATTCCATCGTCCTCCGGTCCATCCGGCAGGATATCGACGAACATCTGCTGCTTATCCGATTCGGAAAGCGGTACCTTGTCTTCGATCTCAACGCCTTCTACCCCGGCATCCGCCAGAGTGGAAATCACAATATCCTCTGCCTCAGTAAGTGTCTTCAGCGTAAATTTATTCCAGCGCATATATCCTCCGTCTGTTCTCTGTATTTTCTGCTTCTGCCTGTATGCCTCAATCCTCCAGGCTCTCTTTTATCTTATCGAAAAATTTTCTTTTTCTTGCCTTTTTCTGATTTATCCGTTTTCTTTTCTTCACTTCTTCCAAGGCTGTTTCCTGTCTCCATGTCAAATTCCTTCAGTGCCTGCTTTGCCGCATCGTTTAGCTTAGTCGGAACCTGAACCACCAGCGTAACATAATGATCGCCACGGATATTTTTATTACGCAGGGACGGAACGCCTTTCCCCTTGAACCGAACCTTTGTATCTGTCTGCGTTCCCGGCTTTACTGTATAAATAATATCACCATCTACTGTGTTAATCTTGATGTCTCCTCCAAGTGCAGCCTGCGCATAAGACATTGGTACCGTAGAATAAATATCCATATCCTGTCGCTGGAAAATCGGATGTCTGCCCACAATTACCTCGACAAGAAGATCTCCGCGCGGTCCGCCGTTCGTGCCAGGTTCTCCTTTTTCACGGATCCGAATGCTCTGACCATTATCAATACCGGCCGGAATCGTCACTTTCAGCTTCTTCCGACTTGATGTATAACCGGTACCGCGGCATGCACTGCATTTTTCCTTAATGATTTTTCCGCTTCCACCGCAATCCGGACATGTCTGAACATTCTGAACCGTACCAAACAGAGACTGCTGGGTAAATACTACCTGACCCTTGCCGCCGCATTTCGGACACGTCTCCGGGCTGGTTCCAGGCTTTGCCCCAGTACCATGACACGTCTCGCACTCATCCTTCTGATTAAGCTCAATTTCCTTTTCACATCCGGAAATAGCTTCCTCAAACGTAATGCGGACGCTTGTACGCAGATTTGCTCCCTGCATCGGTCCTCTGGATGCACCGCGTCTTCTTCCGCCGCCAAACAGATCGCCAAAGATATCGCCGAAAATATCGCCCATATCACCGCCGTTGAAATTGAATCCGTCAAAGCCACCGAAACCGCCTGCACCTGCGCCACCTTGTTCAAATGCCGCATGTCCAAACTGATCATACTGCCTGCGTTTCTCCGGATCACTCAGGATTGCATAGGCTTCTGATGCCTCTTTGAATTTCTGTTCTGCTTCTTTATCGCCTGGATTCATATCCGGATGATACTTCTTCGCCAGGGCACGGTACGCTTTTTTCAGCGCTGCATCGTCTGCATTTTTATCCACACCCAGAACCTCGTAGTAATCCCTTTTATTCTCTGCCATAATTCTTCCACCTTACCTGACAATGCCCCTGCAGGCACCGCCTGCAGGGGTATTTCTTATTTTATCTGTCACCTGCCATACATTTTCATCTGCTGCACAGCTTGCAGTTGAAACCTGCACAAAAATGCTTAGACTTCTCTGTAGTCGCCATCTACTACATCGTCATCCTGTGGAGCGCTGCCTGTCTGTGCACCGCCTGCCTGTGCACCGCCCATATCCGGACCTGCGCCTGCTGCTCCGGCTGCGCCCTGTGCATTCTCATACACCTTTGCAAACAGCTTCTGTGCACTGTTCATCAGCTTCTCTTTGCCAGCCTTCAGTTCGTCGATCTGTGCATCCGTCATATCTTCCGGATTTGTCTTCTCGATCAGCTCTTTCAGCTCTTTCAGATCAGCCTCTACCGCACCCTTGTCTGCAGCGTCAATCTTGTCGCCAACCTCTTCCATAGCCTTCTCGGTCTGGAATACCATTGCGTCTGCGTCGTTTCTCGTATCGATTGCTTCCTTCTTCTTCTTATCCTGTGCCTCGTACTCAGCAGCTTCCTTGACTGCTTTATCGATCTCGGAATCAGACATGTTGGATCCGGAAGTAATCGTGATATGCTGTTCCTTACCTGTGCCAAGATCCTTTGCAGATACATTTACAATACCGTTTGCATCAATATCAAAGGTAACTTCGATCTGCGGAACACCTCTTCTTGCTGGCGGGATACCATCCAGACGGAACTGTCCAAGGGATTTGTTATCCTTTGCAAACTGTCTCTCACCCTGTACTACGTGGATATCTACTGCTGTCTGATTATCTGCTGCAGTAGAGAATACCTGACTCTTCTTTGTCGGGATCGTTGTATTTCTTTCGATCAGCTTTGTCGCTACACCGCCAAGAGTCTCGATAGAAAGTGACAGCGGGGTAACATCCAGAAGAAGGATATCGCCTGCGCCAGCATCTCCGGCAAGCTTACCACCCTGAATAGAAGCACCAAGTGCTACACACTCATCCGGGTTCAGGGTCTTGCTCGGCTCGTGACCAGTCAGCTGTTTAACCTTTTCCTGTACTGACAGCATACGTGTTGAACCACCAACCAGAAGTACCTTGGACAGATCTGCTGCAGTAAGGCCTGCATCCTTCAGTGCATTCTGTACCGGAATAACAGTTCTCTCTACCAGGTCATGAGTCAGCTCATCAAATTTTGCTCTTGTCAGATCCATCTCAAAATGTTTCGGACCAGTCTCATTTGCTGTAATAAACGGCAGGTTGATATTAGTCGTTGTAGAAGAGGACAGCTCTTTCTTTGCTTTCTCTGCAGCTTCTCTTAATCTCTGCAGTGCCATTTTATCGTTTGAAAGATCAATGCCTTCTTTTGTCTTGAAATCAGCAATCATGTAATCGGTAACTTTCTTATCAAAGTCATCACCGCCCAGCTTGTTGTCGCCGTTTGTTGCCAGTACCTCAATGACTCCGTCACCGATCTCGATAATAGATACATCAAATGTACCACCACCAAGGTCATATACCATGATCTTCTGCTCTTTATCATTGTCAAGGCCATATGCAAGTGCTGCTGCTGTCGGCTCGTTGATGATACGTTTTACATCAAGACCCGCAATCTTACCTGCATCCTTTGTTGCCTGACGCTGTGCATCGTTGAAGTATGCCGGTACTGTAATAACTGCCTCTGTAACCTTTTCACCAAGATAATTTTCAGCATCTGCTTTCAGTTTCTGAAGGATCATTGCGGAAATCTCCTGCGGAGAATATTTCTTTCCATCAATCTCCACTCTGTAATCACTGCCCATATGTCTCTTAATAGAAGAGACCGTACGGTCTGCATTTGTAACTGCCTGACGCTTTGCCGGCTCACCGACCAGTCTCTCGCCGCTCTTTGTAAATGCGACTACAGACGGTGTTGTTCTGGATCCTTCTGTATTTGTAACAACGGTTGCTTTACCGCCTTCCATAACTGCTACGCAGCTGTTTGTTGTACCAAGGTCAATACCAATAATCTTGCTCATAATCAATTCCTCCTGATTAAATGCTGTCTGTATCTTAATTTGCTACTTTTACCATACTATGTCTTACGACCGTATCGCGGTAGAGATATCCTTTCTGGAACTCCTCCACGATCACATTTTCGCCGGCCTCTTCATCCTCCACATGCATAACTGCATTATGGTAATCCGGATTGAATTCCTGGCCGACTGCCTCGATCTGCTTTACGCCAATGCTTTCAAGCGAGGTCATCAGCTGGCGGTAAACCTTCTCCATTCCCTGTACGAACGGATCTTTCTTCTGCTCATCTGTCACACTGGCAAATCCGCGTTCAAAATTATCTACCGTCGGCAGAAGCTTTTCAATTACACTTTTTGCTCCAACCTCGAACATCACAGCCTTTTCCTTTTCGGTGCGTTTGCGGAAATTATCAAATTCCGCCATCTGGCGCTGTACCCGGTCTGTAAGTTCTTCAATCTGTGTATCTTTTTTATCTTTCTTTTTCTTTCCGAAGAGACCTTTCTTTTTGGTGTCCTCTTCTTCAGAAGATGCACTCTCTTTTTCTTCCGGCTCTGTCACAGCTTCCTGTGTACCTTCCGCCGCTGTCTGCTCTGTTTCTCCGGCAGCTGTTTCCGGATGCCCCGTTTCCGTGGTCTCTGTCTCTGCAGCTTCCTTCGAAAGCTCTTCGTTTCTGTTCTCCTCCACTGGACTTTCCACCTTTCCTTTGCAGCATTCCTTCCGGATCACTGCTCCTTCTTTTTAAATATCTCATCTAACTGTGCCATCAGCGTTTTCATCGTACCGACTACTTTTTCATAGTCCATTCGCTTTGGTCCAATGACACCGATTTTGCCATACATACCATCTCCCAGCTCATATGTCGCTGTCACTACGCTGCAATCCTGCATCGTCGCTACCGGAGATTCTTCTCCAATATACACCTGAATTCCGGTTTCGTCATTTGAATCCTGACTGATGATATCTGCCAGCTCTTTTTTATCTTCAAATGCACTGATCAGGTGACTTGCCTTTTCACTTGTGCTGAGTTCCGGATACTTGAAAATATTCGTTGCTCCGCTGGTATAGATCTCGAGATCATCATCCGAAGTCTGAATGGCTTCCGCCACCGTATCAAGAACCCGGTTTACCAGTTCACTGTGTACTCCGGCCTGTCCTTTCAGCTTTGCAATCGTTCCAAGATTAATTTCTTCGATTGTCAGACCATTCAATGCGCTGTTCAGCAGAATATTCATTTCAAGTACTGTCTTCTGATCAAGTCCGTGCTCGATATCGAGAAGCCTGTTCTTGACAACATTTCCCTCTGCAACAATCGTTGCAAGCAGCTGGCTCTCATTGACGACTGACAGCTGAATGAACTTCAGCTTTGTCCGATGATACTTCGGTCCTGAAATCATCGCCGCATAATTCGTATTCGCGGCCAGAACCTTTACCATCTGCTTAAGCAGAAGCTCCATCTTATCCTGCCTCTGAAGCACCAGCTCCTTCATTTCTGTAACTTCCCGGTCCTTTTCCTCCATCATGCGGTCCACATATAAGCGATAACCTGCATCGGAAGGAATTCGTCCTGCTGAAGTATGGGGCTGAAGGATATAACCCATGTCCTCCAGATCTGACATCTCATTTCGTATCGTAGCGGAACTCAGATTCAGGTCAGCGTATTTTGAAATCGTACGTGAACCAACCGGCTCTCCTGTTTCCAGGTAAGTTTTGACGATAGCTTTTAAAATTTCCCATTTTCTATCATCGAGCTTCATCTGAACTCCTCCTATTCTATTTTATAAGGATACAAAAGAATTCGATTGTTTTTCTTTTATTCTGTTAGCACTCTATTCACTTGAGTGCTAACACCTTATGCAGTTAATATAATACCTCGCCCTTTGTTTGTCAATAGCTATTTTAATTTTTTTATAAATTCCCTGATTTGACATTTCTTTTAGCTGTGTTATAGTAGAATCTATTCAACCCATATATTTCTTTCCAGGAAAGGAACTCCATTTAACAAGAAAGGAACTCCATTTAATATGAAGAAACAGACTTTGTTCTGTCTGTCCCTCACCGTGATCGGTCTGGTCATCCTTTGTTCTCTTGCTCTTTATCTGAAAACAAGCGATCCGTCCGATGAGCTGTTTGTACAGACCCAAAAAACACAGTCAGAAGCAGACGCCGTCATAGAAACTCTAAAACAAAGCATGCAGCAGACTGAGGAGCCGTTCACTGCTTCAACTGCGCAGGAAACTTCCGACTCTCCTTTTCTGATCTGGGTCGGTGATTCCCGTACAGTCGGTATGCAACGCGCCATGAAAAATGAGGACTGTTATATCGGCGCCTCCGGCGAGGGCTACTACTGGTTTTCTGCCGAAGGTCTCCCTCTTATGAAAAAAGCGATCGGCCAGCATCCCGATGCATCGGTCATTTTCAATCTCGGTGTCAATGATTACGAAAACCTTGACCTCTACCTTGCCTTGTATCGCTCACTGTTTGCAGAGTATCCGGACACTCACTTTTATTTTCTTTCGGTCAATCCGATCGATCCGAAACGCTGCAGTGCAATTACCAATGAAGAGATTTCGGATTTCAATACACATCTAAAAGAACTCTCTCCCGACACATACCTGGACAGCTATACATGGATGATTCAAAATGGCATAGAGACAATTGACGGAATTCACTACAGTGAAGAAGATTACCGCGCGCTGTATGAATTTACACAGTCCCAGCTTTCGCTTTCCGAATAGCCGTCCATTTCACTTTTAACAAATTTTACACAGTTTTTTTCTTGACGCATTTTTTTATTTGTTCTACACTAAATATATTCGGATCTGACGGATCCTTTCAAAAAAAACAGTCTTCTCACCTTGGTGTATAAGACTGTTTTATTATTGCTGAAGGAACGCAGAATTATTCACAGGTGGCTTCTCTGCCTGACTGTTCTTTCTGATTCTGCCCGAAGGATCTGTGCAAAAGAAGGGAGGAAATCAATTGTTTCAGACACTGTTAAAAGAAGTTCGGGAGTACAAACGAGCTTCCATCGCCACACCGATCTTTATGCTGCTTGAAGTATTGATGGAGACCATGATCCCCTATTTGATGGCTTCTATCATCGACAAAGGCGTGAATACCGGTGATCTCGGACACATTTACCGCATCGGCGGTTTTATGATCGCTGCGGCCGCCATTGGATTATTTGCAGGTATGGCCGGCGGACGTTACGGTGCAAAAGCCTCCGCAGGACTGGCCAGAAATCTGCGTAAAAGTATGTTTGATCACATTCAGACCTTTTCCTTTGCGAATATTGATAAATTCAGCACAGCAGGTCTTGTCACACGTCTGACTACCGATGTCACCAATATCCAGAATGCCTATCAGATGATGCTTCGAATGATGATGCGCGCTCCGGCCAGTATGGTCTGTGCGCTTGTTATGGCTTTTACTATCAATGCACGGCTCGCAAGCATCTATCTTATTGCCGTCCTCTTTCTTGGAGTGATTCTGTTTTTTATCATTCGCCATGCTACCCGCTATTTCCGAATGGCTTTTCCGAAATATGACGAGCTAAACGCTTCCGTCCAGGAAAATGTTTCTGCCATTCGCGTTGTAAAAGCGTACGTCCGCGAGGAACATGAAACATCCAAATTCAAAAAGGCCAGTGAAAATATCTATCGTATTTTTGTCAAAGCAGAATACAACGTTATTTTCAATGCACCGCTGATGCAGTTTACTGTCTATACCTGCATCATTCTGATCAGCTGGATTGGTGCAAAAATGATCGTCAGCAATTCACTGACTACCGGCGAACTGATGAGTCTTCTGACTTACTGTATGAATATCCTGATGAGCCTGATGATGCTCTCCATGGTTTTTGTGATGCTCTCCATGAGTACCGCAAGTGCAGAGCGTATCTGTGAAGTGTTAAACGAAAAAAGTGATCTTATTAACCCGGAACATCCAATCACGAAAGTTGCCGACGGATCCATTTCTTTCCGGCATGTATCCTTTTCCTATAAAAAGGAAAGCCAAAAGCCGGTACTAAACGATATTTGTCTTGATATCCGCTCCGGTGAAACCATTGGCATTATCGGTGCAACCGGAAGTGCAAAATCAAGCCTTGTATCCCTGATCAGCCGTCTTTATGACGTCTCTTCCGGTGAAGTGCTCGTTGGCGGTCATAATGTAAAAGAATATGATATGGAAGCACTGCGCAACCAGGTCTCTGTCGTGCTGCAGAACAACGTACTTTTCTCCGGATCAATTTATGACAACCTGCGCTGGGGAAATCTTCAGGCATCGGACGAAGAATGCCGCGAGGCCTGCAAACTGGCCTGCGCTGATGAATTTATCCAGACATTCCCGCAGGGCTATCACACACACATTGAACAGGGTGGAAATAACGTTTCCGGAGGACAGAAGCAGCGTCTGTGTATTGCACGCGCACTTCTGAAAAAACCGAAAATCCTGATTCTCGATGACAGCACAAGTGCAGTGGATACTGCTACCGACGCCAAAATCCGCCGGGCATTCCGCGAGGAAATCCCAAATACCACAAAGCTGATCATCTCCCAGCGTATCTCCAGTGTGCAGGATGCTGATCGCATCCTTGTTCTTGAAGAGGGCTGCATCAATGGATTCGGCACGCACCAAGAATTGCTTGCCAATAATACCATTTACCGCGAAGTCTACGAATCTCAGACAAAGGGCGGCGGCGATTTCGACGAAAAGAAGGAGGGATAAGTATGCCAGGACCAGGAAACCGTGTCCCAAGAGGACAAAAGCCACAGGTAGAGCACCCTGGAAAGCTTCTGATGCGCCTGATGAGCTACATATTTCGCGACTATAAGCTTCACTGCATCACCGTACTTGTACTGATTCTTGCAGGTGTCCTTGCCAATGTCCAGGGTACCATGTTTACCAAAAACCTGATTGATGATTATATCACTCCGTTTTTGCTGACTGAGCAGCCGGATTTTACACCTCTTGCAAAAGCGATCGCGCGGGTAGCTGTCTTTTATGCCATCGGAGTTATTTCCACATACGCTTACAACCGTATTATGGTATCTGTTACCCAGGGCACTCTGCGCAACCTGCGCAATGATCTGTTTACGCACATGGAGCTTTTGCCGATCCGCTATTTTGATACACACGCACATGGCGATATTATGTCCGTCTATACCAATGATATCGATACGCTCCGCCAGATGATCAGTCAGAGTATTCCGCAGATCATCAACAGCTCTTTTACCATCGTCAGTGTCTTTGTGAGCATGCTTATTCTGAACGTACCACTGACACTGGTTACGCTTATTATGGTCAGTCTGATGCTTGTATGCACAAAAAAGGCTGCCGGTCTGAGTGGAAAATACTTTCTTGAACAGCAGCGAAACCTCGGAACGGTCAACGGCTATATTGAGGAAATGATGAACGGTCAGAAGGTAGTAAAAGTCTTCTGTCACGAAGAAGAGAGCAAAAAAGAATTCCACCGGCTCAATGATACCCTGTTCCACAGCGCTGATCAGGCAAATACTTTTGCCAATATCCTTGGTCCGATCAATGCACAGCTTGGCAATATCAGTTATGTTGTCTGCGCGATCGTTGGCGGAATCATCGCATTAAACGGTTTCGGCGGTTTCACGCTCGGTGGGCTTGCAAGTTTTCTTACCTTTAATAAAAGCTTCAATATGCCGATCAATCAGGTCAGCCAGCAGTTTAATGCCATTGTCATGGCTCTTGCCGGTGCAGAACGTATCTTCAAGCTCATGGATGAACCGGCAGAAACAGACAACGGATATGTCCGCCTCGTCAATGCCAAAGAAGAAAACGGAACACTTACAGAAAGTCCCGGCCGGACCGGACGCTGGGCCTGGAAGCATACCCATCAGGCAGACGGTTCCGTTGATTATAAGGAACTGCGCGGTGATGTTGTATTTGACGATGTCAGCTTTGGCTATACAGATGATAAGATTGTACTTCACGATGTCAGGCTTTTTGCAAAGCCCGGGCAGAAGATCGCGTTTGTCGGTTCTACCGGCGCCGGAAAGACGACGATCACAAATCTGATCAACCGTTTCTACGATATACAGGACGGTAAGATCCGATATGACGGCATCAATATCAACAAAATTCGAAAGGCTGATCTTCGTCGCTCCCTTGGTATTGTACTGCAGGATACCCACCTCTTTACAGGAACGGTCAGCGAAAATATCCGTTTTGGCAAGCTCGATGCCACCGATGAAGAGGTTGTTGCTGCTGCAAAGCTTGCAAACGCAGACGGCTTTATCCGACGGCTTCCCAACGGCTATGATACGATGCTTACCGGAGACGGTGCAAATCTCAGCCAGGGACAGCGGCAGCTGCTCGCAATTGCCCGCGCTGCAATCGCCGACCCTCCGGTGCTGATCCTTGATGAAGCGACCAGTTCCATCGATACCAGAACAGAACGCATTGTTCAGGAGGGCATGGATCGCCTGATGAAGGGCAGAACTACCTTTGTCATCGCACATCGTCTTTCCACTGTCCGCAATTCTGACTGCATTATGGTACTGGAACAAGGACGCATTATTGAACGAGGAACCCATGATCAGCTGATTGCCGAACGCGGCCGGTATTACCAGCTGTATACCGGAAATGCAATCGGAGCATGATGTCAAAGAGGATATTTAAAATCCGCTTCGCTGCTTCGATGTCAAAGCGGATATTCGCAATCTGCTTCGCTACCTCAGTTTAAAACATAAAAATTCCCACAGCAGAATGTATTTTCACATTCATCTGCTGCGGGAATTTTATTTTTCACATGATATGATGCCAGGGTCAAAAGCCTGAAACCACGACGTGCTTGCACAGGAGTGGTTTTATGGCTTAATGCCCCCGCCCCGATATGAGCATAAAAGTGGAGCGTAAGCTTCACGATATGCGAATACCGGGCAGGATTGTGGGAGTACGAAGTACGGAACAATCCGTAAGGCACCTTTTGACCTTAACATCATGATCTTTCAGCCGTAATCTTATTCACAGCCTTACCAGAAACCTTACGCCAGCTTTTCTCCGGTCAGCATCTCATATGCCTGCAGATATTTGCCGATTGTCTTATCTACGATCTCCTGCGGAAGTGTCCAGTCATTGTCCGGATTTGCTTTCAGCCAGTCACGTGCAAACTGCTTGTCGAAGGACGGCTGTCCATGACCCGGCTCATATCCCTCTGCCGGCCAGAAACGGGAGCTGTCCGGTGTGAGCATCTCATCACCGATCACAATATTTCCATCTTCGTCCAGGCCGAATTCAAACTTCGTATCTGCAATGATAATGCCGCGGGATGCTGCATACTCTGCACATTTTTTATACAATGCAATTGTATAATCGCGGATCTTCTCTGCATATTCCTTGCCCTTGCCCGGATAATATTTTTCCAGATGGTCAATACTCTGCTCAAAGGAAATATTCTCATCATGATCGCCGATCTCAGCCTTAGTCGACGGTGTGTAGATCGGCTCCGGGAGCTTATCGGACTCCTGTAAGCCCTCCGGAAGGCGAATGCCGCAGACTTCTCCGGTCTTCTGATAGCTTGCCCAGCCACTTCCTGTAATATAACCTCTTACGATGCATTCTACCGGAATCATATTCAGTTTCCGGCACATCATGCTGTTTCCATCAAACTTTTCCTGCTGGAAAAATTCCGGCATGTCCTTTACATCTGTAGAGATCATATGATTCGGAAGAATATCCTTCGTCAGATTAAACCAGAATTTTGACATCTGTGTCAGAACCGTTCCCTTTTTGGATACTACATTGTTCAGAATTACGTCAAAGCAGCTGATACGGTCTGTTGCTACCATAATCAGACTGTCTTTGTTGTCATAAATCTCGCGTACCTTACCTTCTTTAATCGGCTTCATTTCCTGCATGATCTTATCCCTCACATTATCCCGAAACTCTGCCGCCTCTTTTTGCACGGCTTCGTTCCTGTGCTGTATATATTTTTTCTGTTCAAAATCATTCGCTGCTTCTGCTGCTTTCCATGACCCGGAACAGTTCGCATCGCTACAAAAGTACTACCAATCCTATGTGCTTGTCAAGCCATTCTTTGCCAAACCGCTTCAAAATGTCCGTTTTAATCAGTAATCCGGATGCACGCGCCCTGGTGTAATGCCTTCAGGCCATCTGCAATAACAGCCTCTGCCTCTTCCAGTGACACAGTGCACTGCTTGTTTTCGTCATCCTCTGCCGCGAACATTTTCTTAAGCGTCACTTTATTTTCTTTCAGTTCGTCTTCACCAAGAAAGATCGCATACGGAATGGAAAGCTTGTCTGCATACGCGATTTTATGCTTGAATTTTTTCTTTTCAAAATAAATCTGCGTACTGATGCCCTTTTCACGCAGCTTTGCAGAAATCTCTACCGCCGATGCCATATCCTCGGTCATCGGAATGACCAGTACATCCGCAGAAGTTGCAAGCGTACGGTTCAGATAATCAAACTCATTTAAAATATAAAACAGTCTCGTCAGACCGATCGACATGCCGACACCGGGAAGCTTTTTCTTTGTAAAAAACTCTGCCAGATTGTCGTAGCGTCCACCGCTGCAGATGCTTCCGATCTCCGGATGGCGATTAAACGTTGTCTCATATACCGTTCCCGTGTAATAATCCAGCCCTCTTGCGATGGTAAGATCCACGCGGTAATTTTCCTGCGGAACGCCGAACTTGTCCATGTAATAAACGACTTCTGAGAGTTCCTGCACACCAAGATCCAGCATTTCACTGCGTCCCGCAAATGCTTTCAGCTTTTCGATAATCTCTGCATTGGAACCCTGGAAGGTAAGAAGCCCAAGCAGCTCATCTGTTACATCTGCCGAAATGTTCATTTCTTCCAGCTCTGCCTTTACGCTCTCCTCACCGATTTTATCCAGCTTATCGATTACGCGCATGACGTCTGTTGCACTTTCGCTTAATCCAAACATCTCAAACAGTCCATTCAATACCTTGCGGTTGTTCAGACGGATCGTAAAATCCTGCAGTCCAAGACCGGTAAATACCTGATACATAATACTCGGCACTTCCGCATCGTTGACCACACTCAGATCACCATCTCCGATGATATCAATATCCGCCTGATAAAATTCACGGAATCTTCCCTGCTGCGCACGCTCGCCACGATATACCTTTCCGATCTGATAGCGTTTAAACGGAAAGGTCAGTTCAGAATAATTCTTTGCTACATATTTCGCAAGCGGAACCGTCAGGTCAAAGCGCATCGCCATATCTGTATCACCCTTGCTGAAACGGTAAATCTGCTTTCCGGTATCTCCTCCGGTTTTGGCCAGCAGGATTTCGCTTCGCTCCAGAACAGGGGTATCGATCGGATAAAAACCAAACAGACGGTATGTCTCTTCCAGCTTCTGCCTGATTTTTTCAAAAAGAACCTGCTCCTTCGGCGGCAGTTCCATAAAACCTGATAAATTCTTCGGAGTAATGATTTTCATTTTCGTTCCTTCGCTTTCTATTATAATTTTACAACAATCTGTAAAAGAGCAGCGCGCACCAAGTCTCACGTACGTTCGACATGAACTCAGTCGAGAAGCCCCGCTTTTATAAGGAGTGCGTGATTTACTTTTCCCGTAAAAACGGTTTTATTCTACCATGTTACTTTCCACTTGTAAAGCCTTCCGCCCGAACCACGGCGGATACTTCTTTTCTGACAGGTCGTATTCCCCTTACCCGCCGCTTAGTGCTCCGCGCACTTGAAGCGGGGGAATGCTTATCTGCGTTCAATTTCCGTTCTGCTCTGTCTCCTGCGGATAAACAAGTCCCCACTGTCTGCGAAGCTCATCACACTGAGCCAGAATATCGTGGCTCGCCTGCCATGTCATCACAGGAGATTCCTTCTTTCCTTCTCTGAGACACTGATTCACATGCAAAAGCTCATACTGATATCCCTCATCCTCAACTCCCGGTATACGCTGCGAAACCGGACATTTCAGCACCTCCGTCTTCTCCCCCGTCACGATCTGCGCAATCGTTGGCTTCCAGAATTTCGGAAGAATCACATGACCCTTCGTACCATAAATGTAAGCCGTATCAATCATATCCGTGCGCACCGCACTGCACATCATACCAAGCTCTCCCTTATCATACTGTGCAATATATGCAGCCTGTTCATCCACCGGAAGATGCATCTCATCCGTATTCATTGAAGCTACTCCGGTAAGCAAAACCGGATTTTTCTGCAGAATCATATGATTAAAATGCAGATTATAAACCCCGGTATCCAAAAGACCGCCGCCTGCCCGCTCCAGATCAAACAAACGAGATGATGGATTCTCCGTCCGATAAGAAAAATTAGTACTGATCGCCCGTACCTCCCCGATCCCGTTTTCCGAAAAATATGGGCGAAGCTGCTCAATCAGCGGAAAAAAGCGCGTCCATACCGCTTCCATAAAAAATACATTGTTTTCCTTTGCGCACGCTACCATCTCATCCAGCTCACGCGCATTGATTCCGGCCGGCTTTTCCACCAGCACTGCCTTTCCTGCCCTCATTGCGCTTACTGCAAGCTCCTTATGCGCCGGATGTGGCACCGGAATATAGACAACATCAATATCTTTCCGTTCCATCATCTCTTCATATGTAAGTGCATCCGGAATCGCAAAGGTCTCTGCCATCTGCTGTGCTCTTTCCCTTGATCTTGACGATACCGCCACAATCTCCATATCTTCCAGCTGGCGTGCGCCCTTCATCCACCGATGCAGAATATTCCCGGCGCCAAGAAGCCCCCAGCGGATTTTTGACTGCTTCTGTTCCATAGTAATCCCTCCTTTTCTCTTCCCATGTACTCTCGGAATCTTTTTGTGCTTGATTTTGTGAGAAGATTTTTTGTCAGCTGTGCCCAAATTTCTGAGGCGTACACGGTGTGTACGCCTCAGAAATTCGGGTGCAACTGGCAGAAAATCGGCCACAAAAGCAAGTGCAGGAAAGACTCCGAGAGTACATTTCCCGTGTGCCCTCGAAAGCTTTCTTGTATTTGAGTCAAGCAGATATTCGTTTCGTTTAGAAGATTTTTCCACAATGTAATCACACTATGCTTACAATATAAATTCAGACATGACATAATTGCTGAGACTGATTCCTTCTTTTGTAAGGAAATAGCGGCCCCCACAATACTGCAGCAATCCTTTTTGCATCAGCTGATCCGGAATTCCACCATAGACCTCATCAATTGTCCGATGAAAACGATGTTCAAATTCTCCTTCTGATACCCCTTCCATTTTTCGCAGACCAAGAAACATAAATTCTTCCATCTCATCCTCCGGTGTCAGAAATTCTGCCGTTCGATGCTCTGCCAGGCTTTTGGGATCCTTGCTTAAATATTCCTGCATCCGTTCTGTGTTACGATACCGCACATGATTCAGCAAAGAAGAAGCTCCCAGGCCAAAACCGACATACCACACACCAGTCCAGTAACCATCGTTATGGCGACATGCAAATCCCCGCTTCGCATAATTCGATATCTCATAGCGATACATGCCATGTTTCATAAGCTTCTCTTCAGTCATGGCATACATCTGACGTTCTGCCTCTTCGGACGGAAGAAGCTCCGGTTCCTCTCCCTTGTCCCGCAGCTCCTCATCCCTTCGGTATCGCTCGTAAAAAGGAGTTCCTTCTTCAATGATCAGACTGTAGGCCGAAATATGTGCCGGTTCAAGGGCCAGCACCCGGTCAAGCGTCCGCTCCCATGAGGCTACACTCTGCCCCGGAAGCCCGGACATCAAATCGATATTGATATTCGTAAACCCGGCGCTTAACGCTGCCTGATACGTCTCAAGAAACGTCTGCCACGTATGAATCCGTCCAAGCAATGCAAGCTCACGGTCATCGGCTGACTGCAGGCCAAGACTCAGACGATTGATTCCCACTTTTCGGTAATACATGAGCTTTTCCAGGTCAGCAGTACCCGGATTGCACTCGATCGTGATTTCCGCGTCGCCAAAATCACCTGCCTTTGCTTTTCTTCCCTCTGCACGGTCTAGGTTCCCTCTCACAAAGCGAAATCTCTGCCTGACGGTCTCCAGAATCCGTCCGATCGCTTCTTTGGGCAGCACCGACGGCGTCCCTCCGCCAATAAAAACGGAGCAGACTACATACTGCTCCGCATCCGGGAACCGTTCAATTTCCCGGAGCAGAGCCTCTGTATACTGCTCCTGTATTTCAGAATCAGCGGGGCCTGAAAGAAAATCACAATATGCACATTTCCGAATACAAAACGGAATATGAATGTATAATTCCAGCTCTCTTTCCATCATTCCCTCCACCTACCGCACACCTTTTTCCAGAATCTTTCTTATCTTAAGTACAAACACCGTGCCGCAGATCGTCGCCGCCAGCGCATCTGCGGTACACTCTGCAAAGTAAATACTATCTGCTTTCCCTGTAATCATCGGAAAAACCAATGCAAACGGTACAAGCAAAAATACCTTGCGGAGCAATGCCATAAACAGCGATATCTTCGCCTGACCAAGCCCCATAAATGTTGTCTGACAGCCCATCTGAATTCCAAAGATCAGCATGCCGGCCAGAAAAATCGGTGCCGCATGTCCCACAAGAGCAATCAATTCCTCATCCTGTGTGAACATCCGTGCAAGTGCTTTTGGAAAAATCATTTCAAGTCCGGTCAGCACAAAAGAAAATCCGGCTGTCACAGCGATAATCCTTCTGTAAGCCGCTCTGACCCGTTCCAGCTTTCCAGCGCCAAAATTATAGCTTAAAATCGGCTGTACACCCTGCGTAAATCCATTGACCGGCGTACTCGTCAGCTGCATAATACTCTGCAGGATTGTCAGCGAACCAACGTAAACATCATTTCCATAACGCTGCAGTCCACTGCTCATGACTACAGAAATCAGACTTTCTGTGCTCTGCATGATAAACGGTGAAATGCCAAGTGCCAGAATCCCTTTGATAAGCTTCTGATCCGGTCGTATACAGTCTGCTTTCAGCCGCAGCGAGGTCTTCTTTGATACCATAAAGCGCAGTACCCAGACAGCTCCGGCAAGCTGTGACAGAATCGTTGCAAGCGCCGCTCCCTGAACTCCCATATGAAATCCGAAAATAAAGACCGGATCAAGAACAATATTAAGTGCTGCTCCGATCAGCACTGAGCCCATCGCTGTCTTTGACTGCCCCTGCGCTGTGATAAATGGATTCAGTCCAAGTACCAGCTGAACAAAAAACGTACCCATCAGATAAATGCGCAGATACGCGCTGGCATACGGATAAGTTGCGTCACTTGCACCGACCAGGTACAGAAATGGTTTTTCTGCCACATAAAATACTGCCATCACGCCGATTGCGAACACGCAGAGCATCATAAATACGTTTCCAAGAATCCTCTCTGCCTTCTGTTTGTTTCCCTGCCCGAGTGCGATTGCCGCAAGCGGCGCACCGCCTGCTCCAGCCAGTGAGCTAAAGGCAGAAATAATTGTGATCACCGGAAGCGTCAGCCCAAGTCCGGTCAGCGCTTCCCTTCCGACTCCCTGTCCGATATAAATGCGATCCACAATATTGTACAGCAAATTGATCAGCTGCGCCACAAGCGTCGGAATTCCCATGGAAAGCATCAGACGGCCAAGAGGCCATGTTCCAAGTTTTTCTTCTGAATTATTCATTTTTCTGTTATATTTCCTGCTTTATTTATCATCCAGCTTCAGGACGCTCATAAATGCCTTCTGCGGAATCTCCACATTTCCGACCTGACGCATACGCTTCTTTCCTTCCTTCTGTTTCTCCAGAAGCTTCTTCTTACGGCTGATATCTCCGCCGTAGCACTTTGCAAGCACATCCTTACGCATTGCACGCACCGTCTCGCGGGCGATGATCTTGCTTCCGACCGCTGCCTGAATCGGAATTTCAAAAAGCTGCCTCGGTATCTCATCTTTCAGCTTTTCACACATTTTGCGGCCTCTCTCGTATGCCGTATCCGCAAACACGATAAAGGACAGTGCATCGACTTCCTCCCGGTTGACCAGGATATCCAGCTTTACAAGATTTGACTGCATATAACCCTTCATTTCATAATCAAAAGAGGCATATCCTCTTGATCTTGATTTCAGTGCATCGAAAAAGTCATAGATGATCTCATTGAGCGGAAGCGTATATTTCAGAAGCGCACGCGTTCCCTCAATATATTCCATTCCCTCATAAATACCGCGTCGTTCCTGGCACAGCTCCATGATTGCCCCGATGTATTCCGTTGTTACCATGACCTCTGCAGCCACGATAGGTTCTTCCATATATTCAATCTCTGACGGATCCGGCAGGTTCGACGGGTTTGTAAGATCGATTACCTCTCCGTTCGTCTTGTACACTTTATAAATAACACTCGGCGCCGTTGTCACAAGATCCAGATTGTATTCCCGTTCAAGACGCTCCTGAATGATCTCCAGGTGCAGAAGTCCCAGAAAACCACAGCGGAAACCAAAACCGAGCGCCACTGATGTCTCCGGTTCAAACTGAAGTGCCGCATCATTGAGCTGGAGCTTTTCCAGCGCATCTCTTAAATCCGGGTATTTTGCACCATCTGCCGGATACATACCGCAGTATACCATCGGATTTACCTTTTTGTAGCCCGGCAATGCCTCCTCGCACGGCCGTTCCACACTCGTTACGGTATCACCGACGCGCGTCTCTCGCACATTTTTCAGGCTCGCCGTCAGATAACCTACCATGCCGGCACTCAGCTCGTCACACGGAATAAACTGACCCGCACCAAAAAATCCAACTTCTACCACATCTGCCTCAGCGCCTGTCGCCATCATTCGGATGCGCGTTCCCTTTCGCACAGTTCCATCCTTCACACGCATAAAGACGATGACGCCTTTGTACGAATCATACACAGAATCAAAAATCAGCGCTTTAAGCGGAGCCTCCGGGTCCCCGTTTGGCGCCGGAATCTTCTGCACCACCTGCTCCAGGACTTCATGTACATTTAATCCGGTCTTTGCGGAAATCCTCGGTGCGTCCTCTGCCTCAATTCCGATCACATCTTCGATCTCATGCACCACACGGTCCGGATCTGCACTCGGAAGATCGATTTTGTTGATGACCGGCATTACATCAAGATCGTGATCGAGCGCGAGATAAACGTTCGCCAGTGTCTGTGCCTCGATTCCCTGCGCTGCATCCACGACAAGAATTGCGCCGTCACACGCCGCAAGACTGCGTGATACCTCATAATTGAAGTCCACATGTCCGGGCGTATCGATCAAATTGAAAATATATTCTTCTCCGTCATCCGCATTATAAATAATACGGACTGCCTGAGACTTGATCGTGATTCCACGTTCCCGCTCCAGCTCCATATTGTCCAGCACCTGATCCTGCATTTCACGGTTTGTAAGCAATCCGGTCATTTCAATAATCCGGTCTGCCAGTGTCGATTTTCCATGATCAATATGTGCAATAATACAAAAATTTCTGATTTTGCTCTGATCTGCTGCCACGTAAGTTCCTCCTCGCAGTAAAATAACCGTCAGGGATCCATTATGCTTCTCCTGACATCTTCGATACAGTTTAGCACACTTTTTCCCGTATTGTCCATAGGAAACGAGGAGGAGAATTTTCAACTCAGTACTTCATCCAGTAAATCTGCCAGAACCTCCATCGCATTTTGCTCTTCCGCAACTGTATTGAGCTGTGTACCCGCTTCAATCAGCAGAGAACGCGGACGCAGATGCAAATTGAAACGTTCCGCCTTTAAATAAATATTCCGTGTAAATCCGGGATATCTCTGCCTTGCCGCAAATTCCATCTGAAAGGAGAAGGCCAGATTCTGTTTTACATACGGATTCGGCAGATAACTAAGCTCCCCTTGCTGATTTCTTGAAATTCCATTAAAAAACATCACCATCGAACAAGGCTTCCCGTCAATCTCGGTCACAAATTTCTTCCCGTCCACACCATCCCGGTGCAGGTCGATTACAACCTGAATGGTAGGATATTTTTCCAGTAATGCTTCTATCGCAGTTCTTGCATAATCATATGCTGCACTTCGGTCCAGTACACCATCTACCAGATCATATACACCAGTGTCATGAATCACCTGATATCCTCTCTTTTCCAGTGAATCTGCCAGCACATCCCCCATCCCTACGATGGTGGTTCCCGCATCCCCTTCCACCGAATCCACAAATGCTTCCTGTGAATGTGTGTGATAAATCAGAATTTGCGGAACCTCCGAATTTTTTACAATGCTTAAATCCTCTTCCAGAAAAGACTTCGCATTAATCAGTTCCGGAATGGCCGTTGTTCCACCATCTACAGTAAAGTATTCATTTATAAGGAAATTAAAATCTTCCAGCTGCGAAAACAGCTCCGGCGAAACCGACCGGCCAAGCACTTCCTGCGACTGTTCCAAGTCTCCCTGCTTTTCCTCTGTTTCTGTCTCTCTTTTCTCTTCTGATTCCGGTTCCTTTTCTGTTTCCGGCTCTCTGCCTGATTCCGGTTCGCTTTCTGTTTCCGATCCTCTGCCTGATTCCGGTTCCTTTTCTGTTTCCGGCTCTCTGCCTGACTCCAGTTCCTTTTCTGTTTCCGGCTCTCTGCCTGATTCCGGTTCGCTTTCTGTTTCCGGCTCTCTGCCTGATTCCGGTTCGCTTTCTGTTTCCGGTCCTCTGCCTGATTCTTGTTTGCTTTCCTCCCTATACTGGTCGGTATTTTCATCCGCTTCCGGCTCTGATTCCCTTGTTATCCCGTTTCCTGTGATCAGATAACTGTATACCGGAAGTGCTGCCCGAAACCAGCCTCCGGACCAGATTTTATCTTTCCCTTCCAGCACTGCCGTATAAGCGCCTGTCCACGTACGAGCCGCTGCATTTTCCAGTCTTCTCTGCAAAGTTCCCTCATCCAGTGCTGTCTGTGCCATTGGACTTTTCATAAAAAGACTGCCGCCCTTGTACACAATATAAATGCCAAGCATCAATATCAAAAAATACAGCAGCCGCTGCATCCATCCGTTCCCCTTCATAAGCTTCCCCCTTTTTTCTGCCTGCGATTTTTCATCTGAGCATAAACAGGCAGGCTTCGAAATTTCTGCAAATCTGCAGCTTTCTCCACCTGCCTGTCCAGTCACAAAACTCTGGCATTATCATTATAATTTATGCGCAGCCAAGCCTTCTTATGCCTATACTTTCACTCTGCTATACTTTCACTCTGCCTATACTTTCACTCATATGCCTGCCCGTACTTTACACCTGCTTTATTTATGCCTGCTTGTACCTTCTCATATCTTTCCAGAAAACACAAGATTCAGACCTTCTGAAATCGTATAGCTTAAATATTTTACCGTTTCATCAATATCTTTCGGTGTCACAAACATCGTATTCAGATTCGGCGCAATCAATTCATGGAGCATCTGATGCTTTTCTGCCTGATCCAATGCATGAAATGCTCCGGTCATTTGCTTCAGTTCCTCCAGCTTCTCCATTTCGCCGATCAATTCCTCCATCGCATCATTCACAATTGTTGCCGCATCGACTACCGTCGGTACTCCCACTGCAATCACCGGAATCCCAAGCTCTTTCTGATTAATTGCATGTCTGTGATTTCCAACACCGGAGCCAGGATCGATTCCTGTATCTGTAATCTGAATTGTACGGTTTAAACGTTTTGTACTGCGTGCCGCAAGTGCATCGATCACAAGGACCAGCTCCGGCTTCGTCTCTTCTGCCACACCACGTATGATCTCCAACGTCTCCATTCCGGTCTGTGCCATTACCCCCGGAACAATTGCACTGATCACACCGGTCATACGAAGATCTTCCGAAATTCTCCCATAGATTCGAATCATATGACGGGTGATATTCAGATTGCCTATGACCTCCGGTCCAAGCGCATCCGGCGTCACCTCACGATTGCCAAGTCCTACAACAAGAATTCTTTTTTCCTGCAGCCTCTCTGTTCCGATCAGCTTCTTCAGATGTCTGGCAAATTCCTCTGAAATCTCCCTGTGATATCCCTCATCCGGAGAAGACATATTCGGCGCCTCCAGTGTGATATACGTTCCAACCGGTTTTCCCATTGCTCTTGCTCCGTTCTCTGTCTCAATCTTCACAATTGTCGTATATATTTCTGCCTCCTCATTTGCCTGCTCCTCCACCTTCACTCCGCGCATTGCCTCATGCTCCGATTCACAGTTCTCTTTTGCCTCCAGTGCAAGATCTGTCCGTATCCGGAATCCACCCATCATTTACATGCTCCTTTGTGTCGTATAGACTTCATTTTACGCTATTTTTTCCGTTTTTTTAAAAAATATGTATTGACACACCTGAAACTTTGGACTAATATATATGAGTATGTTTTCATTAAACGTCCGTGTCCGATTTTAATGAAACAGCTCAATTATACAAGAATGTTTGGAGGTGTAGAGATTGGCTAATATTAAGTCTGCTAAAAAAAGAATCCTGGTAGCTAAAACCAGAAACGAGCGCAATAAGTCCGAGAAGTCGGCTGTTAAGACTGCGATCAAGAAAGTAGAGGCTGCTGTAGCTGCAAATGATAAAGCTGCTGCTGAGGCTGCATTATTATCTGCTACTTCGATCATTGATAAAGCTGCAAAAAAAGGCGTTTATCACAAGAACAATGCAGCGAGAAAAGTATCTCGTCTGTCCAAGGCAGTCAACACCCTGGCATAAGCATAGATTTAATTCAACAATTAAGAGCAGTCGATTCCGTCATATCGACTGCTCTTTTTGTTGCTATCGTTCAGAGCCAAGCGAAGCATTTTGGAAGTGGGCTCTGAACGATAGCAAAGGATAGCAAAGATTACTCCCCTCCGGAATACTTTACAATCAGCATCTCCACCGCCAGCCGGTCCTGAAGCCTTCCGCTTTTTACTGCCTGCTCCATCTCCACACAGTCTTCGACTGCCTGCTGTAATACCGGCAAATCAAACTTCGCAGCCTGTGCAAGACTGCGCTTCGCAATAAACGGCGCAAGCCCTGCTTTGGAAGCAACCGTCTGACCATCATATCCCTGCGCTCTGAGATCCTTCAGCTGAAGCATCTGATTAAACTGACGTGCAATCAGAAACAGAATCCGCATCGGCGGCTCCTTCAAAGACAGGAGATCATAATACAGATCCATTGCCTGTTTCTGATGCTTTTCCGCAACTGCGCGGATCATATCAAAAATTTTGTTTTCTGTCGTTACCGTGCAGATTTCCTCTACATCGGTATATTCCACGCTATCCCTTCCAGCCGTATAGCAAAGCAGCTTTTCCAGCTCATTTGCAATATTTTCCATATCATCACCGGTTTTTTCAAGAAACAAACCCAGTGCATCTTTCCGGATATTTTTTCCTTCTCTTTTCATCTGGCTTAAAATCCACGTAGTTAAGGTGCGTTCATCCTGGCGGCCAAGCTCTGCAATCCGCCCACAGGATTTCACCGCTTTATACAGCTTTCCCCTTTTATCGATTTCACTCTCCACAAACACCAGATATGTCTCCTGTGGCATGGATGGAAGATATTCCGCCAGTTCAGGACACGCATTTTTAAAAAATCCACTGTCTTCAATCTGAATCAGACGACGCGGCGCAAAAAACGGCATCGTTTCTGCCTGGTCGATCACTTGCTTCACATCGATTCCCTTTCCGGTATACGCGGTAAAATTCATCAGGTCGTCCATTCCGACAAGTGCTTCCCGCAATCTTTTTTTATACTGATTCTTCAGATACGCCTCTTCGCCGCAGAGCAGATAAACCTGTTTAAAATTTCCGGATTTCAGATCTGCATTCAGATTTTTCATACGATAATCCTCCATTTGGAAACCAGACGCTCTACAGAATACGCAGCATTTGCCGGACTGGTCGACGGCAATCCGATCGCCTCCATCTGGCAGGCCTCCTTCTGAAAACGGTCATACAGACGCTTTGCTGTACCTCCGTTTGCATAGATTGCCCGGATTTCTGCCGTCTTCAAAATCTGTGTCAGGTCATTCGCCACAACATTTCGGATAGAGCTGTCGCTTGAACCGATAATATCACACTCTGCGATCACATCCCACAGTGCGATCCGGTGCTCCAGGAGCATCTCTTTCTTCTCTTCGATCGTCTGTGGCACCGGAACGTTCAGCACTGACGCAATCACCTTCCAGAACCGATTCTGTGGATGGCCATAAAAGAACTGCTGCTGGCGTGATTTTACAGACGGAAAGCTTCCAAGAATCAAAATCCTGCTGTTCCTATCATAAACCGGCGCAAATTCATGCGTCAGATGCTGGTATTTGCTCGTTTTTTCTGACTTTTTATTCATTAAAAGCCCTCCTGCCGTCGGATCTTTCGCAGCTCGGCACGTTTTTGCCCTGCCTCCCATTCAATCTGCTGCGTAACACCCTCTACGATCAGCCCCGGCACCTCTACCGGATGCTGATGCTCATCCGTTCCAACCATCACAAAATATGCACGGTTGATCATCGTCCGTACTCCCTGCAGGGATTCCGCATACGTATCGATCCGAACCTCCATCGAAGACCGTCCAACGTGTGTCAGCCGACCGATCAGTACAATTGTGTCATCCACCCTTGCTCCTGTTTTAAAGTACATATTATCAACAGCTACCGTAACCACGTTCATCTCTGCATGACGCTTTGCCACGATTCCTGCCATCTCATCAATCCATGCCAGCAGCTGTCCCCCGAAGAGATATCCTGCCGCATTTAAACATTTCGGCATCAGCAGATGGGACTGCTCCGTAAGGGAATCCTCTACCCGCTTCATTTTTCGTTCTGCCATTTTCTGTGCCTCCCCATGTATCTTATGTACTCCCAGAATCTTTCCTATACTTGTACTTGCTGTAAAGCGCACATTCGCAATCCGCTTCGCTACTTGTAGGATTTCGAGCGTACATTCTTTTCCATCGCCGTACTACAGAACGACAACGCTTTGCTATCTGCAAATATCCACCGTCCGCACTCGGCATTTTTCATTATATCACAAGATGATCTTCTGCGCGACCGGCCAATTCCAGAAGAAGCTCCTTTTTATCCGGAAATCCCATTTGCTTCATGAAGATGCCGATATTTTTCCTTTGTGGCAAGTCCGCCCCTGATATGGCGCTCTGATTTGTTGAGATTTAATATTTTTCTGGTCTCTTCTGCAAGAGAGGGATTAATATGACAAAGACGCTCTGTGATGTCCTTATGCACAGTCGACTTTGACACCCCGAATTTTTTTGCACTCTGGCGCACTGTTGCTTTCGTTTCAATGATATATTCTGCGATTGCCACTGCCCGTTCTTCAATGTAATCCTTCACACGAAAAAGCCTCCGAAGACGCTGTTTTTACAGTGTATGCGGAGGCTTTCCGTGATTATGTTGAAAACTGCCGTTATTACTCTTCTACTACCTCAAGAACATCCATCGGACATGCTTTTGCACAGATACCACAGGCGATACATTTGGATGCCGGTGTATCCTCTGCCTTTACAATCAGGCCAAACGGACATGCCTTTGCGCAGGCGCCGCAGCCTGTACATTTTTTCTTGTTGATCATGTATACGCCCTTTGCATTCTGTGTGATTGCGCCTTCCGGACATGCCTCCGCACATTTTCCGCACTGTGGACAGGCAATCGGACGAACCGTCTTTTTCTCAGTGATCTGCAGACACGCCTTATCCGGATCAAACACCTTATAAAAAGCCTCTGAACAGGCCTCCACACATGCCAGACACGCCATACAGGTACTTCCCTTTTTTACTTTCAGTTTTTTCATCTTACTTTATCCTCCGCATTTTTTCATTTATTCTATCATTGTTGAAGAGATTTCTCAATAGCTTTTACTCAAATCTCTCCAATTCCTTTTTAACCGAGTCAAGCAAGTAGCGAAACGAATTGCGAATATCCGCTTTGACCTGCAAATCTTCCCAATCAAACAAGCCGCAATTCCTCTCACAAGCCTAGCCGCTTCGCAGCCTGCAGTAAAGCGGATATTCACACACAGCGTTCCAGTCTCCGTACAATCTCCTGCGCATCCTCCATGTGCACGGAAGAATAATTCATAACGTATACATTTTTCCGCTCTGCTTCCTGATCATGGTAATGTGCTGACAAAGGAGAAAGACGAATCCCCTGCGTCTGGGCACTTGTCAGGAATTCCTCTTCCTCTTTCTCTGTCTGAATCTCCATCAGGAAATGCACACCTGCTTCCTCACCGGAGATGTGTACCAGATTTCCCAGCCGGCTTTCCCTGATTGCCCCCAGCAGAATATCCCGTTTTTTATGGTAATGATTGCGCAGGCGATTGATATGCTTCTCAAAAAAACCTTCCTCTATAAATTTTCCCAGCGTATACTGCTCAAAATTGGATACACTGCATGAATAAAAGGAAAGTCTCTCATAAAACTGCTCCAGAAGCGGAGGCGGCAGAATCATATAGCTGATACGCACTGTGGATGCCAGTGTCTTCGTAAATGTATTCATATAAATAACCCGATCAGAGACATCAATACTCTGCATAGTCGGAATCGGCTGGCCGCCAAGGCGCAGTTCACTGTCATAGTCATCCTCAATGATATAATGGCGGCTGCTTTTTGATGCCCATCCAAGCAGCTCATACCTCCTGCTGACCGGCATCACGATCCCGGTCGGATAATGGTGGGACGGAGAAATATGGAGAATATCCACCCGCTTGCGCTGCAGCTCCCCGATCTGTACGCCCTCCTCGTCCATATCGATATATTCACAGGCTACCTTCCAGCTTCGGTAGATCTTTGCGATCTTGCGGTAGCCCGGATTTTCTACCGCATAGATTTTATCCGTCCCAAGCAGCTGGATCAGCAGACCATACAGATACTCTGTACCTGCGCCGATAATGATCTGCTCCGGCAGCACCGTCATTCCGCGGAATTCTTTCAGATATTTGGCAATGGCCTCCCGCAATGGATAGATCCCCCCACACGGAGGATTCGTCATAAGCTGGATCTGATTTTCTCCCAGCACTTCCCGGATCATCCGCGTCCAGACCGTAAACGGAAACAGCTCCGACTGTGTCTGATTGCTTGTAAAATCTGCAAAGTAGCCACTTTCACCGCCGGTGATCGGCACCATTTCCTTTGTGACGGTTTTCTTTTCCGTCTCGACCTCTTTCTTCAGATCCGTCACATAAAATCCTTTTTTCGGAATGGAATAAATGTAGCCTTCCGCAATCAGCTGCTCATAGGCATTTTCTACCGTGATGACACTTATACCCAGATTTTTTGCAAATGTGCGCTTGGACGGAAGCTTTTCCCCCGCCCTGATATTTCCCTGTAAAATATCGTTTTTGATACATTTATATAAATATTCGTACAGGGAATCTGACCCTGTATTTGTGAATGTATACGTAATCATACGTTGTTTTTCTCCTCATCTGATCTTACTGAATATATTTATTCTGATAATTTAAACAAGTTCACTTTTGTATTATACTCTGCCCAGACTGATTCGTACAGAAAAATATTGATTTCCGTCCGGATCATCAGCTCCGGCAGGAAAGACTTTGAGAGTACACATTCATTCATAATCGGGAGGATTTTTTTATGGAAAACAGATATGCATTAAATAAACAGCTGGCTCAGATGTTAAAAGGCGGTGTCATCATGGATGTCACCACACCGGAACAGGCAAAGATCGCAGAAGCAGCAGGTGCATGCGCCGTCATGGCACTGGAGCGTATTCCGGCTGATATCCGCGCGGCAGGCGGTGTATCAAGAATGAGCGACCCGAAAATGATCCGCGGCATCCAGCAGGCAGTTTCGATTCCGGTCATGGCAAAATGCCGGATCGGTCATTTTGTGGAGGCTCAGGTGCTTGAGGCAATCGAGATCGACTATATCGATGAGAGCGAGGTTCTCTCTCCGGCCGACGATGTCTACCATATCAATAAAAGAAACTTCAAGGTTCCGTTCGTCTGCGGTGCAAGAGATCTCGGCGAGGCGCTTCGCCGTATCAACGAAGGCGCTTCTATGATCCGAACCAAAGGCGAGCCTGGAACCGGCGATATTGTACAGGCGGTCCGCCATATGCGCAAAATGAACAGCGCGATCGCACAGCTTAAGGGCATGCGGGAGGATGAACTGTTCGAAGCTGCAAAACAGTATCAGGTACCGTATGAGCTTGTTCAGTACGTCCATGAAAACGGAAAGCTTCCTGTTGTAAACTTCGCGGCAGGCGGTGTCGCTACTCCGGCAGATGCAGCGCTCATGATGCAGCTTGGCGCTGAGGGTGTCTTCGTCGGATCCGGCATCTTCAAATCCGGAAATCCGAAAAAGCGCGCAAACGCGATCGTAAAAGCGGTCACCAATTATACAGACGCAAAAATGATCGCTGAGCTTTCCGAAGATCTCGGCGAAGCGATGGTCGGCATCAACGAAAGTGAGATCCAGCTTCTCATGGCAGAAAGAGGCAAATAATGAAGATTGCAGTACTCGCCGTTCAGGGCGCTTTTATTGAACACGAACAAAAACTGAAAAAGCTCGGCGCTTCCTGCGTCGAGCTGCGAAAAGCAGAGGATCTGAAACAGTCCTATGACGGCCTGATCCTTCCGGGCGGTGAAAGCACGGTGCAGGGCAAGCTGCTTCGTGAGCTTGGCATGTTTGATACGCTCAGGGATCAGATCCTCTCCGGTCTTCCAGTGCTCGCCACCTGCGCCGGCATGATCCTTCTGGCAGACCACATTGAAGGCGATCCAACCGTTCATTTCCAGACCATGCCCGTGACGGTCCGCAGAAATGCGTATGGCCGTCAGCTTGGAAGCTTCCACACTGTACACGATCTGAAAGGCCTAGGCGAAATCCCGATGACTTTCATCCGCGCACCGTATATTTCACAGGTTGCGGATGATGTGGAGGTTCTCGCAGCCGTCGATGGCCACATCGTAGCCGTCCGCTGCAAAAATCAGACGGCACTTGCATTTCACCCGGAACTGGATGAAAGCGATGCGCTGCATCAGCAGTTTCTTGCACAATGCAAAAATGCGTGAAAAAGTATTTTACGGCGTCATCTCCTTGAGCCGCTCCGTCTCCGTCCGGATATTCGCTGTTTCCTCATCGGTCAGCTTCTCCGGCTTTTTGAAGCGGATTGCTTTCTGAACCGCCGCGATCTGTGCTTTCAGTTCTTTCTTTTTCTCTTTTTCAACCGTCTTTCGGTTCTCGGCAAGGTACTGCTGCGCTTTTACGATTGCACCGTTTGCCTCTCCGATTGTATCCAGCTGCTCTTTTTTGTGCTGATCCTCATGCTCATACGCAGCTGCGTCATGAATTGCTTTCTCAATCTCCTCGTCAGACAGCTTATTGTTTGCCGTGATCGTGATACTCTGCTCTTTTCCGGTGCCCAGGTCCTTTGCAGAGACATTTACAATTCCATTCGCATCAATGTCAAACGTCACCTCAATCTGCGGCACACCGGCCATTGCACGCTTGATGCCGCTCAAACGGAAGTTTCCAAGCAGCGTATTGTCCCGCGCAAACTGACGCTCACCCTGCAGTACCTTGATATCCACAGACGTCTGAAAATTCGCCGCCGTCGTAAAGACCTTGCTGTATCTGGCCGGAATCGTTGTATTGCGCTCGATGATCCGTGTCGCCACGCCGCCGACTGTCTCAATGGAAAGAGACAGCGGTGTCACATCCATCAAAATCAGATCAGCCGCCGCCCCGGTCGTTGTCAGTCCGCCAAGCTTTGCTCCCTGCACCGCTGCACCGAGCGCCACGCATTCATCCGGATTCAGATTGTGTGACGGCTCTTTTCCGGTCAGGCGGCGTACCTTTTCCTGTACGGCAGGAATTCGTGTCGAACCGCCGACCAGCAGTACCATCCCAAGCCCTGACGTCTTCACGCCCGCATCTTCCAGTACTTTGCGCACCGGTATCTCCGTCCGTTCCACCAGATCTCTTGTGATCTCGTCAAATATCGCCCGCGTCACCTCAACCTCCAGATGCTTTGGCTCTCCGTGCACTGTCGTGATAAATGGAAGATTGACCGTCACGATGCTCTGCGCAGAAAGTGTCTTTTTCGCTTCCTCCGCCGCTTCGCGTACCCGGTGAAAGGCAACCGGATCTTTTGCCAGATTTATTTTTTCCTTTTTCCGGAACTCCTCCACGATATAATCTGTCAGCTTCTGATCAAAATCATCACCGCCAAGATGGTTGTCCCCCGCCGTTGCAAGTACCTCGATCAGTCCCTCTCCGATCTCGATCAAAGAAACGTCAAACGTACCGCCTCCCAGGTCGTATACCATGATCTTCTGTGGCTGTCCGTTGTCCAGGCCATAAGCCAGCGCCGCGGAAGTCGGTTCGTTGATGATCCGCAGCACTTCAAGCCCTGCGATCCTGCCTGCATCCTTGGTCGCCTGGCGCTGCGCATCATTAAAATAAGCCGGAACTGTGATCACCGCCTGATCCACCGTCTCGCCGAGATAACTTTCTGCATCCTTTTTCAGCTTCATCAGAATATACGCAGAAATTTCCTGTGGCGTATAACTTTTTCCGTCAATCTTTTTTCTCCAGGACGTTCCCATCTCCCGCTTCACTGAGAGAATCGTGCGATCCACGTTCGTTGCCGTCTGGCGCTTCGCCACGTCACCGACAAGGCGCTCGCCTTTTTTCGAAAATGCTACTACAGAAGGAGTGGTCCTGCTTCCCTCTGCATTCACGATCACCGTCGGCTCCCCGCCCTCCATGACTGCTACGCAGCTGTTTGTCGTTCCTAAATCGATTCCTATTACTTTTGCCATTTTTTTATCCTCTTTTCTGTGTAAAACAGACATTCACAATCTATATTTTCACGAAATCCGGCAAATGCAGATCATCTGCAGCTCGCATCCATTTCATTTGAATAATTACCATTTAAGTACAAAAGAAACGGCACGTCAAGCGCCGCGCCGTTTCTTTCACTGAATATTCAGATTTTTTAGAAAATGATAATACTTTCCGATCAGTGGATTGCAGTCACCTCATAATCCTGCGCTTCCACTGCCTGCTTCAGCACATCATCTGCCACTTCCGCACTCAGCTTTACGACTGCGGTTCCTTTTTCATGGCTGACCGCTGCTTCTTCCACACCTGCTATCGCTTCCAGCGTTTTTTTCACTCTTGCCTCGCAGTGTCCACACATCATTCCTTTGATTTCCATTGTCTTTTCCATTGTTTTTGTCTCCTTTTCTTTTTTGTTTTCCGGCGCAGCCTCAGATCCGTTCGTATCGTTTTCAGAACTCTCTTTCTGGCTTCCGATCGTCGTTTTGCTGTGCTTTGCCGCATGCTTTTTATCTTTACGGGCATCGTAGAGCTGGAACAGATTCAGTCTCAGCGCATTCGTTACCACGCAAAAACTGGATAAACTCATGGCAGCTGCTCCAAACATCGGATTCAGCTTCCATCCAAAGATCGGATACCAGATGCCTGCTGCAAGCGGAATCCCGATCACGTTGTAGAAGAAAGCCCAGAACAGGTTTTCATGAATGTTCCTAAGTGTTGCACGACTTAAGCGGACTGCTGCCGGCACATCGCTTAACTGGCTCTTCATCAATACAACATCTGCCGCATCGATTGCGATATCGGTACCGGCACCGATGGCAATTCCAAGATCCGCTCTCGTCAGTGCCGGAGCATCATTAATTCCATCTCCGACCATTGCCGTACGGCCCTGTTCCTTCAGTCTGCGAATCACTGCCTCTTTTCCATCCGGAAGGACGCCCGCAATGACTTCATCCACACCGGCCTGCGCACCGATCGCTTTTGCCGTGCGCTCATTATCACCAGTCAGCATCACGACACGAATGCCCATGTTCTGCAGTTCATGGACTGCCCGAGGGCTGTCTTCCTTGATGACATCCGCTACTGCGATCACACCGAGCAGTTTTCCATCCGCACAAAAATACAGTGGTGTCTTTCCCTGATTTGCAAGCTCCTCTGACTGACGGTAAAGCTCCTCCGCCTCTTTCGATCCGCCTGCCGTCTTTTTCTCAATAAATGCCCGGTTGCCGCCTGCTAAAAATTTTCCATTGCACACGCCGGTCAGACCATTGCCCGGAACCGCCTCAAACTCTGCCACTTCCTGCGGTTTTCTGCCGCGTTCCGTGCCATAAGCCACGATTGCTTTTGCCAGCGGATGTTCGCTCTTCTGCTCCAGTGCAAACGCTGCCTCTGTCAGCTCCTCTTTGGATACACCAGCAGCAGGAAGCACATCCGTCACTCTCGGTTCGCCGCTTGTGATTGTACCGGTCTTATCCAGTGCTACAATCTCCGTCTTTCCTGCATTTTCCAGCGATACCGCTGTCTTGAACATGATGCCGTTCTTCGCACCCATTCCGTTTCCAACCATGATCGCCACCGGTGTCGCCAGACCAAGTGCACACGGGCAGCTGATGACCAGTACGGAAATACCGCGTGCGAGTGCAAATCCAATGCTCTCTCCCGCCAGCAGCCACACCGCGATCGTCACAAGCGCAATGGCGATAACCGTCGGAACAAAGACACCGGAAACCTTGTCCGCGATTTTTGCGATCGGTGCTTTTGTCGCAGCCGCATCACTGACCATCTGAATAATCTGAGAAAGTGTCGTGTCCTCTCCGACGCGCATCGCTTCACAGGTCAGGAAACCAGACTGGTTTAAGGTCGCCGCGGAAACTGTATCCCCTTTTGCCTTATCAACCGGAACGCTCTCACCAGTCAGTGCCGACTCGTTTACCGCGCTGTTTCCATCGAGCACGATACCATCCACGGGTATATTTTCACCCGGGCGTACCACAAAATGATCACCTTTTTTTACCTCTGAAATGCCAACCTGTACTTCTGCTCCATTCCTCAGGACCGTTGCCGTTTTCGGTGCCAGCTTCATCAAACCTTTTAAGGCATCTGTCGTTTTTCCCTTTGAGTGCGCCTCCAGCATTTTTCCCACTGTGATCAGCGTCAGGATCATCGCTGCGGACTCAAAGTAAAACTCATGCATATACCCCATAACCCCATCCATATCTCCGAGCACCTGCGCCTGTGTCATTGCAAAGAGCGCATATACGCTGTATCCGTAGGATGCGGTTGAACCGAGCGCCACCAGGGTATCCATGTTCGGAGCACCGTGCAGCAGGCTCTTAAAACCACTGATAAAAAATTTCTGGTTGATCACCATGATTGCTGTCGTGAAAAGCAGCTGTACAAGGCCCATCGCCACATGGTTTCCGTCAAAGAAATGCGGCAGCGGCCAGTTCCACATCATATGGCCCATCGACACATACATCAGCGGAATAAGCAGTACCAGAGATGCGATCAGCCGTTTTTTCAGAACCGGTGTTGTCTTATCCTTCAGCATCTCCTCATATTCTTCCATCGATGCCCCGGCGCTTCCGCTTTCCTTTGTATGGGCCCCTTTTAAGGAAGCTCCGTATCCGGCCTCCTCGACCGCCCGGATCACTGCCTCCGGTGCTGCCGTTCCCTCAACTCCCATTGAATTTGTAAGCAGACTGACCGAACAGCTCGTCACGCCTTCCACTTTCGATACCGCTTTTTCTACACGCGCCGAGCATGCTGCACAGCTCATTCCGGTTACATTATATTGTTCCATTCGGTATTCCCTCCTGTCATTTCATCAGCTTCTGAAGCACACCTGCCAGCTCATCGAGCACCTCATCATTGCCGGCACGCACATTTTCGGCCACACAGGTATGCAGATGATTGGTAAGCAGTACACGGTTAAAGCTGTTGAGCGCTGCATTTACCGCCGCCACCTGCACCAGAATATCCGTACAGTATGCATCCTTCTCCAGCATGCCCTGAATGCCCCTCACCTGACCCTCGATCCGTTTCAGGCGGTTCATCAGGTCGCGGTACTCCTTTTCCGAGCGCTCCTTTGTCTTATGGCTGCACTGACAGCAGCACGATTCCTGCACTGCTGCATCTTCCTTTTTTTCCGGCACTTCTGTAATTTTGTCTTTTTTATTTTCCATTGGATCCCTCCTGTTTTTCTGACTCAAGTCAAAGCGGATATTCGCAGCCACGCAGGGGACTTGCTTATTGTTCCGCGCAACCCTGCAGGGGACTTGCCTGACTCGGGTCAATACAGTTCCGCGTTCATATACCCCCATCCCGTATCTTACAACGCACAATATATACCCCCTAATGGTATTTGTCAAGATACTTTTCCACTCTTTTTTCTCATTATGCCCGGTTTTATATTCTTTTTCTTCTGCCCAGGAAGACAGTAAAGCGGACATTCGCAATTCGCTCTATTACTTTCCTGCAGACACAGCCGCCCCACGGCCTGCCTTCCTTTCATAACCTTATCCGGAATAAGCCTGTCCCTCTTTGGTCAAAATGCCGTTTTTTAATTTTAGCAAAAATAGGACTGTTCCTTCGCCCTTTTTTCATATATAATAGAAAATTGTCTGCGAATCGTTATTATCATTTTAAAAGGAGAATTCACATGCAAAATTATCTGATCGTATTTCTGATATCCATGGTTCCGCTCATCGAGCTGAGAGGAGCGATCCCCTATGCCGTCGGATTTGGCATTCCTCTTTCCCAGGCTTACATCATTGCAATCATCGGCAATATGATTCCGGTACCGTTTATTTATCTCTTTGCCCGCAAAATCCTCGTATGGGGAAAGGACAAACCAGTCATCGGAAAATTCTTTACTTTCTGTCTTGAAAAGGGAGAAAAGGGCGGCAAAAAGCTGCAGGCTACAGCAGGCAAAGGACTTTTTGTTGCGCTGATGCTTTTTGTCGGCATCCCGCTTCCTGGTACGGGCGCATGGACCGGTACACTCGCCGCAAGTCTGCTCGATATGGATTTCAAGTCCAGCGTACTTGCCGTACTGCTCGGCGTACTGCTGGCCGGCATCATCATGGGCGCTGCAAGCGCAGGACTGTTTGGCGCAATCGGAGCTATGATTGGATAAATCGGTTGGCGTATATTCGCCATCCGCTTCGCCACTTGCCTGACTCGGTTAAAACGCAAAGCCTCCACATACAGGATTTTTCCAGCCTGTATGCGGAGGCTTTTTACTTATCTTGCAATATTTTTTTACCTGTTCTCCTACAATTCCTCGATATACCTTACTCCCTCGACTCTTCGCAAGGTTCGTATCATAACATCATGGTCGAATTTTTTCTTTGATTTTACCGTCACCGTAAACGGAATTGTTTCTTCTGCATAATCATTCTCGCCCACCAGCTGCAGATTGCTGATCTCAAGATCCAGATCACGCATATTTTTTATAAACTGATGCATTGGTATCTTTCGATCCAGCTCGATGTATGCATCCAGAGTCCGCGCATTCTGGCGTACCGAGAAATCCAGTCTTTCAAGCAGACCGAGTGCAAAAAATATAGCCGCACCTCCTGCCAGCGCAATCTCATATAGTCCGAGTCCCAGCGCCAGACCCACGCAGGCCACTGCCCACAGTCCGGCTGCTGTTGTAAGGCCTCTGATCTGATTATGTGGCGTCACAACAATCGTACCGGCGCCAAGAAATCCGATTCCGCTGATTACCTGTGCTCCCATACGCACCGGATCGCCCGTGTGATAGACCTGATATATGTACTGATTCACAAGCATCACCACGCAGGCGCCAATACAAACCAGCATGTAGGTACGCAAACCAGCCGGACGATTTTTCATCCCCCGCTCGATTCCAAGTATTCCTCCAAAGAAAACCGCAGCCAGAATACGGATCCATATTCCGGCTGCGGTCAGTTCACGTGCTGCAATCATACCTTTTCTTTTCTGAACTGGTTCAGCTGATACGGCCAGTCCGTCTGAAGGATATCGATTCCCTTATCAATCAGCTTGCCCCAGGACGCTTCCGGTCCTTTCGCCAATGCCACATCATCCTCATATCCTGCATAAAGTCTGTGTCCCGGCTTATTTCCAAGTGTGATCACATTTGCCCAGTAATAAAGCCCCTGCTCATGAATCCATGCAATGCTTTCATCCCGGAACAGATCGGTATCTTCAGAAGAAAGAATCGCCTCCACACCGACTACATTAATGTCCGGATACGACAATACCTTCTTAACCTCCTCCATATTGTAGGCGATCGGCATGTACATATATTTATTCGAACAGTTCTGGAAAAATTCCAGATATTCCTCTTTTACCGGCGTTTTGATCACTGCCTGCGAGATCGCATGCGGATATTTCTGCATTATCTCGTCCAGTTTTGCAAGGGACGGCCAGGAACGATCCACATTGAATAGTTCCCCGTTTGTATAATGCTCAAGAAGCTGTTCAAAGCGCTGCAAATATCTGCCGCTCGGCTCTCCGAGACCATTTCTGCACATCAGACTGTCCACTTCTTCTGACGACATACTTAAAATACTCTGATCTTTCCCGAGAACTCTCCACTCTCCTCCGTCATGAAACATATACAGAACTCCGTCTGTTGTTTCAGACAGGTCACACTCAAAAAGATCCGCTCCCATTGCTCTGCAGGCATCGTATGCTTCTATCGTGTTTTCAATGATATTTCCGCACCATACGCCTCGATGAACTGCGATCAGCACTTTTTTTTCTTCAAATCTGCGATTCAGTTTTTCATTAATCGCTTTGTACTTTTCTTTTCCAAACATTTCCTTTTCCTCCTGTCTGTCCGATGGATATTTTCATTCGACTTTTATTTCGTATTCAATCAAAGCGGATATTCGCAAACCGATTTCATTACCTGCTCATAACCTTTATCATGCGCAAGTTTATCTCTGGCTTATGATACAAACAAGCCCCTACTCACTGCGTATCATCTAATTTACTGTTTCCTCGCCCGTATACCAAATAAAGCACGATTCCGGAAATCACCATCATTAATACCGCATATACAAAGGTCAGTGCGGAATTATCTGCATTCGTCTGCGCATCAGTAAGTTCTTTGATATATACACCCAGCGGCTGATTTAACGGATGATATAAAAATACGGACATATCATAATCTCCAAGCAAGCCATTAAAATTCAGCGCAAGAATTGCAAGAACGGTTGGAAGAACCACCGGAAGGATCACGCGGAAAAACGTATAGATTGAGCTGGCTCCCAGATTTTTTGCTGCGTCCTCCAAAGAATCATCTAATGCAAAAAACGCGGCCTTGGTCATCCGAAGCGTGAATGGAATTTTAATGATCACATACCCAAGAAACATCAGGAAGAAGCTTCCCGTCAGCACCTTTCCAAACATCAGAGGATTCGGCCTGTTATACGTTGTGATCAGTCCGATCGCAATCAGTGTCGTTGGCAGCAGCCACGGAATCAGAAGTCCATATTCCAGCGCTGTTCCAAATCCATTCTTTTTCTTCTGAATCACACGGCAGGCAAACAGTACAAGTACCGCAACCGCTGCCGCAGCCAGAGCTGAATAGGCAATGCTGACCAGAAACGGCTTGTATGCCGTTACTTTCGAAAATACAGCTTTATAATTTTCCAGTGTAAGCGTTGAAAAATTCAGTTCCCGTTTTGCGATAGATGCGGAATCCATAAATGAAAACAGAACAATCAGAACCACCGGCACCACATAAATCAGGAACAACACGTATGCATAAATATGAACCAGTACATTCACAATCGGATTACGGATCTTCTGCTTTGTAATCGTAGTTTTTACCTTTGATACTGACATGTAATGTCCCCGTTTTTCAATCTGTATCATAATAGTAAAAAGTAAAACCGTCGCAAGACCCAGAATCAGTGCCAAAAGCGCTGCCAGATCCTTTGAATTGTCATTTTTCGAAAACGTCAGAATCATCGGCGTAATCGTCTGAAACTCTGTACCTCCGATCAGAAGCGGAACAGATGTCGCCGACAAGCCCGTAATAAAAGTAAGAATTGTCACTGCCAGAAGTGATGGAGTGAGCACCGGCAAAACTACTTTAAACAGAATGCGCATCGTGGATGCTCCCATATTCTGAGCGGCCTCCACTGTCTGAAAATCGACTGCCCGCATTGCATTCCGCAAAAAGATCATATGATTTGAGGTGCAGGCAAACGTCATGACAAACAATACTGCCCAGTATCCATGAAACCAGTCCGTCGGAAACGCCGGAAATATCTTTGCAAGAAAGCCGGTCAGAATGCCCTTGTTTCCATAAATAAATTTATACCCGGATGCAAGAATAATTCCGCCATAAATCAATGTTGTCATGTATCCGAGCCGAAGAATTTTTGCACCCTTTACCTCAAAATATTCCGTAATGAGCACAAGACTGACTCCTATAACACCAACCGTGATCGATAAGGTAGGTGCCAGAATAAAGCTGTTTTTTAAACTCCGCATTGCTTTCGCCGATCCAATCAGCTTCTGCAGCGGTTCCAGCGTAAAATGTCCGTCCTGGACAAATACAGACCAGATCGTATTGATATTAGGATAGATCAGGCATGCAACAATAAACCACAAAAAGAAGAGAAATGCAAAAATATTCAGTTTATTCTTTTTCATGTTTTATCACCCCTCATATTGCATGATATCTTCCTGCCGGAACGATACCGTTACCTTTTCTCCTGCATCATATAATGGTTTTCCGCTGTTTTTTTCGATTACCTTGAGCTGCTGGCCACCGGCCTCCAGCGTATATTTAATGTACAAACCATAATATTCCATATTTTTAACGGTTGCCTCAATCTGAAAAGCATCTCCGCCAACTTCCCCGTTTACATGCATGCGTTCGAGGCGAATGTAACAATGCTTTTGCAGATCCACACCGGCGCACAGCCCTGCTCCGGAAGCTTTCAGGAAGTTTTCCTCCAACCGATTAATATCGCCGATAAAATTACATACAAATTCTGTTGCCGAATGATTGTAGATTTCATCCGGTCTGCCGATCTGCTCAATCACTCCCTTATTAAAAACTGCAATGCGGTTCGATAAGGTCAGTGCTTCCTCCTGATCGTGCGTTACATACACAGTCGTAATCCCGAATTTTCTCTGCAGATCCTTCAGTTCATTTCTAAGCTGAATGCGCAGCTTTGCATCCAGGTTTGACAGCGGCTCATCCAGACAGATAATCTCCGGTGAGGTAACAAGCGCTCTTGCTATCGCCACTCTTTGCTGCTGTCCTCCGGAAAGCTCCGAAACCTTTTTTTTCAGCTGTTCTTCATTTAAATCTACTTTTTCCGCCATCGTCAAAACCTTCTGGCGGATATCTTCTTTATTCATTTTCTGCACCTTCAAACCAAAAGCTATATTTTCAAACACAGTCATGGTCGGAAATAATGCATAGCTTTGGAATACCATTCCAATATTTCGTTTCTCTACCGGCATATTCGTAATATCCGTTCCACGTACACTGACAGTCCCGCTGCTCGGCTGAATAAATCCGGTAATTGTACGAAGTGTCGTCGTTTTACCGCAACCGGACGGACCAAGAAACGTAAAAAATTCGCCCTCTTTTACATGAATATTAATATTTTTCAGCGCTTCGAAACTGCCAAATCTGACACCAATATTTTCAAGTCTTATCATGACTCTTCTCCTTAATTGTTTCTGCTGCAGCTTTCCGTTTTCAGGAAAACTGCAGCTTTATTTTCTGTTCTGTGCTCAAACCGGCAGTTTGAACAGCAACCTTTGATTGTTCAGCTTTCAGTTCAGGCCAAACGCTTCCTTACGGAATATAATTCAGCTCGATCTCCTCACACCAGTCATCCAGATGATCTGTCACAAATGACCAGTCAATATCCTGTGCCGGAAGATCTGCGATCTTCTGATTGAACTCGTTTGCCATTGCTACTGCGTTTGTATTTGCCGGAAGGGTGGAGAACTGCTGTGCCCACTCGCCCTGAATCTGCGCACTTCCAAACCAATCAACAAAACGCTCTGCTTCTTCCTGATTTTTTGTGCCATTTACAATTCCAACGCTTTCTACCAGATACGGAATACCACACTCCGGCACAACGTATCCGGTATCTGTTCCGTACTGCTCATCACGTGCCTCAATTCCGCTCGACCAGATCTGACCCATCATAACAGGGTTATCCGGATCTGAAATATGTGCATAGAGGTCAACGCCTTCCTCTGACGGAACACCATTTTCATAGTATGCTGCAATCTGCTCCCAGCCTTCATCGGAGATTCCAAGCTTGCCGTTTTCATCCTGGTAACGGCTGAGAATTCCGGTCAGGACGTGGCGTACCGTTGCTCCTCCAAGTCCGTTTCCTGTGTATTCATATTTTCCTTTATACTCATCCTTTGTCCAAAGATCGGTCCAGTCTGTCGGAGCCTCTTCTTCACTGAGCTGATTTTTATCATAAGCCAGAAGAATCGCCTGCTTTACGATCGCATGGTAATAATCCTCCGTGTCATTTAATCCCTCGGATACTTCGTCTGCCCATGCCGGCTTGTATACAGTCAGAAGCTCCTGCTTCTTCAGTGTCTCCCATACACTGGTGTACATACCGAATGCCACGTCTGCGATCGGTGAATACTTTTCTGCATTTAATCTTGTGATCATTTCTGCCGGCGCCAGGCTTACATACTGAATCTTAAATCCGTCCTCTGCCGCTCTGTCAGCCAGCCAGTCGCCTCTTCCATCTGAAACAGAATTGGAATAAACAGCCAGGGTAACTCCGGTCCCTTTCACTTCTTCTGCCGCATAGGATGTCGTCATCGTCATACCAATTGCCATAGCTGCTGCTAAAATTGCGATCATTCTCTTTTTCATTACCATTCTCCTTTTTTATGAATCTTCCTTTCAGTTTCCTTTGCATCTCTGCCTTGTAGCCTTATTCTATTCCATTTATTGGTACGTGTCAATTATTTATTTGGCATTTTTTTGTTTTCATGAACTTTTCCCAATTTTTGTGGTGTTTTTCTTCTGTTTCCCCCTGTTTTTTGTCTAGTTTTTCTATTTCTCGTCATTCTTAGTTTGAACGAACCAATTTAATTATTGAGCAGCATCTGTTTCCACAGCTATCTCCATCTGTTTCTACAGCACACCACAGTTCTCCAGCTTATGAAGTGCATCCTCATAGCCGCAAAAAGTGATCCCTGTCATTCCAATCTCACATGCAGCCTGCGCATTTTTCGGATTATCATCGAAAAAGATGCACTCTTCTGCCTTCAGATGATATCTTTCCATCAGCTCAGCGAACAGCCAGCGGTTTGGTTTTACCATTTTCACTTCATAGGAAAACAGTCCTCCATCCATCAGCTCTGTAAAATCCAGTTCTTTTTTCGTCTCCTGCAGTGCGTACTCTCCATAATTTGACAGATAATAGACCTGATATCCTTTCTCCTTTAATGTTTTGATCAGTGTCTTTGTATAAGGATACTGGCGGATCGTATTGGAATACAGTCCGATCGCCTTTCTGATATCTGCCTCATACTGCGGGATTTTTGCACAGAATCTTCGTATCACTTCTTCTGTCGTCATGACCCCTCGATCCATCTCGTTCCAGTCACTGCTCCGGTATACCGCATCTGCAATCGCTTCATATTCTTCCTCCGGAAGATGAAAAGATCTCAGATTCCCCTCCCAGTCAAACGCTGCAAGCACGTTTCCAATGTCAAAAATAATATTCTTTATCATTTCCTTTTTCCTCCGTTTTCTTTTTTATGTACTTTTGGCTTCTTTCCTGCACTTGCTTTTGAAGATTTCAATCGTACATTTTTGTTTTATCATTATTATTGGTACGTGTCAATATTTATTCTTTTCATCTTGCAAAATGCTTTTTTTTCTGATATTGTTAATATAGAAAAATCGTAACTGTTCAGAGCCAACCTCCAAAATGCTACGCATTTCGTCGGTGTGGCGTATCCGCCAAATAAAATTTCAAAAACAGGCTTAAAAATGCGAGCATTTTACGCCTGTTTTATGAAATTTT
>Ga0129317_1000463_pt1 | contig 42924 bp, 41 predicted proteins | sample Cm1ome_FD_94430 | JGI IMG/M metagenome (GOLD analysis project Ga0129317, IMG submission 94430) | Eastern black-and-white colobus group fecal microbial communities from Wisconsin, USA - Cm1105 metagenome | ecosystem: Host-associated > Mammals > Digestive system > Large intestine > Fecal | place... | reverse complement strand
GGACGGGGCGGCAGCATGAACATACAGGAAGCCGAAGAGTTCAAGACCTCGAAATTCTTCTGCAAGACTGACTTCGACATGGCTGAAATCAAGAAAGAGGAAGCCGGGTATGTGCCCTTGCCCAAGTTCTACACCTTTCCCTCGAAAGAGGAAAGGGAACGCATCTTGTACAAGAACTTCGTGCAGGTGGGGATGGATGTGAAGGAAATGATCAAAGACGTAGTGAACCGTCGCGGGGCAAAATGATTTTCCAACCAATAAAATATCAATGGCATGACAACATCAGTAACAGCTAAATTCAGGCCCTCGCGGGTAAAAGGGAAAACAGGATCCGTCTATTTCCAAGTGATTCACGACCGTGTACCACGGCAAATCAGTACCGGTTACAAACTTTTTCCCGAAGAATGGAAGGACGGGGAAGTGGCACTCTCGGAACAAAAACCGGAATGCGGCCGCTACCTGGCGGAAATGGCAAAGAACCTGGATAATATGAAGAAACGGGTCGAAGCGGTCATCCGCCGTTTGGACGAGTCGGGCAAGCCCTACACTGCGGACGAAGTGGTGGCGGCTTACCAGTTGCCTGACGATGACGAACACAGCCTTCGCGTGTTTGCCCACAAGCTGGTGGAACACCTGAAACGCATGGGGAAGCACCGCCTTGCGGAGACCTACACCTCGTCCGTGAACAGTTTCATGCGCTTCCGTGGGGAACAAGGCGACATCCGACTGGACGAGATAGACGAAGACCTGATTAAAGAGTATGAACATTACCTGCAGGACGAGTGCGGCTTGTGCAGGAACACCTCTTCGTTCTACAACCGCAACTTGCGGGCCATCTACAACCGGGCCGTGAAAAAGAAACTAACCATAGACCGGCATCCTTTTGCGGAAGCCTATACCGGCGTGGACAAGACCGCCAAGCGGGCTATTCCCCTCCAAACCGTCAAAGAAATCAAGGATTTGGATTTAAGCAAGGATGCTGAAATGGCGTTTGTCCGCGACCTCTACCTGATGAGCTTCGACCTGCGTGGCATCTCGTTCGTGGACTTGGCCAAGCTGGAAACCGGCCAATTGCAAAACGGCTACCTGACCTATTCCCGCCAAAAGACCCGGCAGAAGCTCGAAATCAGATGGGAGAAACAGATGCAGGAGATAGTAGACCGCCACCATGTGGAAGGCTCCCGCTACCTATTGCCTATCCTGAGCGAAGAAGGGGGCGACACCCGGCGGCAATACCTGAACGCCTTGCACCGGATGAACGTTCTGTTGAAGAAGATAGGCAAGCTGGTAAACAGCCCCATTTGCCATGGAGTTCAGAAGCTACTGGTTTGCTACCGGTACACCTACATTCCTGATTGAGCTACTGAAAAAGAGCGACTACGACCTCCGGCGTCTGGAAAGCATAGAGATAGACGAGAGCCAGTTTACGAGCTACCGTGCGGGAAACTCTGACCCAATCCCGGTGATATACCAGAGCGGATATCTTACAATCAAGGATTACGACGAGCGCTTCAGAATATATAAATTAGGATTTCCTAATGACGAGGTGAAATACGGATTTCTGAATTCACTCATTCCGTATTACACATCATTGTCGGGTTAAGACATTTCCCTAATACTCATCCATTACAACGCTTCCGTCCATACCGCTTACGTTGATACTGAATCTGCGTGTCGTACCATGTTCGTCGGTATATGATATGCCGTAGTTGGGAATCGTGCCATATAAGGTCATAATCACCACTATGGGACATCCGGGCACTAATTCAGGCTGCTCATAGAGAGTTTCTTCGTGAAACGAGATTTTTCCGTTGTCATCAATCTGGCAGTCACTGAGATTGAGAACTTTGAAATTTCTTACCGCTGTGGTGGTTGAGATCATGACTTTCGTGTATGAATCGGCCGTTCTTGCATTGAATACGTGGTATTCCTTATATACCATGAGAAGAGTCTCTTCAGCTTCGCGGACATATACCGGGTGAAAATCGTTTACTGACGTTTCTGAGTAACACAGCATCTGTGAAGAAACGACATTAACACTGCCGTTTTCAGCTCTTGCATACTGTATGCCTGCGGTAAAAAAGATTACCGCAGACAATAAAACAAATAACATTGATATGAAATGATTAAAAAAAGTAAGAAAAGTTTTCATTTCAGTTATTACTTACACTTTTACACATTTGACACTTCGACCTTCTTGTTATCTTTTCCTTTTTTCACGAGGAACACTATGAGGGCAACGATAGCCGCCAACAGCACTCCGGCAATGACAGGACGATAAAACAGCCAGGCTATGGCTATTATGAGAAGCGACCATACCAATCCCAATACTTTGCATATAAGACCGATGCCAAGTCCGACAATATCGGCAAGAAACGGCAGTACTTTCAACAAAGTTATCAGAATGCCGAAAATACCCTTGAATCCGATAACTACCAAAAACAGACCTATGAAGCGTAGTATCCAAGTCATGAGGCTATTACTCTTGTGCTGGTTTTCGAACATATTTTCCATACTTACGGCTCCCGACGTGAGGACAGACAATGTCTTACCATTTTTTGCGACATACGACTGCAGTTTGTCTCCATTTACCACAGCTATGACTGATGCCTCTCCGGGCATTACTTTTGTAAAGGTGACAGACATATCTCCGATTTGCGGATTGTTGGGATTCTTTCCGAAATATAGCACGTTACCATTGACATGGACATAATCGAACTCCTGTTTGGCAATCTGTTCTGTCTCCGCAGCTGCGACAGCCTGGACCTTTGCAGAGTCTCCTTCGGCAGCAGCAGGTGTTTCAGCAGCAACAGCGGCTGTATTGTTTGCGGCAGGTGCCATGCTTTCGAAAACTTTCCTGACATCCCTGTTCCACTCGCTTAGTTGCTCCTGACTGAAGCTCAGCGCCATCGGGACTGTACCGGAGATGGAACGAATGAGATCCTTAGGCAGCTTGTATGCCCCGAATGTTACATTTTCTGCCATAGAACTTTGGTCTTTTATATTCATCACAACAAAGTTCCTGTTCTGATAATCCGGATCGCTGAACTCTTGAGAATTGACAGGACTTCCATTCCATTCCTTCTCATAGTAGTAGGTTGTCACTTCTTCCTTGCTTCCTCCGATTTTATCTTTTGTCTCAGTCTTTGAATGCTCTACCCATTGATAGTATTGTACTTTACGGTCCAGTTTTATCGCTACGCTTCCTATACCGAAAGTCGCGTCGCTGAGAGAATCCTTTGTTTGGGTGAAAGCTGTGGCATGAATAAGTTTTCCATTTAATGACGGATCCGCATTTGATACGTCATCCACATGTACTGCAACTCCTTGTGCTTCCTCCAGCATCTGGGTTGTCTTCACGGCACGTCCTTCGTTCCACCACAATAAAACCGTACCGCCCAGCAACATCAGGAATCCGGTTCCGATACCTCTTATGGAATTAGACAACCGGGTTCCATATCCTGTTGTTTTTGTTTCCTGATAAGCCATAATATTACAGTATTTATATTCTTTTTTTTTAGCTTGTTATTCGTACTTCACTGTCATTCAGGGAGCTGTGCTCCATATCCGGGTTCCGCGCCGAACAGCTGTACTGCCTTGTCGAAATTGTAGCGGTTGCCGAACATCGACACCCTGGTGGTCATTGTACCCTGTTTGTTCAATCCGAAAGCCTCCCTGAAAAGGTTTGCCGCGGAATTAGGGTCATAACTTTCGGTTGTTATTATTTCGAGAGATGCATATCCTTTCAAATATGCCTGGTCAATAACATCTTTGAACTTGCTTGTACCTGGAAGTTCCCTGTTGTTTTCGTATTTGGTCAGCATTTCAACTTCATCGAAGCGTTTTCCCGGCACGTAAAGCCATTTGCCTCCGCTGTTTCCCGCCATGACCAAATCGCCTCTGTTCATAAAGAAGAGGTTGTCGTATGCGGAACAGATTTTGCGTTTGTCGGCAGGAAGGTTAGAATCATCCCATCCGCCATCGAGCGCACCGTAGTTGTTGCATCCGAATATGTTATGATGTACATTATGGTCTGCTCCATTCTTGAACCGATATCCGTAGCCCATACTTTCCATTTCTTTTGTTGTAGGCCATGAGAACAGCACAGTGTTGTGATGGAAATCAACCGTAGACTGATGAGCACCTGTATTCTGGTTCAAGCCTCCGTTAATCTCGCAGGAAGCATACAGGTTGGACACAAACACATTGTTATATATTTCCCAATCGCCCCCCATGTTTGTCATGATGATGGCGTTGAACGAGGCATTAAGGAACATGCAATTGCGGATAACAAGTTTTCCTGCCATTTTTCCGCCAATCAGGCGTATGGTTTTGTTAGGCGGATTGCCCACCGGCATGATACGTCCGGTCTCGCATCCTTCAGGACAGCCGAAACGCGCGTCTGTAGGGTCTGTCTTGGCATATTCGTGCACCAATCCCAGATCGAAGAACAATCCGTCAATAATCATCTGCGCATTTTTGTTTGCTGTGGCCTCAATCATCAGAAGTCCCTGCCCTATTGTACCTCTTTGTTCAACAGAAGGCTGTATGCGTGTGATGTACTTTATAGGGTTGCGTTCTGTGAAATCATCATTCCATCCACCTTCTAAGCTGACATATTTCCCTTTTATCTGAATCCATCCACGATCCAGATTGCCAAGATAATTACCCTGTGCTACGCGGATTATATCGCCGTCGGCCGCTTTATCAACGGCTTTCTGGATATCCCTCATCGGAGCATCTTTTGTTCCCTCCGCTCTTGCACTTCCTCTTTCCATGCTCACATATAAAGCATTGCCTTTAGCGGCAATAGTTCTACCTGACACATTGTCCGCAGACATGTTTGTCTTTTCTGTCACCGCTTTTTTTGCCCTTTGCATAAGCTTGCCTACTTGTGCTTCGGCCACCAAACCTGTGGCAAGGAATATCGCTGCCAACAGTACGCTTATTCTAAATCTCTTTGTTTTCATTTTGACTTATTTTTAATGAATAATTTATCTTTCAATACTAGTTTCCTGTACATAGATACCTTCGATGCCGATGTTGGAATCAAAACAACCATCCGGTTTTCCTGATACTGGAATAATGAAGAGGAATCCATTGTAAAAAATGACTTCAAATTCATAATCGCATTCGCCATCCGATAATTGAAATTTGAATGAAGCTCCGAGGATTTCGGTTTTTCCACTGGTGGAAAACTTATGTTTTCCATTTTTACAATCGATAGTAAATTCCACCACGTCGAGATACTCGCCCAAACGTGAGATACTGATACTTCTGTAATTTTCAGAACTGCCTGCCTTGTTGATGCTACTGTACACTCCATCGATATACCGATAGCGAGAGAAGAAGCTGATGATTCGTGATTTGAAGAAAGGACTGCAGTAGGCATCAGCTTCACGATGCATGAGGAAACGTGAGTCTCCTTTATAAGCATTGAGTATGAATCCTGTCTTTGTGGTTTCGTCAAGACACTCCAATGTATTGCCCACAATATGTCCGGTAAATGTTTTTCTTATGACACAACGGTTTTCACTATCATATATATTGAAAAGGATTTCGTCATCTGTACGGACAATTCCCAATACATCGAGGAACTCAGTGTACAACTCGTCCTTAATCATCAGTTCGCCTATCACCGCCATGCCAAGGCGCGTACATGCCAGACGCACTTCCTGATTGCTGATTTTTCCCTCCCACTGATAGTAAAACAGGGGTACAGGCGGCATTTTATCCTTATTTTCTTCCTCGGGGTCCAAATCAGTATGACACCAGACGCAATCATTATCAACAACCATATCGACAGTGCCTAAAGCACCTGCATGAGTGATTGAACATTTGTTCATCACTATGGGACTGTCAAGACCGAACAAATCGCCTTTATTATTTCTGATGCGGCATTTCGAAAATTGGACATTCGATGGATATTGGCTGGTATTTATAAGGCTGAATTGCCGATTGTCGTGGAAATCGCAGTCAATAAATTTGAAATTGGAACCTCCATACAAGGAAAGAATAGAATAGCTGCAATCGCGGATGATTGTACGTGTACATTCCAGCGTCTCCGTAGTACTGGCAGTAATGCCTTCCGTGCCGCATCCGTATAGGTCGCAGTCGTCAATCTTTATATTTTTACAATTATTGAAATTAAGCACTCCTCCGGTACAATATCCTTCTTCGGTATGCCCTATTTCAAGATGCCGCAATGTTATCCCATTACAGTTGGTAAAGGTGAGAACATTGGAATAATGCGGCTCGATTACAATTTTAGGTCTTTCTTCTCCGGCTCCTACTATTTCCAGATTGTTCAAGTGAATAATGTTCATCTCCATGCCAGAAAATTCAGATCCGATGGCCATCACACCTGTGAATGCTTCCGTCTCAGAAATCATTCCTAAGTCCGCAACTCCGGCTATCTTCCTCTGAACCGAGAATTCAAGAACCTTCGAGAGATTGATATAGCTGCCTTCTGCCACTGTGATGACGCGGTTACTTCCCAATGCACGAATCAGCTCCATCTCGTTTCTGACCGTTATTTTTGTCAGGTCGGGGTCCTTTGCATGGCCCTGAAAAAACAGAGCCATGAAAAAGATACTTACAAGAACAATCCGAGAAAAGATTCTTTTTCCCATATCTTCAAAAATTTATAAAACAAACTATTTATCAAGCAGGATTACCAAAACGATTCGCGACTTTCTCGCCTTCTTTTATCAATAATACAAGGAACCAGATAGAACCTATAAGAGGTATAAGATTGATAAATATCCAACCTCCCCCTTTACCTATATCGTGTAGTCGTCGTACACTGACTGCCAATGTCGGCACAAGCAATCCCAATATAACAATTATCTGCAGCACTAAAATGATATAATAAAGGAATGAGATACTTGCTACAAGATTCATCAAGATAGAGAATACAGCCCCGATGATGAAATAAACCAAATAAAACATCCAAAATTCACTTCTACCGGCACGTCCTTTGAACTGCGCATACTTACCAAGGATAATCTCCATGAAATTTGAAATAATTGCTCCCATAATCTTTAAATTTTAAGTTAATAAATCATATTACCTTTATAATTGACGTCTGAAGCAAATTTATCAGTATTTATTACCGCAGGTTAGGAGAATCAGATCAAAAAACAGTATTATAAAAACTTTTTTCGTTTAGAGAATCAGGATTATTCGAATGAATTATTCAATTATATTCTTGATTTATAACACTTTATTCCTCCTGTTTTCTCTCTAGAAACAGGTATCATATTTCTTTATTTCATCCTATAGTTTGGGAGTTTTCCTATATTGACTGGGAGTAACATTGAACACTTGTTTGAAAACACGTGTAAAATAACTTGTATCTTCGAAGCCACAAACCATGGCAATGTCTCCGACAGGTTGTTCTGTAGAAGAAAGTAGCCTGGCTGCCTTCTCCATACGGATACGGAGGATGTAGGTGGTGGCAGTACAGTCTGTTATAGCACGGATTTTCCTGTTAAGTTGCGATCTGCTCATGCACATTCTGTCGGCAATGAAATCCGCATTCAAGTCTTTATTTGCCAAATGGCCATGTATAATTGATGTCATTCGATTCAGGAAGTCACGATCCCTAAGTGACAATTCAACGTTTTGGACAGAACCTTCCTGTAAGGCTCTGGAGAATTTGTCACGCAACTGACGGCGCTGCTCCAACAGTTTTTCGACACGAACAAGTAACTCCTCTGCATTGAAAGGTTTTATCAAATAGGCATCCGCACCTTCTTCCAATCCACGAATACGATCCACATCACTGCTTTTTGCCGTAATGATAATGATAGGGATATGGTTCAATATTTCCGACTGCCGTATTTCATGACAAAGAGTATAGCCATCCATGCCGGGCATCATCAGGTCTGTAAGTATGAGGTCGGGCATGCAATTTTTCGCTTTATCAATACCTTCTTTGCCGTCAGAGGCATAATTAAGATGGTATTTATCCTTTAATAGGGTACTGATGTAAAATGAAATATCCGGATTGTCCTCCACAATCAATATGGAAGGACACAGATTATCTTCAGTGTCATTATCTTCAACCTGAATATTTTCGAGATTATTCTTTTCAGGAAGCTGTTCTGTAATGTCGGTAGCATCTATCCATGGAAGTCTCTCTATCGTATCTTGATTAATTGGTATATAAACTGAAAAGACTACCCCTTCGCCTTTCTTGTTGCACACTTTGATACTGCCGTTCATGCTTTCAACCATCTGGCGTGTGTACGGAAGACCTATACCTGTTCCTATCTGTTTCTTGTTGTTTGATCCCCGATAGAACGTATCAAACAACCGTGGCAATTCCTCCTCGGGAATTTCTTTACCGGTATTGAAAACCTGCAACATCAACAACGAATTCTCTTTTTTCATTTCTACCCTGACAATTCCATTGGCTGGAGTATATTTCAGTGCATTTGAAAGCAGATTGCGCATTATTTTCTTGAAATATTCTGGAATAAAATCCATCTCAATGCTATTCGACTCAGGAATAAACAGCAGGTTTATATATTGCGAACAGGCATATTCGCGATAACTGTCAAGTGTCATTCGTATGAACGCGACAATATTTCCCCTATACCATTGTTTACGGTCGGCCTTTGCCATAAGTTTTGTCATGTCCAACAACTGATTTATTAAATCAAGCAAGTTACTACCCTGCCGTTGAATGGAACTGAGGTAACGTTCCGCCTCGTCTTTAGACACTTCATTCTTCTGCATTTGTTCTACCAATCCTAGAATTACGGTGAGTGGTGTACGAAACTCGTGTGTGATATTTGTGAAGAATCCTGTACGTATCTGTTCCATCTGTCGCAAAGTACGGTTTGTTTTCGACCTCATCCGCAAAGCATACCAAAGGAATGCTATAGCCGAACCAGTCATCAAAAGAATCAGAATGCTAACTACGAGGATAATTCGCTTGTTGCGTTGTTCCTCAATGAAATTCTGTTTTACCAGATCTATTTCCTGAGCGTTTTTTTCTATTTCGTATTTTATTCTCAGGTTTTGGAGATGATTGATGCTTTCCTCATTTTTCACGCTATCGGCGTATGCCTTGCTCTGTATATAACTGTCCAAAGCTCTTTTGCAGTCGTTTTGTCCTAAAAAATATATATAGTCCAGATTATGGATGGCACTAAGATGTTCGTACGAATTGATGGCCTGTGCCGTTTCCCTTGCCTGCGACAAATAAGTTTGAGCCCGAACCGGATTATTGAGTTTGAGAAGTACACGTGACATTGAAATGCACGACTCCAGCCAATGCCAATAGTCGCTTTTTCCTTTCATTATGTCATAAGCCTTGTTGTAGTTGGTTAGAGCCTCATCAAGTTCCCCTTTTTTTTCGTGAAGGCGTCCGAAATGATTATAGCAAAGGGATATTCCTAAATCGGATTTTGCCTGCTGATTATATGACAAGGATTGCTTGAAATATACATAAGCCGAGTCGTATTCTCCCCGGCTTTCAAAAATAGAACCTAAGTTGGCTGTGTTGATGGCCTGACCCAACGCGCTGTTCAGTTCCCTTTCTCCGGCCAGGGAATTGCGGAATACTCTTTCTGCCGCATTATTATTTCCCAAAGAGAGATAAATATTCCCGATACCGTTGATGGCTATCAGACGGTTTTTCCTGATAGCATACGTTCTTCCCTTCATTCTCTCTATCAGACCCAATGCTCTGAAATGATACTCTGAAGCTTCGGTCAGTATACCGATACGCCGGTAGTTGGTTCCAAGATTATTCAGTGCTTTTACGACTTCAAGTGTGTCGTTCATCATAGTGGCTATCTCCAGACCTCTTTTATGATACTGGATGGCATCGTCGAAAAAGGAGTTTTCACGACATATTTTTCCTAATTGTCCGTAGGTGGCAATCTGTCCGTACATATTGTCTGACGCTTTAAAAGAATCAAGCAAAATCAACAAAGAATCCGTGTTACGATTTTTTTGCAAAATAGAGTCAATTCCTTTCCTGTCCTCTTCCGAATATAATGGCGCGTTACTCTTCTGGCAAGCAAATAATATTGAAAGCCCTACAATAAGGATATATAAATATGTTTTCATAAACCGTTCACGTATTTCTTATACAACTTACATTCTGACTTGCCCTGTAAAGAGCTTCACCGATATGTTAATAATGGCATCAACTATATTTCTGCTAGCAAAGTTAATATTTTATTGCATGAACAACCAGAACTTAAAGTAAAAATGGATATTAACATTTAAATATTTGTAAAACTCATAATATAAGATTTGAATCGTGGATAAATCCTGGAATTCACCTTCAGTAGATACTTCTACATCAGGATATAACATGGTTAAAATTGTTCAAGTATGCGTATTCTTTTTTCAATAGGAGGATGGGTAGCAAATATTCCACCAAGGTTTCCGATAAAACCTTCCGCCTTGTTTCCTGGATGCTGAATAAACAACTGGGCAACATCTTCACGTGTCACCGCCTCAATGTTAGGATCCTTGGCAATCTTGCTCAAGGCAGAAGCAAGAGCAAGCGGATTCTTTGTCATTTCAGCTGCTCCGGCATCAGCCAGATATTCCCTTTTTCGCGAAATGGCGAATCTCATCAGTGTTGCCAATAATAAACCTATCAGGGCTACTATAATAGCCAAAAACAGTACCAGCATGACTGCTCCATCGCTATTGTCATTCTTTTTTTTAGAACTGCCACCAGACAAAGATGATATTGTCGAGAATGCCAATTGAGCCACCATTGAAAACACACCTACAAACACAATTGAAACAATGAGCAGATGTACATCGTGGTTGCGTATATGCGACAGTTCGTGCGCTATGACCGCTTCCAACTCTTCGTCTTTTAGTCGGTCTATTATCCCATTCGACAAAGTAACTGTATATGTCCGTTCGTTGATTCCACTTGCAAAGGCATTGAGCGACTCATCATTTATAATATTAATTTTCGGTATTTTCATGCCCTGACTCATACAAAGATTCTCTACCAGATTGTAGACACGTTTGTTTTTTTTTCTTTCGAGTGTAGTTGCTCCTGTAGATACTTTTATTATATACGTATTCAAAAAATAGGCTATGGTGAACCATACGAAAACCACTCCAAGAACATAAGGAACCGAATTCAAGTAAACGGAGTTGACAGAAAGCCAGAAGTGTCCCTCTGTTTCAGCTTCTTCAATAAAACCCAGCCATGCGAGAAGGAGAAAAAAAATGTACACCATACCTAAGACAAGGCATGGGAACATAAAAAGCAGGAGCATAGAACGGAAATCGTTTCTTCTTTTCTGTGCCTGTATACCGATATATTCCATTAATAGTATTTTATTAAGATTTTCAGAAATTGATTTCCGGAGCCTTATCCATTGTCTGGCGCTGCCCACCAAGATCAAACATCATTTCTTTTTTGAATCCGAACATGCCGGCAAAGATATTCGACGGAAACGTTTCTACAGCATTGTTAAATTCTTTAGTAGCCGAATTGAAATAACGCCGTACTGCGGCTAGTTTGTTTTCAACATCGGATATTTCCTCCTGCAACTGTAAGAAGTTCTGGTTGGCTTTAAGATCCGGATATGCCTCGAGAGTTACGCGCAGCCCTGCCAGTGCTGAAGACAAAGCGTTTTCAGCTACAATCTTATCATTGATAGTGCGGGCATTAATGGCTCCATTGCGTGCAGCAACTACCCTGTCTAGGGTATCTTTTTCGTGTGTGGCATAACCTTTCACCACAGTAACGAGCTGCGGAATCAAGTCGTGGCGCTGTTTCAATTGAACATCAATATCAGCGAAAGCATTCTCTCTATTATTTCTCAATTTTACTAAACGGTTGTACAGTGTCATTACCCATATTCCGAGCAACAAGATGACACCTAAGCAAATCAATAGTGTAGTCATATAATTCACAATTTATGATTAAAAGTCAGGTATAAAAAATATATAATTATTATGGTAATCCCCGCAAATTAAATTTTTTCCATACATCATCCTTTTGGTATGCTTCCAATGATTCTGCGGGTGCATATACAAGTATATCCGGACTGGTATTATAAAAAAGAAACGTTGTTATTTCCGGAGAATCGGCAGCCAGTATGGTAATTTGTGTGAGAGAGAGGAACAATTGGAGAGTGCGTCTTTTGCAATATATTTCCCATTTCCGGGATAGTTACAAATCCGGAAAGATAGCTGTAATTATTTTCAAGACTTTCCTGTTTATACGTCACCTCCACGGTCTTTGTGCCTATGTCTATAATGTTGTAACATAAATCACCGACTTTGAAATTGTATGCCCAAATACCCGTTACGGATAATAGTATAATGGAAATAGTAAGTACTGTCGTTTTCATATTCCTACTAATTATTTTTATAATTTACTACCTGCACCTCAACCACCGAAACTGCCACAGCCATAGTTTCCATGTCCAGAGCTGCTGCCATACTATTTCTTCGAGAAGATCCGCTATTGCTTCTACTGTCATCTGATTTAAATCACTTCAGATATTTGGCAATGGTATGCATACTATATTTTCAGCAGAGACAAGCATGAAGTCATATAGCGAATCTGTATCTGCTTGCAGACAGTATCGGTCAACTTCAGTCCTATCTAAAGAATCCAAAGAAGAAAAATAGAGCTGCATGCCTTGTAGAAACATTTTCAGCCTTTCCGATTGTCATGTTGGAGGCATTTCTCACACTACCATTGCTTTCCACTTTCCCAATCTTGACATTGGATGCATTTTTTACTGTGCCATCGTTTTCAATAGCTCCCAACCGACTGTTGTTCTTGTTCCAAACTTTTCCATTACTATCAATCTTTCCTATGAGGATGTTGCCCGCATTGCGTATCTCTCCTGAGGATGAAATAGACCCAATTTTGACGTTGCCAGCATTTCTTACTGTTCCGTCACGTTCAATTTTTCCAATAGCGACGTTGGAATTATCACGAATAGTTTGTGCACCGGCAAACTGAAAAATACCGAATAGAGCCAGCATTGTAATGATTAATCTTGTTTTCATAACTGTAATTATTTGGTTAGTAATTAAATATTTATCTATCACAGTACTACCGTACTTACCGTCTTATCCAAACTATTAAGAATTAACATTCTCCGTTATAATAAGTTACATTTATCTACTATAGCAAAATTATCGTAATATATAATCGTGAGTTAGGAAAATATGATCAAATATCAGGATTATAGGACTGTTTTTCGATTATATAATTAGGATTATTTGATATAAAAAAAATACTATGCGACTAATTTACAACGATTTAATCATCCCATTTCTTAAACTGGATTCCTCAAAGCCACAACCCTTGGCAAAATCTCTTAATGATTTCCCATCCTAAACAAAAGTTGTGCTAAAGATGTTTTCAAAACTATTTCAAACAGTTTTCCCACAAAAAAGAACTGCCCGAAGATCACTCCCCAGGCAGCCCCAATCATCTAATTATCACACTAGATAATGATAACAGTTAATTTTATATGAAATGATTGTGTGTGTTTACACTATTATTATTCTCCTCTTCCGCCACCAAGCGCCTGATAGAGACTTATCACACTCTGTATCTCCATAAAGCGGTTTGATACTTGTGTGAGTTGTGCGTTAAGCAATGACTGACGTGCGGTCAATACTTCAAGATAGTTTGTAGTTCCGTACTCCATAAGCAAAGAGGTGCTGGTTACAGTCTTTTCCAAAGCTGTCACCTGTTTCTGATACAACTCTGTCTTTGATTTACTTGACTGATATGCTGTCAGCGCATCGTTTACTTCCGCTCCAGCGTTAAGCAGTGTCTGCTGGAAACTCAGACTTGCTTCTTCCTGCTGAGCCTTGGCTATACGGAGCTGGGCTATGTTCTGTCCACGGTTGAACAACGGCATTGTCAACTGTCCTATAGCTGTGGCTATGAACTTGGCAGGATTTACAATTATTGAACCAGCGGCATTCGTCCATCCTGCACTTCCGCTTAAAACTATAGAAGGATAGAAAGCCGAACGTGCCTGGTTCGTTACATAAAACGCAGCTTCCAGCGAACGTTCTGCCGAACGTACGTCAGGACGGCTTGACAACATCTGCAACGGAACGCCTATTGACAAGTCGTCAGGCATTACCTGGTCTGCCAGTTTTCCACGCTCGTAATTACGGGGAGTCTCAGCCAGCAGCAGCGCCAGAGTATTCTGCGTCTGGTTTATCTGTTCTTTAAGATCGACCACAGATGCCTGCACGCTGTAATATGTTGCTTCCATCTGCGATACACCCGCCTCGTTATACTGACCGGCATCCATCAATGCACGTGCGGCGGCAACTGTTTCTTTCCATGCCTCCGCTGTTTCTTCCGACAGTTTCAGTTGTTCGTCCAGCATGAGAAGCGTATAATATGTATTGGCAACATTGGCAATCAACTGTGAACGTACTGCCTGTTTATAGTCAACACTCTGGGCATACAATGCCTGAGCCTGTTTCTTTGAGTTGCGCATACGTCCGAATATGTCGAGTTCCCAACTTGCTGTAACAGGAAGTTCATACGATTTTGTAGCTTTCTGAGAGTCAAAGCTGCTTATTGTTCCTTGTGGAGCCAATGCGAATGAAGGAAGAAAAGCCAGTTTGGATGACAACAGTGTAGCCTTAGCCTCTTCTATACGCAACTGTGCGGACTGATAGTCGGTATTGTTCTGCAATGCCTGGTCTATATAGGACTGAAGATAACTGTCTGTGAATATTTCTTTCCAGTCCGAATTTCCGAAATTCGTTGTATCGGCTACTTCCACATTTGCTCCGTACAGGCTGTCAGGAACAGTTTCCGCAGGTTTATATTTTGGGGTCTTCTGGAATTTGGAGTGATGGGTATTGCGAATGGTATATTGACAATCTATACGCCCTATGTGTAACAATCTGTATTTTAGCTTGTTCTTACGCTTCTACACATTTAAACACAATTGAGCCATTTGTAGGGGCGAATTATAGCTTTTAGATATCAGTCTTATTGATTATCAACAATATACAAAATTGTATATGTTCCATATACGCTGATATTCAGTCATCTAGGGTTATCACTCCAAATGTCGGATGAACCATTTTTTAGGCAGACTGTCAACAGAACTATTGAAGATTGGCGGCAACGATAATAAGGATGCCTATATGAGAAGATTTTTGAACGGAGATGAACATTTGGACAATCACATACAAAACATATATGTGAAGTCTGCATCGATGGTGAGCAAAGGAAAAATTGAACTTTCAACCAAAGGTTATGAACTGAATTTCGTTCGTAGGAAAGAGTTGCAAACTTACTTTCCTGCACTTGATAATTTTAATTTTAACCTTGAAATCACGTTTGACAACCAAGAAACGCCTCAGAGCATTATTTTCAATGCTATCTGCATGACAGAAAGTCAATACAAAGGAATGTTGCTAACCCAAAAGAAGTTGGATAGAGGAAAGACTTTTGTCATATTTACAGAAGCCGTGCGTCTGACTGATCAGGAAGATGGCATAAAAATAGTGTTATGTAGGTTGAAAGGGGTAGCGAAAGGTCTATTGTAAAAATGTAACATCATACGTTTAAATTCTATCTGAAAGATATAATTAGTATGCCAGCCATTATGGATATCCATAATGGCTGGCTTTGATTTTAAAAGATAATCATAGTCAAAAACAGACGATACCAATTATGAAAAAGCACCATGTAATTTATATTTTCTTTTTCAACCTTCCTTTTGCAGATATTGCATATGGGCAATTTACCTATGGAACAACCGGACTGCTACACATGCCCACGGCTGACATGCAGCGGGACAAGACCGTAATGACCAGAGCGTCTTACTTGGACGTAGCAGCCGCGCCCGGCGAATGGAGTTACAACACTTGGAACTACTACCTGAACTTGACAATTTTTCCTTGGTTGGAAGTAGGCTATGTATGTACGCTGTTGAAAATGGCAGTGCCAGAATTGCAGTTGCACAACAAGTTCCGCAATCAAGACAGGCATTTTGCCGTTAGATTGCGACTGTGGAAAGAAAGTTGGTGGAAGCCGTGGACACCGCAAGTGGTGTTGGGAACAAATGACCCTGGTATGAGTTCACACAGTAATGGATTTGGCTCTGCCTCTGCCACTGGGAACGATTATTGGAATCGCTACTACTTGGCTATGTCCAAGCATTTCTCGTGGAAAAAGGTGGCAGACATCGGAGTCCATGTGGCGTATCTCTATAACCGCAGGGAACTGAATCACTACAATGGACTGGTCATCGGTGCCAACCTGCGCTTCAACCTGCCCGAAAGTTCGTTCGGAAACAAGTTGTAGAACGGCCTGAACCTGATGGTAGAATATGATTAGTGCACAGTGAATGTGGAAGGCAGCTATTCGGTGTAGAAAGACCGAATCGATGTGGTGGCTGAGTTGAACCAATGCAAACACCTTTCGAGCGACATATATTTCAAACTATGCCTATTTTGACGACAAATAATGTTGAATAATAGTTGGAAGCCTTTCTCCTTGTCTTGAACTTAGAGCAAGGGCTTTTCTTGTACTTGCGCCATTATAAAAATTCAAAAACACCCATAGAAAAGCGTCAATCATTTGCGTAACTCATAAGAATTTCGTATATTAGTATTCTGAAATTCAATTTATTATGGGATATATTATATTGATTGTACTGGGATATTTCCTGCTAAAAATCTGCGGAAAGATACTACGAAAGGTATGTTCGGCTGAAACCACAGCCTTGTGGTTGGCCGTACTGTTCTGCTGGCTCATATTGGATTGGTTCTGGGTGGGTGCCATTTTATTGGCTTGGCGATACATCTTGATACCAGTTACAAAGTACCAAGAACGGCATCCGAAACAATACAAACGGAATGACTATGGGGGTACAAATTGGAACAAGGTCATTCTATGGGCAATTCCCATCTTCTGGCCTATACTGATAGCAAGGATGTTCCTGTCGGGCAAGACCTACAAGCCGACGATGAACGAATATGACTACGAGCAGTTCCTGAAAAGGAACGGGAAGTGAGCTTAGTCGTCTGCTACCAAATGCGCCAATGCTTCCGCACGTGTTTCACGAACGAATTGCAACAGGATGGCCGGGTCGATGTGCTTCTTGCCGTATTTGGCGGTAATGTGCAAGTGTGGCCCGGTACTACGTCCTGTGTTGCCACTGATGGCCACTACCTCGCCAGGCATGATTTGTGCGCCTTTCTTTACCAATGTTTTCGACAGATGGCAATAACTGACTGTGTAGTCACCGTGTCGGATGGTCACATAGTTGCCTGAACGCTTGTCGGATGACACCTTAACCACCTCGCCCGGCATCATGGCATAGACCTCCTCATTCCTTGCCTGCAAGTCCAAGCCGTTGTGGTTGCTCCGCTTGCCACTGAGAGGGTCTTTGCGCCGTCCGTAAGGTGAAGTAACTATGATTTTCTTCAAAGGATAAGAAACACTCATATAACAGCCAATCCATCGGCTGTGCATTTCGTCTAAATGTTTCCCTGCCATCGATGGTTGAGAAACAAGATTATCGGCCTCTCCGGCTTCGGGGAGGCTTTTTGTTTCCTTTGGCTCCGCAACTTCTTCCACGTTATACAGCGGTTTGTTGTAAGCGATGGTGTGGAACTGCGCTTGTACGGAGAGGAAACAAGAAGATAAGGTGAATAGTAGCCATGACTTTTTCATGGCACAAAAGTAATATGTGGCTTGCGTAAAAGCGGAAAGACGATAGTGGGAATGGCTATATTATAAGATTTTATAGGGAATCAGACCTGTCAATCAGACTTCGCAACGATTATACAACGGATGCCTGAAAAAATGGAGAAATCTCTCTTAACTTGGAAGTTACACCGTAAAAAACATTATATTTGCAAACTGTAAGAAGCAACTGCATTACCAAAGTGAGGTCGTATCAATCAAGCAACCAATGATAATACAGTTGCAACATAGCAAGAATCGTATGACAGACATCAGAAGAGAATTATATGCTTTGGTACAAAAAGGTGAATCGGCCGAAGTCGAGTTCAAATCCGCCCGTGGTGGTTTTCCCGGCAGCTTTTGGGAAACCTATTCGGCATTTGCCAATACCAACGGGGGTACAATCATATTGGGCGTACAGGAAAAGGAAGGGAAATTCTTATTCGATGGCCTTTCCGAAGAAACGGCACTCAAATACAAGAAAAACTTCTGGGACAATGCCCATAACCGTGGAAAGGTAAGCGTCTGCCTGCCCCACGAACAGGACGTGGAAATCAAGGACGTGAATGGGGCCTATTTGTTAGTTTGCCACATTCCCCGGGCTGAATACAATATGCGTCCTGTGTACCTCACGACCAACCCCATTGGCAATACCTATCGCAGGAATCATGAGGGCGATTACCAGTGTACAGACGCGGAAGTGAGACGGATGTTTGCTGATGCGGAACATGAGAGCCATCCGCAAGATGCCATCATACGAAAAGGATTCACCATTGAGAATGCCATTGACCTGCCGTCACTGCATCAATACCGGCAGTTGTTTACCAACCTGCACCCCACCCATCCTTGGGTAAAGCTCACGGATGACTTGCAGTTCATGGAGAAGATAGGTGCTTATTCCCACAACATAGCGACAGGTGAAAGCGGTATCACTCGTGCCGGACTTTTGATGTTCGGCCAATCCGACATGATAACCAACCCTGCCGGAGAGCCCTATTATTTTGTGGACTACCAAGAGCGGTTGTACACTGATGATGCCAAGGTACGGTGGACCGACCGCATCTATCCAGATGGCACATGGGAGGCCAACCTGTTCCAATTCTATATACGAGTGTACAATAAGCTCATACAAGCCCTGCCAAAACCGTTCAAGTTGGTAGGCGATGAAAGGCAAGAGGAAACTGCCGCCCATGATGCTGTGCGTGAAGCACTTATCAACTGTATTGTGCACCAAGACCTGAATGCGACTGGTAACATTGTGGTACGCCGAACGGAAACGGAACTGACCTTCTCCAACCCCGGCATGATGTTAGTGTCGAAGCAACAATACTTTAAAGGAGGAAGAAGCATCTGCCGTAATCCGACTTTGCAAAAAATGTTCATGTTGTTGGGCAAGGCAGAAAAAGCCGGAAGCGGCGTGGACAAGATATTGGCCGGATGGAAAGAATTAGGTTGGGATGAGCCTAAGTTGACCGAAGAAGTGCAGCCCGATTATGTGGTGTTGACATTGCCAATTGGGAAAACCCCACAAGAAAACCCGGTAAGAAAACCCGATAAGAAAGAGAAAAACCCGACAAGAAAACCCGATAAGAAAGAAGTGAGAAGACAACAAATCATAGAGTTCTGTACAGAACCCAGATCTTCATCCGACATATTGGAAATGTTAGGGTTAAAAGATAAGGAAAACTTGATGGAGGTTTATATAAACCCAATGATTGCCGAGAACTTGTTATCCATGACAGAACCCGACAACCCGACAAGTCGAAATCAAATGTATATAACCATCAAGGCAGCAAAATTCTAATTGCAGTTGTAAACAGAACAACCTGATACCTGAATGGGGCTTCCTGGCATGAACGTGCCTTGGGAAGCCCCATTCTTCGTTTGAAGTATGATTGACAGTATGATTTTTCGCTATAGCTATAAATAACCCAAAATCCAAGCACTTTTCTTGCCGACATTTATTTGACTTCATTCTGCCACCTTACATTTGTCCGAGTGTAACAACTATAATTTGGACGAATGAACAGATACAAATTCTCGGAAGAGGAAGTGCCCTACGGCATCCTCGAACAATTCGGACTGACAAGGGAGATGATAGGCGACCTGCCGATGGATGTACTGCAAGCCATCCATTCAGGTCGCCGTTCCCCCATTTTGCCCATCCGTATAGACGATTCGGACGGCAACACCATCCATGCGAGGACACGCTTCTCGTTGGTGCGGCGCGAGGACGGCACCGCCGATGTGCTGTTTTATCCCGTGCTGGTAGAAAGCCGGCTAGAGCGTTTCAGCGAAGAACAGAAACAACGTCTCTTGGAGGGAAAGCCCGTCATCGCACCGATGCTGGGAGACAGTGACAATCCCGTGCAGGCATTCCACCAGATCGATGCCGGCACGAAGCAAATCCTTTCCGTGCCCACCCCCGTCATCGGGCGCAACCTGCAAATCATAGCTGATGAATTCCATCTTTCTACAGCGGAAATCAACTGCCTGCAAGTGGGTGAACCGCTGACCGTGGCGGAAGGTGACGAACTGATGACCATCGGCATCGACCTGAACGAGCCGACCGGCATTTTGGTGTGCGTGGGTGACGGCGTACAATGGAAGCAGGAAACGAAACGCGAGTGGGACAAGTTTAACTTCGGCTGTTTCGGCTGCTGGGTGGCAGACGGCGAGGGCGGCCTTGACTATGTGCACGAGGACGACTACACTGAAGAAATGTGGAACGAGTTGAAGCGGAGCAGCCAACGCAGGATGCAGAACGCCAACGCTCCCAAACTGTAAGGCATCATGGCAAAGGAAGAATACTATTCGGAAGAGACTCTCGTGGAAAAAGTGCAAAGCGGTGAATATGGTTGGAAAGACTATGTATGGCACCATTCGAGGGAATGGAGGACGGAATACGAAAAGTACTGCCGCCTGCGTGACCTGCCAATGGACGACGACACTGCCTTGCGCTTCCTCGACATGAAGCAGGAAGAGATAGAAACGGCACTCGCCAGCGGCGATGCCTGATTACCATATAACGGTATTAGAACAACCTGAGATGAGCATACGAAAGAATACCACCCCCCGACCCTTGGAACTGCCGCCGGAGATGCGGGACATCCTGGCCCGCAACGGCATGAGGGGACACATAGCGGGAAGCAGCGAGGGATTTGTCCTGATTGTACAAGGGCATGACTCCCCGTTGCTTTCCTATCCCATCACCGAAAAACAGCTGCAAGCCCTGACCGAATGGGGTACGAACTACGCCAACCGAAGGTGCTACAACACCTTCGCAAGTATTGTAGCGGCGGATTTCGACTTGCCCAGAGATTTCGTACACGCACGGAACGCCAACGGACGAGTGGCCATGGGGCTACACGGCTACCGCATCGGTACGGGCGAATACGGGCGGCTTGGACGCCCATTTCCTTTGCGCCACCCTTGGGGAGCCTGCTTCCTCGGCTGGACACCCCGCCAACAGGACGGCTTCCACCTGCGACGCATCGGCGGCAACCTTTACTATCCCGGCGCACCGATAGTGCCCAACCGGCCTGACGGACGCATGAAACCTGGAGAGTTGCAGAGCGGCGGTTATGGCTTCTACTACAAGGGGCATCCCACCACTACGGTGGCCGGGCAGGATGTGTTGGAGGAACTGGAAACGGTCATCACGCCCTTGCAACCGAGGCCACGTCCCACCGAACCGGCCAAACCTTATCACACCCTCATTACCTCACCCGTCTATTTCACCAACGAGAAATGGCAGGAATGCCTGGCAAGCCACGGCATACTTATCGACCCCGAACGCAAGACGCTGACCATACAATCCGCCTCCATTCCCGCAGACCTGCAATATGACCTGACCGATGAAGAACTGGCGACATTGACCCACAATTCCGCGCAGGAAATGCCGGTGGAAAAGCGGCTGGAAATCATCAATGGCATCATCAAAGAGGACTTTTCCGTTCCCATCACGATGGATATGCTGAACAGCGACAAAATGATTGCCATCGAACTGCATCCGGCTGTCACTGAAGACCTGAACCGCCAGCTTGCCCAAGCGGAGCAACTGGAGCAAGGAATGCAGGGATTGCAAGGCGGGCAAGGACAATATGCCAATGAAGGGTTATCTGTAGTGCCCGAAGAAAGGGAGCTGCCCAAAGGTACGGTGGTGATGGACGGTAACGACCTTGCTTATATCCATCCCGACAAGGGCTGGTACAGGGAGGGGCGGCACGGACGGGAGGTAACGGTGGACGAGATTCGGGTAGAGCCCACCGAGATCGAGGGCAAGTACCGTATGACCGCCGTCATTGACGGAGAGGCCGTGAGCCACGAAATCACCCAGAAGCAATATGACAAGTTCATGGCCATCGACGACTACCACCGCTTGAAACTGTTTTCCAAGATATTCGGGGAAGTGGACATGAAATCGAGGGACAACGTGCCGTTGGGAACGAAAATCGGGGCGGCTTTGTTGGCGGGCGTGGCCGTTATGGGCGAACTGGGCCGTGGCCCACGCCCCGACATCTACTTAGAAAGGCACGGCCCTCCACCCCCACGCTGCTATTTCAAGCCCGGTGTGGACACACCGATGGATGTGGCGGCACGCAACTACGAGGCGGCCGTGAACACGGAACGAATGCAGCATGAGATGCGGCATGGAATGTGATTCAACGAAGAATGAAGAATTAAGAATGGGGAATTGAGAATTGGTCATGGCAGAACTGACTTACGAGGATTACAAGAGGCGACTGAGCATACAGGAATTGCTGGTGGACGCAGGCTATCGGCTGAACCGTCGTGACGGACTGCGTTATCCGTCGTATGTCCGCATTGACAGCGACGGGCGCAGGGTGCGCGGCGACAAGTTCATCGTCACCGGCAACGGCTTCTGCTGCTTCCAACCACCCGAACGCAAGAACTACAACGTCATCTCCTTCATCAAGGAACATCCCCACTTCTTTGCCGAATACACTCCGGGGATGTCCGCCGACCGGTTGGTCAACCTCGTATGCCGCCGCCTGTTGAACGAACCGCAGGAAATCCGTGAAACAAGGATATTCAACCCCGGCAAGGAGGGCAAACCGTTTGATATCGACGAATACGACCTGCAAGCCTTCCGCATGGACGATTGGGAGAGCCAGAAGAAGTTCTATCCCTATTTCAAGAACCGGGGCATAAACCTCGACACCCAACGTGCCTTTTGCGGCCATTTCTTCCTTGCTTCCAGACATCGGACGGACGGCAAGGCATTTACCAACCTTGCTTTCCCATTGTCGCTTCCCGCGTGGCCGGGCCAACAGATTGTCGGTTTGGAAGAACGCAGCCGCCCCAATGCCGAGGGGAAGACCGCTTACAAGGGCATGGCGGCAGGGAGTAACGCCACCGAAGGCATGTGGATAGGCAGGCTTGAGCAGCACCGCAGCGATGTGGGCTATACCACACCGCTGTCTGGAGCAAAGGATGTGTATTGGTTTGAGAGCGCCTTCGATGCGATGGCGTTCTACCAAATTGAAAAGAAGGGAAATGTGGCATACGCCGACTTGGGAAATGCCGTGTTTGTTTCCACGGGCGGTACCCCGAGCGTGCGGCAGTTTGCCGGAATGCTGGAGCAGACACCTAATGCCAACCACCACCTCTGTTTCGACCGCGACCGCGCGGGGCAACTCTATGCCGTGAACTTCGCCTTGCAGATGAACGGGAGGGTATTCAACTCGCATACGACCCAAAAAGACACCTTGGTTGTCACCGACTTGACAGGGAAATACGGGCGGCACGAAATGAATGTGGCCACCTTTGACTTTGACGCCATCTGTAAGGAACTCGGCTTGGATAAACAGCATATCGATTACCGTCCTCCCAGCGAGGGTTACAAGGACTGGAACGACCAACTCTTGGACAAACGGATGGACGAGAGCATGGAACAAGATAATACAGAAGAAAAACAAACCAGATTCAGGCGATGACACAGATTAATTCACAATCCCCATTCATGCTACCCGGCACCCTGCAATTACGACCACGGACGTTGCAGTTTTTTATCGACAACCTGCCGTTGCTGACGCTCGACCTGTGCGGTTACGCTTGTGCCGGGATGGACGGAATGCCGTTCAAGGGATTGTTGCTTTGGTTGTCAGTGGCCATGTCGTTGGTCTTGGCTTACCGTTTTATCTACCTCAAACGTATGATTTACCGCATTACGGACGAACAACTGATATATGAACACGGGGTGATTACCCGGAGCAGCGATTACGTGGAACTATACCGGGTAGTGGATTTCGCCGAGCGGAGCAACCTGCTGCAACAACTTTGCGGGCTGAAAACCGTGAGCGTCCATTCAGGCGACCGCACCACGCCACAGCTTGACATCATCGGCATGGGGATAAATGACGATTTGGTGACTGTCATCCGTGGACGGGTAGAATTGAACAAACGAAGAAAGGGAATCTATGAAATCACGAACCGTTAAGATATGGGCCATCGTATTTGCCTTGTGCGCCGGCATCCGGGTACAAGCGCAATTCGTGCAGACCAACCCTTTGGAATGGTTGGCCTTGGCAGAAGGCAACGAGGCTATCAATAGCCAGATACAAGACCAGATTGAAGACCAGACTAAAACGGCGGTCTTGCAGAACACCATCGCCGCCGAGTTCAACCGCATTCATGAATGGGAACGCAAATACAGCGACTACCTGCAAACGGTGGAAGGTTATGCCTCCTCGCTGAAAGCAGCCACCACCCTGTATGAGGACGGGGTACGCATTTTCATCACTCTTGGCAAACTGCGCAAGGCCATCACCCACAATCCGCAAGGCATTGTCGCCACGATGAGCATGAACAACCTCTACATTGAAACGGCCACTGAACTTGTTTCGGTTTATACGCTACTCAGAAATGCCGTAGCTACCGGAGAGCCGCAGAACATGCTGACAGGTGCGGAACGGAGCGAAACCCTCTGGGCTTTGTCCGACAGGCTGGATGCTTTCAGCAAGAAACTGTACCTGCTGCATCTGAGCATCCGCTACTACACCATGACAGACGTGTGGAACAGCGTCACGGCCGGGATGATAGACCGTAGCAACGGGGAAGTGGCCCATGCTGCCTTAGACAGATGGAGGAGGGCGGCAAAAATCATTCAATGAAGAAAAAATAATGATGAATGAAGCATGGGAGGGATAAAGAAACATATCGTGATAATGGGCTTGCTGTTTGTCTGTTCGTTGCAATTAAAGGCGCAAATCGACCCGACCCTGGCCGGGATGGTGTACCTCTATACCGAAAAGGCGGAAGACCAGTTGAAGGCACAGGAACGGGCGATGCTGATGCAGACCACCGGGCATATCTGGACACGGGAGGAAGTGGAAGGCACGACGGACATCCAACGGAAGTTCAACGACTACCTCGATTCTTTCCGTGACATCATCAACTATGCGGCACAGATATACGGCTTCTACCACGAGGTAGGCAAGTTGGCCGAGAACATGGGAAGCCTGAACGACCAACTGCGCAGCCATGCAGGGAATGCCATTGCCGTGGCACTCACCCCGAACCGCAACCGCATCTATCAAGAACTGATATTGGGCAGCGTGGAAATCGTGAACGACATCCGGCAAGTATGCCTGAGCGACAACAAGATGACCGAGAAACAACGGATAGAATTGGTGTTCGGCATCCGGCCGAAGCTGAAAGCGATGAACAAAAAACTTCGCCACCTGACTTTGGCGGTGAAATATACCTCGCTGGCCGATGTGTGGGCGACCATTGATGAAGGGGCAAGGCCGCAGAAAGCGGACAAGGCAGAAATCGCCCGTGCCGCCATGCGCAGATGGAGAAGAAACGGAGATTTATAAACGGATGGAAACAACTACAAAATATTATAGGATATGGCAGGATGGTCAAGAATATTGGGTTTCGGCAAGAAGTTGGTCAACAACCCCGTCACCCGCTCGATGGGCGGGGCGGTGGTGCATCCCCAGCGTACCCTTGCAGGATTCGGGCACGCCACAAAAACGGCAGTGGTCGGAGGCGGCATGGGTTACCTTGCGTGGGAGAACATTGTGAACGACAAGCCGGTAGTGCGCACCGTGGCCGACGTGCTGGTCGGTGAAGAAAACGTGGACAAAGGGATGGAAATAGCCGGACAAGCCGCCGACCGTGTGGAACAGGCTGTTGACAAGGCAGGTGAAGCCCTGCAAGGCGTAAAGGATGGCGTTTCCACCATGAACCAGACATGGGGAGGTATCGGAACGTTCTTAGGCAACATAACTGGTGGGAACGGTTTGGATATGTTCGGCAATTTCTTCTCCAACTTGGGAAAAGGAAACGTGTCGGGCTTGGGAATGCTCGGCTTGGTAGCTTCCGCCTTGTTGGTGTTTGGCCGTTTCGGCTGGTTAGGCAAGATAGGCGGCCTGCTGCTGGGCATGATGCTTATCGGTAACCACTCACGGATTGAGCAGACGCATCCCATAGGGCAAACGCCGCAGGAGGGCCAGGAACGCCAAGGAGGAATGCGAAGATAAAACGGAAAGAAAATTGATAATAACGAGAATATGGACTATACACAAGAAATGAACCTTGTTTCCGCAAGCGGCTACTGTATGCCGTTTGAGGAACGGGACGGCGAAGTGAAGATGCTCTTGGGCTATGGGGAACAGGCCCATCCTAAGAGCGGCGAGACGTTTTTCCACCACGGCGTGGATTTTGGTACGCATCGGTACATACTGGCCGCAGTGGCCGACGGCGTGGTGACGGGAATCGGGAGCACCCCCAGGCAGGGGCTGTTCCAAGTGACACGGTACGGCAAGTATGAAGTGATCAACGCCCATTTGGCAAGGGCGATGGCACCGTTCGGGGCAAAGGTAAAGGCAGGGAGCGTGTTGGCCATCAGCGGCGACCTGCTCCACATGGAGGTGCGGTATGACGGAGAAGAAATCAACCCCATCGACTTTCTCACCATGATTTATGGCAATTTGAAGATGATGCAGCAACAAGGACATACCGGTATGCCCGACTTCGACACCCTCGAAATGGAGATACCCACTGACTATGACGATGACCGGGAGGAAATCGAGCAACTGATGCTCCGCTTCTATCCCGACTACCTTACGGACATCGCGGGCGGACAATACAAGGTATCCGGCCATACCGTCCAGTCGCTACGCAATATTTTCTCGCTTTCGGCTATCCGCAACTATTTCTATGAGGTGATACCCTCGTTGGCCAACCCGCTCGGCATCGGCAGCCGCTCCATACCCATCGCCGCCAAGGTACAAAACCTGCTGATAGGCGACTTCCTGGACTACTTGGCGTTCCGTCACGGGATGTTCCTCTCCACGTTGGACGAAAGCGGTAAAAAAAAAGACTTGACGAAGCGGTAGCCGCCATCGGCGTCACCGACCCGTTGGAAGGACTGGAGATAGACGTGCGCAGTTTCGACATACCCAGGCTTGTCACCGTCTATCCCGACCGGGCAGGTTTGCGTTGGTGGACGAAAGCCTGGTTCAACAACAAGGAGGATGGGGAAGCCTCGGTGGAGATCAACCGGCAAACGGCGGTGGGCTTTATCCACGATGAGATAGCCAAGGACACCCTGCTGGAGAAATACTATCCCAAGCAGATGGAAGCCTGCCGCCATGCGATAGAACAGACCAAGGAACAACTGATGAAGCAACTTAACATCATGTAACATCATGAGCAAGGAAATACAACATAGCGAACGGTTTGCCGAAGTGGAATACTGCCTGCAAAGCTACTTTGACACCCATTTCGTCCCTGTCATGCGTAGCGTGAAGGACTTCCTCGGCAAGAAACAGGCGGAAGAAATTGGCGAATACGCCCTCAGCCCGGTGGGGTTGCTTGGCAGCTTTGCCGCCGGTGCCACGGGTATGCCGGACAACACCCTGCAGTATCTGCGCCTGACGGGTGAATGGAACAGCAAGACAGCAGAGGACTATGTGGAGATGTGTCGCGAACGCATCGCCGGGAACAAGGATTTCACATCCGACCTGGCACTGTTGGCGCATGAATGGCGGGAGGCCGTGGTCGCCGAGATTGGCAGGGAGCAGTACGACAAGCTGTCTGCCCGGTTAGGTGGCGACCTTGCATACGCCTACGTGGACTACCGGGTGGAGCAGATGATGGTTGACCGTATGGTCAAAGAGCAGATGCCCAAGTCATCGGTGGAATATGTGCTGCGCAAGGGCATGGAGGGAAGCTTGTTCGGGTTTGCCGATTCGTTGATGCGCTCCCCCTTACAACAGGAGATAGCCGCAAGGGGCGAGGCCGCCTATAACCCTTCCACCGGGGAAAAGTGGGCCGGACGCGGCGTGTCATTGGCTGCCGATGCCGTGGCTACCGGCGGCATCGCATCTTGGGCGGCACTGGCAGGAACGGTGGGCTTGGAAGCCGCTTCCTACGGTGTGGAGTGGTACATCGAGGGCAAGGAGAATGCCGGAAAGAAACCGCCCACCGTAGAAGATTGCATCAGCCGTGCCGTGTTCGGTGCGGAGGATAACGTGTTCACTGGCTTCCGCAAGCAAGGAAACAAAATCCTATCCTACGAGAACGACTATGTGCTGTCGGTCAACAGCCAATTGGCCAAGCCGATGGGCATCCTTACCGAAAGACCAGTATGGGCAGATTGGATGGAGCAGAATGCCCTACCGGATTTTCCCAGCCTCCAGTCAATGTTTCCCGAGATATTTGAAGACAAACGCAACGATGAACGCTACAAGAATATGCCCTTGGTTGTGGCACCCGGACATGAGGAAGAATACTTGGCTGAGCAACAAGCCTTGCAAGAAGAACCAAAGGGTATAAACAGCTTGCCCCCCATTTCTACGGACGGGCAAGCACCGACATCAGACAGTCAAGGACCGACATCGGACGAGCCACAAATGCCACAATCGCCCCGACAAACTAGACAACCAGATCAACAGCCCTCTAATGAAAACGGTTGGGATGGACTGCTCAGGACATTCGGATTAGACGGTATCGGCGGTGTGGGCAGGAACCTGGGCTATGTTGTTTCCATGCTTCCCAATGTGCTGATAGGCTTGTTCACCGGTCATACCAAATCATTCGGGGTAAAGGACAGCCTGCTGTCCATTGCCTCCATCTTGCTAGGCATGTTCGTCCGCAACCCCTTGTTGAAAATGGTGCTGATAGGCATGGGCGGCTTGAACCTGCTTAACAAGGCCGGACAGGAGGCTCTTGACCGGCAAGAAGAAACATCGGCCAAACAGCTGTATAAACCCTATCCCGATGAACCGCTGAACGCAAGGCTCGCCCATCCCGTACTGCAAGGAGACAACCTCTTTATGGACATCGACGGTGTGCCGTGCAGCATCCTGTTGCCATACCATACCGCCGAAGCCTGCCGGGAAGGAGCATTGCCGATAAATACCCTCGCCAATGCCGTGCTGGCCAAGCATGAGGAAACAAGGCAAATGACCCAAGAAAACTACCGCGCATCGGAACAGACCTTGGAAGAAGGCAGGGAAAGGACATTTGGTATCAAGTAAAACTAAACTGAAGATATATGAGCAAGGACAAAAGCCCACAAGAAAAAGCTGCCGTGGAACGGGAGAAGGAACTGCTGTCTGGCGCATTGAATGGCGCAGCAATCAGCGGCGGCTATTGGTTGAACGCTTCGGGCAGGACGGCTCCAAGGTTTTACCCGAAAGGTCCGGAAGTCAGCCCGTTCAACGCCCTCATACTCGGTATGCACGCCGACCGTGGCGGTTACAAGACCGCCCGCTATTTCTCGTTCAACGAAGCTAAGAAACACGGCGAGGCGGTGCTGCAAGGCGAGAAAGGAGTGCCGTTCCATTGGTACAAATGGGAGAAGTACGTCAACCGCAACGACCCGAGCGACACGATGTCGAGGGAAGACTACCTCCAGTTGGACAAGGAAGAGCGGAAACAATACAAAGGGGTGCGCAACCGGGAGATACGCATCCTGTTCAACGTGGACCAGACCACGCTGCCCGATTCCATTCCCGAAACCTACCGTGCCCTATTGGAGAACCACGGCGGCATCAACGACCGGGGCAATCTTAAAGCGGAAGAACGGCAGTTGCGGAATGCCGTCAACCATTTCGTGGCGCAAATCAAGGAAAACCTTGTGCCCATACGCAAAGACGGTACCGGCACACCCCGTTACGACACCGCCAAGGATGCCGTCTATATGCCAGACCAAAAACATTTTTCCTCTTACCCCGACTATGTGCAGGAATTGGTGCGCCAAGTGGCAAGCGCCACCGGCCACCGGCAACGCCTTGCCCGTGAAGGCATGGTGATGCAGGGTGGGAAAGCACCATCGGAAGATGCCGTGAAATATGAACGGCTGGTGGCCGAACTCGCTGCCGGAGTGAAGATGATGGATTTCGGCCTGCCGGCCAAGATGTCAGCGGAGAACCTGCCTTTGGTGGAATACTGGACACAGGAACTGCAAGAGAACCCCACCCTGTTGGAAGCCATCGAAACGGACGTGAACAATGCCGTGGAGGTGATGCGCAAGGCAGAGCGTGGCGAGAAAATAGAATACGCGACCTTGCTTGACCACAAGCGCACCACCGAATTGCGCGAGAAACAGAAGCCGCAAGTGGATTCAAGGGAGAGCGCCATCCTGTTCGACATCATCCGCAAGGGAGGCATGGGCGTGGACAGCCGGAATTTCGCCTCTCCCGCCGAGAAACAGGCGTTCCTGGAAAAGTTCAATCTGGGCTTCTATGACAAGAAAGTGGAGGAAGCGTTGTTAAAGGTGCATGATGAAGACCCTGAAGTGATGGAAATCGCCTTTACCGAAGCCGTCCATTACGGCACACAGATGGCGGAGTCCTGCAAGGAATATATGCCCGCCGAATGGAATACCAAGGGCAGCTATACGGTGTCGGACAGCTTGAAGGGGATACCCGACCGCTCTACCAAGGAGATGGTCATCGTGCGCGACAAGCAGACGGGCATCGTGGATGTCGTGCTGCCGGCCGGAGCGTTGGAGGGCGGTCATGTGGCCTTTCCCGATGGCGACAAACGCCCATACTGCTTGACACCGGACGAGGTGATGAACGCCCAAGAGCGGTCTGAACGCGGGGCAAAGGCGGTGACGAACAACCTGCCCGACTTCTCCAAAACACGCATTGATAGCGCCTTGCGGGCGCAAGGGGCTACATTCGTCCGCTTCTTCAACAAGGATGGCTTGCTGGGCTTCCGTCCCGATGACAGTTATTTTGAGGGCAAGGAGGTGACCACGGCCAAATTGGAGGGCAAGGAACTGCGGACACTCTCGTACATCGACGTGTCGGAAGCGGTAGAAAACGCAACCTCCGTGCAGTTCGACCGCATACAGATGTTGCGTGACGATGACGGACGCTGGGCGTTGTACCTCAAACCGCAGGGAGAAACGTCATTCAGCGTCTATCCCGACAAAGAGGATGTCAACCGTTTCTTTACCACCATCAAACAAGGTCAACAAGAAGCATCTGCCGAAGTCCGCCACGACTTGGCTAACAAATACTACGCCCTGGCACAGAACAGGCCGGAACTGAAAGTGGACTTGTTTGCTGGTCCCGCCGAGAATGCCGACCTGTCCAAAATCAAGCGGGTGAATATCTTCCGCACCAAGGACGAGCGCATTCTCTGCGCCCCGGTCATCGACGGCATAGAGAAAGTGCAGCCGAGGCTGGTGACACCCCAGCAGTGGCAACGAATGTGGGCGGCGGAGGATATGGCCGAATATAAGACCTGTCTGGCAGCCAAGCTCTTTGCCGATGTGTTGCAACAGGCAAACGCGCAGGCCCAATCACAAGAACCCCATCAAGGGGAACAAACCCGCATAGCATTTGATGCTAACGCCAAGGGACAACCATTTACCCCGGCCATGCAGGAACAGTACGACCAACTTAAAGGCAAGCACCCCGATGCCGTGCTGCTGTTCCGGACCGGCGACAACTATGTGGCCTACAAGGAAGACGCACAGACCACCTCACGGATATTAGGACTTGATGTAGTACATGGAGATAAAGCAGACATCGTTTCCTTCCCCTTCGGGGATTTGGACACCCATCTTCCCAAACTTATCCGATCTGGACAACGGGTAGCCATCTGTGACCAGTTGGAGAACACCGAGCAGACAATAAGCAAGGAGAATGAGGTACGTATGGGTCGTGGACGATAATAACAGGTATTGATAATCATAAGATTTGGATATGGGCAAAAGCAAGAACGAAACATACGCGGAGCGATACGCAGCATATGCGATGGAGCAGATGCGTCGGTATGGGATTCCGGCCTCCGTGACACTGGCACAGGGCATTTTGGAAAGCAGCAACGGCGAAAGCACCTTGGCAAAGAAAGAGAACAACCATTTCGGCATCAAGGCCACGCAAGGCTGGTTGGACGGTGGCGGCAAGTATGGTTTGTACACAGATGACAAACCCAATGAGAAGTTTTGTAGCTATGACAGCGTGGCCGATTCCTACGAACACCATTCACGCTTCCTTTCGGAGAACCAGCGGTACGCCGGTTGTTTCGACCTGCAAGCTGATGACTACCAAGGCTGGGCGAAAGGACTGGAACAGGCGGGATATGCCACGGGAGGCAACTACGCTGCCTCGCTCATCGGCATCATTGAGCGGAACGGGCTTGACAAGTACGACCGCATGGTGATGGAAGAGATGAAAGCGCAAGGCCGGACACCGGGTGAGGATAGGGACAGCCACCTTGCCGGAGAGAGCAAGGATTATGCCTTTCCGTTGGAACGGGCAGAGTTTCTGTTGGTGACTGTGCCGTTTGGCGAACAGCGCAGCATCACTCTTCCAACGGACAATGAAGCCGTATTGGCCACGGAAGACAATGGCAAGGTCGTGGCAGTGGATGCCGGCAAATCATTGACCGTGGAGTATGCACGGGCAGATGGAACCACTTATCAGGTCAGCTACCAAGGCCTGACGAACACCCATGCCAAAGTGGGCGATACGGTAAACGCCGGGCAGCAAGTGGGCGTGTCAAGTGACAACCTCCAATTCGGTGTGGTGCAACTCTCCACCGACGGCGCCAAGCGTGACATCGACCCTGCGGCATACTTGGCTGAGATTGCCCCAAAGGGGAAGATTAACCTGCAACTGATGCACGATGGCAAGGATTTGTTGGCAAAATACAAAGCCACAGACGGCACGGCTATCGACACAGGCCTGTCGCCGGATGAATGGATGAAGAAAATGCTTTCATCGGAGGACAGCAACGCGCACCTCGGTTACGGTGCTGACCCCATAGTGGAAATGGCCATAACTATGTTCACCTCGCTTATGGCTCTTGCCATGCAGATTGACAACAAGGAGGAACAGATGAGGATGGCTACCGAAGCGGCCTTGAGCAAACGCATCGACCTCTCGGCATTGCTGCCCGCCTGCAAGGAGTGCGTGTTGGAGGTGCAGGACAACGGCCGCCCCATCCTGCATATCGACAGTGGCGACGGCAGTTTCTCGCACGAACTGACCGCATCGGAGATGAACCGCCTTTCCCTTGTCCTTTCCGATACGGGTACCACGGCAGAACAGAAACGCAGCCAAGTGGCGGCAATTGTGGGCGGCATCGCCCTTTCCGGGCAAGTGGCTCGGAACTATGAGCAGGGAATGGAACAACATAACGGACAAGGCGAGAACCTGCAAATGAGATAATAGACAAAATATCGAATACATCACCAATAAAGGATAACCATATGATTAAATGCAATGTGACAATCAACGGCACGGTCAGCCGGGCGGCGACGGTGCGGACCAACAGCGAGAGACAAACATTCATCTGCTTTGGTGTCAAGACCACCATTCCCGGCAAGTCGGGAGCGGGCAAGCAAGTGGAAATCTCTGTGTCAAAGGACGGAGGCGAAACGGATACCACCCGATATGCCGTGGGTGCAAGGTTGGAAATGCAAGGCACGCTTACTTTCCGCAAGCGAGGCGACAACCTATACTTGAATTTCCATGCCGATGCGGTGGATTTTGCCCCGGCATCCGACAAGGACAGCATAGCGGGCGACATTGAATTTCGCGGCACCATCGGCAAGCAGGTGGAGGAAAAGACTGATAAAAAAGGCGGCAAGTATCTGGTGTTCTCGGCTTTCAGTACCGAGAAAGATGGCGATGCCTTCGCTTTCACTTGGGTGCGTTTCATCCGTTTCTCAGCTGAGCGGGAGGCATTCCTTGTACCCAAGACAGGTATAACAGCCAAAGGCAAGCTGGAACTGTCAGCCTACCTTGACAAACTCAACATTGCTTGCCGGGTGGAAGAGTTGGCAGAATGGGTAAAAAAGGAGCATAACAACCAAACACAAGCGTAGGCATGGCAAAGAGGAATGATTACCATAGGGATGGCCCGTCGGCGGAAGACCGGGCGTTGGAACGATTCACGGAACTGATGATCGAGAAGATTTCCACCTTGAAAAAGGACTGGTCGAAGCCTTGGTTTACAGAAAGCATGATGAAATGGCCAAAGAATCTTTCGGGCAGGGAGTACAACGGGATGAATGCCCTCATGTTGGCATTGGAATGTGAGAAAAGGGGGTACGAGCTTCCTGTATTTTGCACCTTCGATGCCGCGCTTTCACTCAATTACAGCAAGAAGAAGGACGGCTCGCGTCAGCCTTTAGTGGATGAGAACGGGGAAAAGCTGCCGTTGGTATCCGTGCAGAAAGGTGAGAAATCGTTTCCAGTGTTCATCACCACCTTTACCGTAGTGGACAAGGAAACGAAAGAGAAAATCAAATATGACGAGTACAAGCGGCTGTCGGATGAGGAAAAGCAGCGGTACAATGTCTATCCGAAGATGAACGTATATAACGTATTCAATGTAGACCAGACCAATCTCCGCGAGGCTCGTCCCGAACTATACGAGAAGATTCGGTCTGCCAATGCACTGAAACCACCCGTAAAATTGGAAGGTGAGTCATTCTCGTTCGCCCCATTGGACGAAATGGTGGATAAAGGGCTATGGGTGTGCCCCATTCGCCCCATGCACCAAGACCGTGCGTATTACAGTATCAGCAAAGACGAAATTGTTATCCCTGAAAAGTCGCAGTTTGTAGATGGGGAGTCCTATTACGGTACCATGCTGCATGAAATGACTCACAGCTCCGGGCATGAAAGCCGGTTGAACCGTTTGAAACCTGCCGCATTTGGGTCGGAGGAGTATGCAAGGGAAGAATTGGTGGCCGAACTGGGCAGTGCGCTGTTGGCCTCGCGGTATGGCATGGCAAAACAGATAAAAGAGGAATCAGCGGCTTACTTGAAATCGTGGCTGGGCAGCTTGCAGGAATCACCGGAGTTCTTGAAAACGACCTTGTTCGATGTAAAAAGAGCCACCTCGATGATTTCGCAACAGATTGATGCCGTGCAAGAACGCATCGAAGCCAAGCCGGACATCATGGATGTGGACGGTGACGGCAATACGCAGGAGGTGGCGCATGAGGACAGGGAACTGGCGGGGGCTATAGCGGAAGACTATGTGCCATATCGCCGAGGTAGGTAAAATAGGAATCGTTCTTGCAAACGGATGCTGTATCATGTATCAAAATGTCAGCCGTGGGGTATTTCCAAACGGCTGACCCATTTCCAATTTTTGTAATTTCATTTCAGCAACAGGACAATTCCGTGGGGAAAACTTCTGCCTCCGAACAATCGGAAGCTATTAAAATGATGCTGTCCTCTTCAATTTCTTCAGGAGCAGATATTATCTCATACTCCCCATCCGATAAACTGCCATCCGGGTCATGCCAATAGACTGTGGCACCCTTCTTGATAAAATCATATTTGCCCATAGCCATTATTTACCTGTAATTGTTTCTGAAAAATTGTTATTTTGATGCCGCTCCCAGTTAGCCAATGCCGAAGGTTTAGAGGAATTGGCATAGCAGTATTCACAAAGATGGGGGCAGGTGTCATACTCCCCGATGTCCTTGGAAGCCATGCAGCCACACAACAGGCGTTGGCCTGGGTCTTTCTTATGTCGGCTTATGAAATACCGATTTCCCGGCAATGGTATGGCACCGGACGGCAACAAGCCGTCATCAAACAGGCCGTGCGAGGTTATTTCTTTGACTTCGACACCCATGTGCTTCATCAACGTCTTGTCTTGCCAAGCCAAGCGGGCGATGAGGTCGGCATCGATGCAACGGTTATGAGCTATGCCATACCGGGCAAGCTCCACCTTTTCACCGCAAGTCGCCAAGGCATAATTCCAACCATTCGTCTTGTTCAACTCGGAAAGGCGTTCTGCAAATTCAACCATCTGCCCTTCCGTCCATTCCCTGTAACATATCCCGCTCTTGTCTAAATTGGATTTTACCTTTCTATAGTTAGCGATGTCGGCATAGCTGAACACCATTTTTTCGGTATATCCCTTGAGTTGGTCACCTATGCGTTCCACCTTATCAAGCAAGCCGTCCAAGGAGAGGCTTTCCATGAGCAGCATGGGGTCGAAACGCCATATCACGGCTTTCTTGCCTAAACGTGTGGCCAGTTTCTTGAACGTGTCTATGCGCTCCACCAATGGAGGAACACCTGTTTCCAAGCGTTCGAGTTCGTAATCGTTTAATGTGTATTGTATATAACACCCTATGCCCTTTCCTCGCAGAATATCCAAATAAGGCAACAAGGGGTACGGGTTCTTCGACCAAAATATGATAAACCTTGTATCCTTGTAAGATACGTAACTCCGGACTTTGCTGAAAGGGTTTGTCCATACCGAGTAACCTACTTGGAGGCGATGGAAAAACCAGTCGGCATAAAACGCCGGAATGTCGGTGCTGCGGCTTGCGGAAACAATGACCGGGCAACTTGCCACGGCATTGCCGCCATCTTCCAATATAATGTTTCGTTTGTTCATATCGGTGATTTTCTATGCAAAATAAACAAATATAAACCATATTCCTTTTTTATCACGTAATTATTACGCACGCTAATATGTGGCAACAGATGTATTGACGGCTTGTGCGGTATGGGACACTTGCAAGGCATCCCATGAACCGCACAGTCCGTTTGATTTTAGTCTGTTTAGACCACTCGGTAATGATGCAGGTAACAATATCCCTCGTTGTCGCCAGTATGCCATTGCTCATTGAGGGCTTCCACGTCTGCTTCCGACTGTATATCGCACTTGCTTATTTCAGCTATCCATTGCAGGGCTTCTTCCATACGGTTAAAATACTCCACCATAAATTCTCCATCGGGAACATTCACGTCCGCGATGTAACGCTCTTTGAAATAACGTCCATCGCTATCATTAGTCAGGTATTCCGCCATCATCGGTTCTTCGGAGCGGTAGTAATAGTTCAGTGACGGAAATTTTTGACAGATGAAGTCGTATGTTTCGATGCAGGGTGACCAAGCAGTTTCGGTTTCCATACGCAGAATATTCCCTTGACATTCCAAAGAAAGCCATGTGCCTCGGCAATAGGTTTCTTTCCAATGGCCACCCAAGGCTTCGACAAGGCATCCCAGCCAGTTTGTACCAAAGCCGTTTTCTACCAATGGCTTTTTGCGCCTTTCCAACCTTTTCATCGTTTGGTAAAGGGTTTTGATTTCTTGTTTGTCACCCTTGAATACAAGGGATGTGTTACACCAATTAGGCATGATTGTAAATGTTTGTTGGTTAGATAATATGTTTGGATGGGGTACAGGGCATTGGGAACACCCTGTACTTTTTGTTGTGTCACTCGGGCAACATCATCGGCATCAGCAAAGCCAAGTGTTCCGACTGGCCATCGCTCGATACTGGTTTGATGATGGCGGCACGGCAGGCTTCGCTCATGCGGAAGCGTACTTCGGCTGCGTCCATATTCTCCAAAACCATTTTGAGGTTCTCGGCGTGAAAAGCGATACGGATTTCATTCCCTTGGTAGGTGCAGAATACGGTTTCCTCGGCCGAAGTGGCATTGTCAAAGTCATGCCCCGTGAGGAGCAAGGCCATGCCCGAAAAAGACAATACAAGCTGGCGGCTCGTCCTTTCCGCGAATACGCCCACACGACGGATGGCAGATAACAAAGCTTGGCGGTCGATGGTTGCTTCCTTGTCGCTGTTGGTAGGAACAATGGCATTATAGTTGGGATATACCCCCTCTATCAGCCGTGTGCTAAAGCTGTCCGTGTCGGTTTTGAACATAATGTTCCGCTTGTTGTATGACACTTCCACGTTGCCCTCCTTCTTCTGTAACAACAACTTGACAATCTTTGCTGCCTTTGCCGACAAGATGAAACGGCAATCTTCCGCATTTCCTGCTAAGGGATAGGTGTTGCGCACCAACTTGTGTCCATCGGAGGCGGCACACTCCACCTTTTCACCTGCAAAAGTGTAGCTTATCCCTGTCATTACAGGTCGCTGGGCATCGTATGAAACGGCATAAAGCGATTGGTCAATGGAATTGCATAATGTGGCAGCGTCCATGTCGAAGCGAATGTCACTCTCATCTTGCATCATGGGATATTCATCGCTGCCAAACCCTGCCATGTCGTAATGTCCGTTCAAATAGTGGATGGTCACGCTTTTGTCATTATCATTGATGGTGAAGGTAATCGGCTGTTCGGGCAGATTTCTCACTGCCTCCAACAAGGTGGACGCCGTGATGCACACTTTGCCTGTTCCCTCCTGTCCTGTAATATCCAGCGAGCCGTGCCATACACATTCCAAATCGGAGGCGGTCACTTCCAGCGGTGTGTCTTCTTTCACCTCCAGCATGAACGTGGAAAGGATGGGCAGTGCCGGTTTGTTGTTCATTACTTTGGCCATTGCAGCCAGTTTGTTCGCCATTGCGGTTGATGATACTGTAAATTTCATAATGATGATGTTTTTATTTCCCTGCTATCGGGCTGCTTGCCCTTGCCTCAGGAAGTTATTTTTCGGTGCAGGATGAGCCGCCCGCCTATGACGCAAACTTTTTGGCAGGAATACGCTTTGGACAAAGGAGAAAGGAAGATTCCTGCCACCGGGATAACCACTACATTCCTGCCTTAGTTCCAAAAGTTTTCGGCATCAACAGCGGACGACTGAAATTCGCACAAGAAAATACGCCCGGCGGCAAGGGCATGGACACGAACGGTAAGAAGTCTGTACAACCGGATGACTGTCAGCATGTAAAAGGAATGACAAAGTAAAATTGTATCTTTGATATTCCCTTGGAAAACACTCCATGCTGCCGTCGATTTTGCTAATATGAATGTCCGCAAACATCCAATTAGTAAATTCGATGTTTAAACTCAGCTCTATAAGTGCAAGCACAGAGTTCCAACCTCTCAAAGAGCCTAAAACCGAAATACCTTCGGTTGAACTTGTAGCAGAATTCGTTAAGGTAGAGTTGCAGGAATTCCGCCTTTATGTCATGGTAGGTGTCAAGGATGCTCCTCTTGGCGTTGCTGATGGCGATATGTACCCAAGGCAGAACCTTTCCGACTTTTTTCTTGTCATCCATGACAACGGCCTTGTGGGAAGCCACTGCCCCGTCCTTTTCAAGGGATGCGTATGTGCTGGAACCGTCCGTAGTGGCATTTGCCTTCCCGTCTGTCGCCTGTTTTATCCTGGGAGTTTCGGTGGAAGCCTTCAAATCATCTATTACCTCCATCTTTATGTGTCCCACGATTTTAGGGGTACTCCGCTTCTTATCGGAAGGAGTGTCCGGGAAACTGCTTTCAGCCATGACAAGGACGGATGTCTTGCGCTGGCTTCCACGTCCACGTTTGAGCGGGCAGTCTTTCTGAGCCTCAGGCGTCTCGGTGGAGAAGAACCCTTCGTCTATCTCCACATCTCCATGAAGATTATAGCGTGCGTCACGCTTGCCCATCACGTCACGAAGCTTGTGCACCATTTCCCATACGGGCTGGTAACGCTTGCGCCCCAGTTGGCGTTGGATTTCCTTGGAGGATATGGCACGTTTGGTCGCCGTCAGAAGGTACATGGCGGCGAACCAGTCGCGGATGGGCAGGTTGCTTCCCTGCATCACAGTACCGGAACGCAAGGTCATCTCATGCTTACAGTCCATGCAGGTCCAAGAACGGTGGCTCGGATTCCAACTCAAACGCAAACCGCCGCAGCGGCTACAGAAAAGACCGTGGCGTTCACGGAAACGACGGAGAGCCTCCTCGCAGGAGCTTTCGTCAGGATATTGACGGTAGAAGTCAAGCAGATTCATTGTGTTACCTTTCAATTGTTTTACATGGAATGCCTGCAAATTCTGTTCCTATGCCTGCATTGGCATCTCAGAGCCTGTTTAAACTTTGCTAATTTGGACGTTTGCGGACATTCATTTTTGCTAATTTTGCCGTCTTTTATTCAAGCAACTGAAAACAGATGGAACGATTAGTCATCCTATTATTGCTAATCCTGATACTGGTTACACGGTATGGGAGAAGAAAGCTGGGCGAAGCCTATTGCGCTGCCGCCAAGTATGCGCCTACTTTGGAACTGCGCAGGGATTTCAGCCGCAAGGCGGTGTTGGCGGGCAACCGGGAAGCAAGGAAAATTTTCCCCATCACCGTTGCGAGGTTTGCGGCCGACCATCAGCCGCTGAAAGTGTTCAAGAGGAAGAAAATCCCCTGCGTATTTACGGACTATTACTTCCCGTCACGGTACAATCCATACTTGAGTGAAGCACAAAAACAGTTCTGCCAATCCATTTTGGATTTCAAGGACGGCAAGCATGATGGCATCCGTTTCCTTGTGGCCGGAATAGAGAGATTGAAACCCCAACCAGGTACCATTGTCATGTTCATGCCGTGCAGTACACAGCGCAAATATTGGAGGCGGTTCAAAACGATGGCGGACTATGTACATGACGAATATCCGGAGCTTGTGTGCGGCATATCGTATGTCCGTTACACGGGCGACAGGGAGAGCTTGCACCTGCAAAAGGACAGAGGAAATGTTACATTGGAGAAAAATTATTTCTTCAAAGAGGACTTGGCGGGCAAGGAGGTATTAGTGGTGGATGACATCCTTACAACAGGGAATAGCCTGCAAGATTTCAGAAAGGAAGTGGAAGCGGATGGTGGCAAGGTGGTAGGTGCCATTTTTGCCGCCGAGACATTCAAAATGCCCAATGCTTTCTGGTGTTATTTGGAAGCGTTAGGCTGGTCGGAAGATGATGCGGGGAAATATGAATCCAAGCCCGAAGATACCGTTGTGGATTATCCATACCAACGTCGTAAATGGGGTGTCTATGATGAAGAACCGGAAGACATTGATTGGATGCCCGACAGGACGATTATTCATGGGAACAGCATGATAAACTTGTGGTATGGCAAAAGAAAAGGGAAGAATGTAGTGGTAAAAAAGGAAATCTTGCCGTTGGATCCGGAGAGCGATGAACCTTGCAGCGACGACTTGTCTGAATTTGACTTGCGGATATAAGACTGAAGGTGTGTCAAAAAGCACACCTTCTTTGTTTAGCACAAAGCCCCGACTTTCACAAGCTGGGGCTTTGTTATTACCTAAAGATTTTGTATCTTTAAGCCTAAAGATTTATACATATGGCAAAGATACATTTTCGTCCCTACACTCCCAACCAAACGGTACTATTTCCGCAAAGAATCGATGAAGATATTGCAGAAAACGATCCTATACGCATGGTTGACGCTTTGGTTGAAAGCCTGAATCTTGAAGGTTTCAGGAAGTTATACAAAGAATGCGGCCGTAGTCCTTACCATCCCAAGATGATGCTAAAGGTTATCTTGTATGCCTATATGAACAATATATACTCCTGCCGGAAAATAGAAAAGCTCCTTCGTCGTGATATCCATTACATTTGGTTAGCCGGTTATGAGAAACCGGACTTTATTACTATCAACCGTTTCCGTAATCGGGTGAAGAAGGAGATCAACGAAGTGTTTACCCAAACCGTACTTCTACTTTCATCCAAAGGTTTCATCAGTCTGAATGTGGAATATATTGACGGAACAAAGATTGAGTCCAAGGCCAACAAATATACTTTTGTATGGCGGAAGAGCGTTGAGCGAAACCGTGAACGACTGATGAAGAAAATCAGTGTTTTGTTAAGCCAAATAGATGACGTCATCGCTCAGGAAAAAGCTTCGGAAAACAACGAGGAAATTGAGTTTACTCCTTCCATGCTGACAGAAATGGCGGGAGAATTACGCACTGCTCTTGAACAGACTTCAGAACCATCCACGAAAGAGCAGAAATCTGCGCTGGGAAAGAAACGCAAGCAGCTGAAAGAACTGGAAGCACATAGAGATAAGCTTCAGGAATACAATAACCATCTGGACAATCTTCAGGACCGCAACTCTTATTCCAAGACAGACAAAGAGGCCACTTTTATGAGAATGAAGGAGGATGCCATGCACAACGGTCAGACAAAACCAGGATATAATCTTCAGATTGCTACGGAAAATCAATTCATTATCGATTATTCTCTTTTTCCGAATCCGACTGACACCTTGACGATGATTCCCTTTCTGAAGTCCTTTGACGACAGATACGGCCGTTTGGCTCATACGGTGGTTGCTGATTCCGGTTACGGATCAGAAGAGAATTACCACTTTATGTCGGAAAACGGGATGGAAGCATACGTCAAATACAATTGTTTCCACATGGAGCAGCGGCCAAGATTTAAACCGAATCCTTTTAAAGCCGAAAACTTTTTCTACAATGAAGAACAGGACTACTGCGTCTGTCCAATGGGACAAAAGATGCAGAGGGCAGGTACCAGGCATACGAAAACCGAATCCGGATATGTAGTCGAATATGCCAGGTATAGGGCTGTCAGATGCGAAGGGTGTCCGTTAAGATGTCTGTGTTTTAAAGCTAAAGGAAACAGGACGATAGAACTGAATCACCGACTCAGGATATACAAACAGAAAGCCCGGGAACTTCTCTGTTCCGAAGAAGGACTGAAACACAGAGGGCAAAGGTGTATAGAACCGGAAGCTGTATTTGGACAGATAAAATTCAACATGAACTACAAGCGCTTCCGTCATTTTGGAAAGGACAAGGTCCTTATGGACTTTTCCTTCCTGGCCATCTCCTTCAATATAAAAAAGATGTGTACCAAGATGAATAAAGAGGGGATAAATTGGCCAATTAAACACCTTTACGGCCTTATTACCACTCATTTAAGCTATTGGGAACAAAATATCGAGATTATCTTCAGAATATCGCTGCTTGAAAAAGTTAACAACGCTCTTATCGTTGATAAAGAAAAGAGGGTGAATCGCGTATTACGACACACCCTC
>Ga0129317_1000461_pt1 | contig 43039 bp, 33 predicted proteins | sample Cm1ome_FD_94430 | JGI IMG/M metagenome (GOLD analysis project Ga0129317, IMG submission 94430) | Eastern black-and-white colobus group fecal microbial communities from Wisconsin, USA - Cm1105 metagenome | ecosystem: Host-associated > Mammals > Digestive system > Large intestine > Fecal | place... | reverse complement strand
TCTGACTCCTCCGCTGTTTCTGGCTCCATCTCCCCTTCTGTTCCCGCTTCCTCCGGCTCTTGCGTTTCCCCGGGCTCTGAACTTATCTCCGTCTCGAAAGGTTCTCCTGGCTCTGTTACCTCCTCTGACTCTTCCGCTGTTTCTGGCTCCATCTCCCCTTCTGTTCCCGCTTCCTCCGGCTCTTGCGTTTCCCCGGGCTCTGAACTTATCTCCGTCTCGAAAGGTTCTTCTGACTCTGTTACCTCCTCTGGCTCTTCCATTGTTTCTGGCTCCATCTCCCCTTCTGTTCCCGCTTCCTCCGGCTCTTGCGTTTCCCCGGGCTCTGAGCTTATCTCCGTCTCGAAAGGTTCTTCTGACTCTGTTACCTCCTCTGGTTCTGGTTCCGGGAAAATATCCGGATCTATTTCCTGCTCTGTTTTCCACTGGATCTCTGTTGCACTTTCTATTTGACTTTCTAACTCACTTTCCGACTCACTTTCCCTCTCCGTTTCCCCTTCTGACTCCCTTTCCTTTTCTTCTTTCAAATCTGTTTTCCTCTCTGAAATCTCTAATGTTCCGCAAAGTTCCTCTTCTTGATTTAATATTTTTCCCCCGCCTTCTGTTTCAGAAGCTCTGACCCCTTTTCCATATTCCACATAATTTTCCGCCAGAAGCAAAGACAAAGCCAACACTGCGGCTGCGATCCTCCAATAATAGTTTCTCTTTCTCATAAGCCTGCTCCTCTCCTTCTAGCCATCCGGCTCATTCTCCTCCGATTCATCTGTTTCTCCGTGTTCCTTTTTTTCTAAATTTTTTTCCACCTCCTCTGCCGTCTTTCCCAACTCGCAGATTTCCTCTGCCAGCTTCTGTCCAAATCTTGTCCCCTCCCTCTGTCCTGCCAGCTCCTCTGCCTGCTCTAAAATCACCGTTCGCTTCGTTCGCAGCTCCTCCCTGGAAATTCCTGCATTCCACAGCTCTTCTGTTAAAAACAGGAGCTGATTCATGCTCTCTTTAAGAAAACGCAGTTGTATCAAAACCGTTTCTCCCGCCAGCAGTTCTTCCTCCAGAAGTCTGTTCAAATTGATCCAATACTCTTTTACCAAAAGTTCCTGCTCTTCCTTCTTTTCCTGATTTTCAAACCGCTCATAATAGCTTCCCAAATGCGAAAAAATCTCCGCCTGAACCATCCATGTGTTTCTGTTTCCTCTTTCTCCCACCGTTTTTCCCGCATTCTCTGCCTTTCGAAACCATCCGGTCCCCACCCTGCGTCCCTGATCTCCTTCCAAGTCATACCAGCAGATAAAACCCATTCGAGCAGCCACTGCACCATATTCTTCTGGCTTTTCAGAGAGAAGTTCTTCATAACTTTCTGACTGGCCAAGGGGAATGGTATGAAGCAAAAGTCGAAAAAAAGTCTCCTCTTCTTTTGTAAACACCCCGTCCAGATCAGCCTGTTCCAGATACTGAAGATATGCCTCCTTTCTGCATGGCTCCATAAAAACTGCCCGCCTGTAATAATCCAGACTCTCCTCCCCGGACACACAAAGCGCCTCCTGAAGCAATCTCTCATAATCCCAGTCCTGTTCCACATAAAAAGCGAACTCCCCGGGCAATACCCTTACTGCCAGTCCCAGGACTAAAAACAGTATAAAAAGTGCAGCCAAAGCCTTTTTACTCTGAAGTTCAAAATCATAGCTTCTTTTTAGATGAATTAACTTTTTTTGCAGTTTTCGGCTGCTATCATATCGCTGATCCATTTCCTGACAAAGACAGTTTTTGATAATCTCTCCCAATTTTTCAGGACAACCTGGAATCTTTGCTTTTCTTAAAGACAGAGAGTATCGTTTCCCGGAAATAAGATAATAAAGGGTGGCTCCCAGACCGTACACATCTGTCCTGCCGTCTACCTTTGCCGTAAGATCAAACTGTTCCGGAGCCGCAAATCCCTCCGTCCCGTAACGCTGTCTCTCCTTCTGGCCGGACTCTGTCCAGGCAGATCCAAAATCGACCAAAATCAGCCTCCCGTCTCTGCGGCGAATGATATTGGCCGGTTTCAGATCCAGATGCCACACTGGCTTAGCTCTCTCATGGAGATAGCTTAACGCTCCCCCAATCTGTATCCCCACATCTAATATCTGTGCCGGTGCCAAGCGCCCACACCTCTTTAGGATCTCTTCCAAATTCTGTCCACCCACATACTCCATGACCAGATAGAGGTATTCTTCATCCTCCAAAACATCCAATACCCTGGGCAAATTGGGGTGCTGCAGCTTTTTCATGGCATTCAGCTCCCGAAAGCCCCCTCCATCCTGCTTTTTTTCAATGGCCTTAATGGCCCAGGGCTGTTCTGTCCGTAAATGCAGAGCCAGCCATACGCTTCCCTGACCGCCTTTTCCCAGTGGCTTTAAAATGCGATATCTGCCTGCCAGTATCTCTCCTGCAACCAGTATGCCTCCCCTCCTTAACAGGTGGAAAAACCTTTCGCTGCATTTTTCTTCCGGGCCAAAATCCTGCTTCCCTTTTCTATCCAGACCTGCCGCTTTGCTTTTCCTGTTTTCTTTTTACCGGTACCATTCCGGTACTGGCACTGAATCATTACTTTTTCTTTAAATCTGTTTGAAACATCGGGCGAACGCCCAAGAATTACTGAAATGCTAAAATGCTAAAATGATGGTTGCTTCTTTTTTATTTTGTTTAATGACAATATTCAAAGATCACATACCCTTATACATCGCCTATATTTCGGCTTTCAAACAACTCTATGTGATTATTATAATTGTTTTGAGATATTTGTCAAGTGGTTTTTAATTTTTACAGATATATTTTTCTTAAACTATGTTTCATAGGAAATGATTAATTCTCTAACTCTCTCTATTTAAAAATATCATCTGTAAAAATCATAAAAAGCACCTGTCCCTTTCGTTTTCTTGTTCAACCAACTTTTTTCTTACTTTGAAAAAACAAATGGCCGCAAAAAGTCTGGAAAAAGAGTTCTGGATATTTATTTTGGGGGAACAGGTTGCATCGGCTCAGGCTGTACGCCCTTCCTCTGCCTGGGTTAGGCCCCATTTACGGCATAATTCTACTGATCCGCAGTGCGATCCTGCACGGATTGTTTTTTTATTTGACAGGAATTTCCCATCAAATAAAAAACCACGGAAAAACCGTGGTATGGATTGGAAAAAGCAGCCAGCAGTCCCTGCAGCCCTTTGAAGACCACTTGCTCTTTATGGGGGGAAGACAAAGAAGAGTAGCAGCTTATGTTTATCCTACCCCTCTCTGAACCTCCGGATACAGAAAAGCCAGCACACTTCGAGCCCTGATCTTCATCAGCTTTTCCATTCTGTCCCCCATCAGGCCTCAACTCCGGAAACACTGCTGACGTCTGCCTTTATTCTCTCCTCTATTCCTAAAATTTCCGCCCCGCTTCCCTTGCGCTGATGCTTGTCCCCGGATCAGATCAGCCCAGAAATGGCCTCCAGCACGATTTTCAAAAACAGATTATTCTGGTACATTGGCTGAAGCACTGTGCTGTCATTCACCATCTCCATGAGCTGAATCCCCCACTCTGTTCCTGAAAAAGTAGAAATGATCAGGAAAATCAGCCATACTACAAAGAGCCCCTGAAGAAGCCCCACTGCCAGCCCTCCCAGCCGATTGATAAAATTCAAGATCGGAAGTCTTGCAAAAAGATCCAGTGCAGTAATGCCGGTCCAGAGCACCAGCTGGGCGATCAGCAGCGCTGCCACAAAAGCCAGGATGTTCAGCACGATATTGGCCAGAAAATGTACCAGATAACCGCTGAAATCTTCCACATTCAATTTACTGTACCCTTCGCTGTTATTATAATTGAGCATAGACTCTTTTAAAAAATCAGGAAGAGGAAGATTCTCTATCAGCTTTGTCTGCTCAATTTTGGTAAGCCCCAGACCGCTGTTTCCGGAACTCTGATCCGGTGCAGCATCCAGATACTGCTGAAAATATTGGGCTGCCAGAGCCTGAAGCTCCTCCTCGCTCATAGCATCCACTCCGGAACTGTCCATGCCGTACTGTTCCAGAAGGGATTTGATTTCTTTCCGGTTGATCACTGTCCCGTTTTCTCCCTGGGTCTGGAGAGAAGAGGTGACCTGCTGTCCCATCATAGACTGGCACTGCTGCACCACCAGCTCATAAATCGGTGTTTCCGTTTTTATAAATTCTGTAATATAGGGAAGAGCTGCAGACACCAGAAAGAAGGACAGAAGCAAGGATACGATCCCCGCCAGCTTTTTTACCAGCCCTCTGCGCCATCCACTGGCTGCAAACACCAGAAAAACCCCAAGTACTATCACGGATAAAATATTCATATCTTTCGCTCCTCTAACTGATACGGATCCGATCCATGCTGTCATTGGTGATCACCAGATACCTGCGGTAACCCGGTATCTTGCCAAAATATTCCACCTGCTTCTCATAATCCGTAGCAAAATTCTGCGCCCCTGAAGTGCTGTACACCGTACAGTTTTTCGCATCATACAGCAGTATCTTTCCGCTGTCCATCTTTACTTCCTGATAATCGCAGTCAAACTCCTGCTCCATGGACCGTCTCCCGCTGTAGCGGTAAAGCTCCATCCGATACCGACAGTCCTCCGCTTCATTATGAAACACAAAACCCACATAATCCTCATCATGAAAACTGCTGACGATTTCATTTTCAAAAGAAACGCTGTGTTTTTCCTCCGCAGATTTTCCGTTGCCAAACACTGCAAAGCCATGATCCCAGAGACCCACAGGGGTGGCGCTGTCCGCAAAATAAACCTCCGGAAATACCTGCCCCGGATAATCCAGGATCCCGGTAAGACAGTTATCCCCATTGGACAAACCGGAGGAAAAATCATAAAAAGCAATCCTCCCGTTTAATTCTCCCTGGTTGATCCCAAGAAAAGACACCATCAGTTTGGCGCCGTTCTCTGTGATAGCCACATCCAGAGGATAACCGGAATCCTCCACTGTTGTCTTGACCCCGGCAAGCTTTGTTCCATTGCAGTCATAAAGATTCACCCAGGTTACCGGATCATCCTCCTGCACCAGCGCAACCACTCCCTGAGCAGAAACACAGGCCTTCAGCACCGGAAGATCTGTCTCAAAGTTCCCCAAAAGTCCTTTTTCGTTCATCACATAAACCTGATTGCCCTGCTGTTCCGCCATCACCATGGTATTTTTGCAAATATCCGTGATGGGAGACTGCATACTGTAAGCTACACTCCATTTTGCCGCATTGTGACTGTCCACACAGAAAACACCATCCGGACTGTACTTTACAATAGAGCTCCCCAGCATCGCATACTGAGTACCGGCAATATCCAGACTCTCTGCTGTAGACGTCACCACATATTCCGTAAAAAGATGGTGGCCGCTATAGTACCAAAAGCCTCCGGCCACCAGCAACACCAGGGCAGCAATGCCTCCGGCCAAATATGTCTTTCCATTTTTCCCCTTAAACCATGTAAATTCAGGGCTTTCCTCCCGGGCTTCTCTGCTGGTATCATTGGCCTGCATACTGCGGATTTCCAGATCATCATCCGGATCATCCTCATCCATGTTCCAAGGCTTTAAAAATGCCAGACGCTTTTTCCAGACGCCCAGTTTTTCTTTCAATTTCGCTTTATCCATTCCGCATTCCCTTATTCTCTAGTTTCTTTCCCTACGGCAGCACAATTTTCTGACCGGGAACGATGTGATTCGCATCGTCGATATTATTCATTATGCAAATATCTTCCACTTTGTCAAGTGTTCCGTAATATTTTTGACTGATATCTGCCAGGGTATCTCCGTACTGAATTGTGTAGGAAGCCTGGCTCTGACGGCTGCCCACAGAGGCCAGCACTTCATCTGCCCTTCCCTGGGTTTCCTGGAGTACTGTATCAGGACTCTCCGCAGAATAATTCCGCTCCGCCAGGGATTGTGAAGCAATGGAGGTTCCGGATTCCTGTAAAAACTCCTCTCCTCCAGCCTGTAAAACCTGCTGTATCGAATCCCCCGCTGCCTGAGCAGACGCCTCCTGAACAGACGCACCGGCTGTCTGAGCAGAATCCCCTTGAGCAGAACCTCCCTGGACAGAAGCTTCCAAAACCGAATTTCCTGCTGTCTGAGCGGAAGACTCCTGGGCCTCTCCCTGAGAAGCCAGCTGCGGTTCCGGAACGGCTCCTGTCTGAACGGAAGTTTCCTTGCTTTCTCCCCCCTGCTTTCGAAGATCTAGCACCATGGGGTCTCCCTGGGTTCCCATCTCAGTTCCCGTTCCGGCATCTGCCTGGGATCCTGTTCCGTCTCCGGTCTCTGCTCCTGTTCCCCGGGCAGTCTCTGTTTGAGCTTCTCCAAGATGTTGGTTTCCCTCCGCAGCTGCCTCGGCCTCAGGCTGTACTCCTTCCCGGCCGCTCTCCTCTAATGCCAGGCCGGAGGTTCCCCCCTCTTCTAAGGACAAGCCTCCGGTACTTCCACTCTCAATAAGCGGGCTGTCGGCGGCAAGCCCCTGTGCATTCACAGACTGAGCGGCCTCCGGCCCGGACATCGTTTCCAATATCTTTTCCATCTCTTTCATTTTGTCATAATTGCGGATGATGGTAACCCCCAGCATCAGAAAGGTCAGAACTGCAAAGGAGCCTGCCAGATACCGGGTTCCTCCCTGCCGTTTCTGCCCCGTTTTTTCCTTTATTTTTTCCCGAAAGCTTGCGATGGCCTTATCCGGAACCTCTTCTTCTCTCTCCACTTTCTCCTGCTCACAAAACTCTGCCATATATTTCTGCATCTGAGGATTTCTCTCATAAAAGACAAAATATCCCTTCAGCCGCTGGTACTGTTTTTCCTCCGACCAATAAACGGTATCCTCCTCTTCCTGAAGATGATAGATCACCAGCGGCGGCCCGGGCAAACGCTTTGCAATCTCCTTCAGCTTTTCTTCCTCCAGAGTCCCCAGCACAAAATATCCTGTCATATCAAACTCCGGGAAATATCTGGTGCGCTCCTCCTCCAGTTTCTCCCAACGCGCGGTCTCCTCCAGAGACTCATCCAGCAGCAGCGCTCCTTTGATAAATACATAGGTTCCCTGCTCATCCTGCTCTTTTTTCCCCATCAGGATGCCTGCCCAGCCTTCGGGATTTTTTCTGGCTTTTTTCTGAATGAATGTCATCACATAGTCTTCCAGATACACCTTTTTGTCCTGCTGAACTTCACCTATCTGACGTATGTTTCTGGGCAATACCATTTCACTTTTCATACAAACACTCCTTTAGCGTCAGTCTCCGGCGTTCTCCCGGCCAGATCCAAAGCTCCCCAAATTGATACAGTACATCTTATTAGATTTGTCCTGCAAAATTTAGTATTTTCTGTGTTTTTGTGAAAAGAATCGTTCGACATTTTTCTCTGAATCATTGCAGAATACTTTTCGAAAAACAGGGATATACTTAAAAAAACTCAGTAACACAAGCCCAGGCCTGCTGCTTTCAAAAAACTTCACGGTCTCGGAAGACCTCACGGCCTTGAAATATTGCCGGATCCCGGAAGATCTCCCAGATCCGGAAGGCACCCTGCCTCTCAAAAGCAGGGTGGCCTTTCCCGCCTGGCGTGAGAGGGCTTGTCATCAAGAAAATGGAGATCTGCCATGAAAACTGCTTCCCCTGTCTATTATATCAACAGCAAAAACTATCATGCCTCCCAGGAACTGGGCTGCCGCCTCTCCTCTCTGATGCGTCCCCTTTCCGGTATAAAAGAACCTCCGGTCATTCTCTGTATCGGTACCGATCGGGTTACCGGGGACAGTCTGGGGCCTTTTGTAGGAACTTTTCTGGCCGCCTATACTACCAGCCGGGATCTGCCTGTCTATGGAACTCTGAATGCCCCCGTCCACGCCCTTAATCTGTCCGATGCCTGCCGGCAGATCAAAAAAAGGCACCCACGCAGCCCTATCGTTGCTGTGGATGCCTCTCTCGGCACCAAAAAACATTTAGGTTATATTACCCTTGGCCGCGGCAGCCTAAAACCAGGTGCCGGCGTTCAGAAAAATCTCACTGCCATCGGAGATATCTTTATCACAGGTATTATCAACACTGCTGTACCAGAGGCCCAGACAGCTCTGCAGAACACCAGGATCTCTGCTGTAGCCAGCTTGGCCTGCTGCATTGCCCATGGGATCCTCTATGCCTGCAGCCCTGCTCAGCTGGTGGCTGCCTCAGCAGATGGTCTTTCTTCTGCCAGGGAAGAACTGCCTATCGTATAACTCTTCCCCGAAAACCAATACCCCTGGGGGACACCAGGCAAAACTGCCTACAGTGTAATTCTTCCCTCTAAAGCCCGCAGCAGAGTCACCTCATCGATGTACTCCAGATCCCCTCCCACGGGAACGCCGCTGGCGATCCTGGTAATCTTGATCCCTGTGGGCTTGATCAGCTTGCTGATATACATGGCTGTGGTCTCCCCCTCCAGACTGGAATTAGTGGCAATGATCACTTCCTCCACATCTCCCTGAAGCCGGTGCATCAGCTCCTTTAATTTAATGTCTCCAGGCCCGATCCCAAGCAGAGGAGAAATGGCTCCGTGAAGCACATGATAAACACCCTCATATTTGCCGGTCTTTTCATAAGCTGCCAGATCTCTGGAACTTTCCACTACCATAATAGTCTTTTTATCCCGGTTGGGATTGCTGCAGATGGGACAGAGTTCCTGATCGGTCAGGGTACAGCATTCCTTGCAGTAACAGATATGCTCTCTGGCCTCCAGGATGGCCCCCGCCAGCTGCTGCACCTGCTCTTTCGGCATATTCACAATGTGAAAGGCCAGACGCTGGGCCGATTTCCCCCCTATACCAGGAAGGGACGAGAGCTGTTCGATCAGCTTTGTGATCTGACTTCCGTAATAATCCATGTTTTGTCACTCCGATCCAGAAGGTACTGCACCCAAAACAGCATCCGTGTACCTAAGGCCGCACGCCTGGGTATACGGATGCCGGGGGCACTATCATACCCTGAGATTTCTTTTTATGTTATCTGTTCAATTCCAACTCGATCAGAAGCCGAAGCCGCCTCCCAGACCGCCCAGTCCTCCGGTGAGCTTGGACATGGCAGAGGAGGCCTCCTCCTCCACCTTCCGGAACGCCTCGTTGGTGGCTGCCACGATCAGATCCTCCAGCATCTCGATATCATCCGGATCCACCACTTCCTCAGAAAGCTTCACGCTGGTGACAAGACGCTTGCCGGAAACCGTCACCTCCACAGCTCCTCCCCCTGCGGCTGCTGTAAATTCTTTTTCCTCCAGGGCCCTCTGGTTCTCCTCCATCTGCTTTTGCATCTTCTGAGCCTGCTTCATCAGATTATTCATGTTGCCGGGCATACCTCCCGGAAATCCTCCACGCTTTGCCATTTTCTTATCCTCCTAAATTTTTCTATAAACTATTTTTATTTTTTGAATCAAAGCTTTTTACCATATATAACACCCAATGGCCTTAATCTTACTTCTATCATAAGAATACACGAAATACACAACACGATGGTTATCTTTTGTATATTCTACAAAGCCAGTATATCCCTTATAAATTCCTTCATATTCTTTCCAGCCCTTTCCAGCTAAAATCGCCTTTGCCTGTGAAGGCCTCATCCCAGCAGAAATACCTAGAACTGTATACGCATTTCCATCACTAGTAGCGATTGCCTCAAGCAAATCACTGTCACTTCCGGTACTATCGACAGAAAATTCAACACCATTCCTGATTACTTTATAAACTCCTGCAGGTAGATCGTATACATCTCTGAAATCAATTCCCAGACTGGAGGCAAACGTTTTATAATCCTGCCCTAAAAATTGATACAAATCCCGCTTTCCGACATTTGTTACCTTCACCTTACATTTCGCAGAAACCCCATTTGCCTTTGCCGTAATGGTAACCGTGCCGGCTTTTTTTCCGGTAACTCTGCCGCTGCCGCTTACCGTCGCTATGCTTTTATTGCTGCTGCTCCAGGTGACTTTTTTGCTGGTGCCGTTTACCGTCGCTTTCAAAGCGGCGGTACTGCCTTTTTTCAGCGTCAGGGATGTTTTATTCAGCTTTATGGCAGGCTTTGTTACGGTGATGGTACAGGTCGCTGTTTTCTTATTCGCTGTGGCCTTGATTTTTACTTTCCCCGGCTTCTTTGCAGTTACCTTACCGGAACTGCTGACCGAAGCAATCGAAGGATTACTGCTCTTCCAGGTTACCTTCTTGGATGGGCCGTTCACCACAGCTTTCAGCTGTACGGTTTTGCCCTTCGCCACAGAGGCTGATTTTTTATTTAGCTTAATGGAGGGACTGACTGTTACTTTACAGGTTTTGGTGATACCGTTGGCCCTGGCGGAAATCGTAGCGGTGCCATACTTTTTGGCAGTGATCTTTCCGCTGGAAGAAACTGCAGCCACTGACGGTTTGCTGCTCTTCCAGGCAACTTTTTTACTGGCGCCTTTCACCTGAGCGGTAAGCTGTTTTGTCTTTCCCTTCACTAAAGATACCCTGGTGGCATTCAGCTTTAGTGAGGCGGGATTTATGGTGACTTTACACTTTGCAGTCTTTCCGTTCGCCTTAGCTTGTACTTCCGCTGTATAAGAACCCAGCATGCCGTTTTCTTTATTGGCCCGCAGCTGCAGCTTTCCGCTGCGGCTTAAGGATAACGGCAGCTGCGGCGGTTTTACCAGCTTCCAGGTCACTGTTGTATCCGGCCCCTCCACCTGTGCATTCAGTTGAATACTCTGGCCGGGATAGATGGTAACGCTGGACCTGGTGATTTTGATCGTGGGGGCTTTGACGGTTACGGTGCGGCTGTCAGAAGAGATCACTTTCCCTTTGTCATCTGCTATATAGGCAGTAACTTTCGCAGTTCCAGCCTTCCATCCTTTTATGTCACCGTTATTATTCACAAGCAGCACGGAATCTGGGTCTGCTTTCCACTTCACCTGGGCTTTTTCTGCATTTTTGCTGACCGTATACAAAAAAGTATTTGTCTGGCCTACATATAACAGCGGAATATCTGTCTGAATTGTAACAGTGGTCAAATCCTCCGGCGCCTGCTCAATATGCACCAGAGTGCGGGCAATAGCCGCTTTCGTGGTGGTCTTTCCCCAGGTGATCTGACAGGGGCCGCTGAAATTACACTCTGCGAAAGTAACCGTATCACCGCTGACTCCCGTAACCCAGATAGAATGATCCACACTTCCCGGATGGTAACGCACCACATCTCCGGCTTTTAAATCATTGATATTTTTTGACTTGGGCTGACTGCTAAAATACACGCCAAAATATTCATAGGCCATCTTCCGGGCGAAGCCCCAGCACTGGCCGGTTCCGTCAAAGTGATTGCAGTCGTAAGCGCCCACCCGCTCCTGGTGGGAACAGGGGACACTGGTGACCGTATTCTGATACTGATCGCCCCGGGTAGTACTCACATCGGTGCACAGATGATTCCAATATTTTCCATGAGGAAATCTAGTCTGCAATGCCGAAATCTTCCCTGCATCCAAGCTGCCGTCCTTGGCATATATCTTCGTGGGGCCTGTCGCCAGCAGTACAAACACGCAAACCATCAGCAGCAATATCTGTTTCAGGCTTCCCGCAACTCGCTGTGTTTCACAACTCCTCTGCATAATCGCACCTCCACACACATTTTAATCTTCTACTTCAATATCTATATGGATATTTTCCCTCAGCGTCTCCTCCAAATCAATATTTTCCAATCTGGCATTCTGGATCCCTTCATCTGCTGACAGGACAAACCGCACATCTGCTTTCTTTCCTGTCTTTTCCGCTATGAGCTGCTCCAACTCTGCCTTTTTTCCCTGATCATTGAGATAGGTCTCTCCCAGGAAATCCGCAAATACCACAAAAAGCTGACTGCCGCTCTCATCTGCCAGATTAAACTTCAAGGCTGCAGAGGCCAGCACAGTTCGAAATCTGGGATTCGTTCCGGCGATAATACTGCTCCACATGGTCTTAATCTGCTGAAGATCCTGAGGAACTGCTTTTTGGTAGTGAGGATTATGAGAAAGCAGGGGATCGGCTGCTTCCACTTTTCCAGGATCCTCCAAATTCCCATTCTCCGCTCCAGCCCCCGAGCCGGTTCCGGCAATACTCCTGGAGGGAATACTTCCGGCGAACCCGCCTGCGGCGCCGGAAGCCGGGGCTTTTACTGCCACCGCCCCCTCTGCCAGCTGTTTTTCTATTTTTCGTATCCGCTCTGCCAGGGACAGCTCATCCCGCTGCATCTGAGGACGGCACAATTTAATGAATGCCACCTCCAGAAGCACTCTCCGATTCGAGGCATAACGGATCTGATTGGAAAGCTCTGAAAAGATCCGGATGTAGCGCATCAGGGTATCTTCCCGGATCATTCCGGCCTCCTCCTTTAAAAGCGCCAGGTTCTCTGCTGACACATCCAGACTGTCATCCATCTGATCAGAGGCTTTCAACAGCATCAGATTCCGCAGATACCAGGTAAAATCATTGACCAGCTGGGTCAGATCCCGTCCCTGAATGATCAGCTCCTCCAGGTGGGAAAAAAGCCCTGCCACATCCCCTGCTAATACCTGGCGCAGCAATTGGCTGAATACCTCCGCATCTACTGCCCCCAGCACCTCCAGCACCTTTTCATAAGTAAGGGTTTCTCCCAGATAAAAGGAAATGCACTGATCTGCCAAACTCAGAGCATCTCGCATTCCCCCATCTGCCTTTTTGGCAATATAGCGGATGGCTTTCTCCTCTGCATCCACCTGCTCCCGCTTCAAAAGATCCTCCAGGCGTCTGGTGATCTCATCCTGGGTAATCCGCTTAAAGTCATATCTCTGACACCGGGAAAGTATTGTCACCGGAATCTTTTGGGCTTCTGTGGTAGCCAGAATAAAAATCACATAGGAAGGCGGCTCCTCCAAAGTCTTCAGCAGTGCGTTGAAGGCTCCGATAGACAACATATGCACCTCATCAATGATATAAACCTTATACTTTCCCTCTGCCGGAGAGTAGGCCACCTCATCCCGGATCTCCCGGATGTTGTCCACACCATTATTGGAGGCTGCGTCAATCTCGATCACATTCATGGATGCTCCAGAGGCAATGGCTTTGCAGGTCTTGCATTCATTGCAGGGATTTCCATTTACCGGATGTTCACAGTTCACTGCCTTGGCAAAAATCTTGGCCACCGTAGTCTTTCCGGTTCCTCTTGTCCCACAGAACAGATAGGCATGACCGATACGGTCTGCCTGGATCTGATTTTTCAACGTGGTTACAATGTGATCCTGCCCTTTCACCTCTGAAAATTCATCCGGACGAAATTTTCGGTATAGCGCTGTATAACTCATGCTGTTTCATTCCTTTTGCTTTTCATGCAACATAGACAGGGCTGCCGCAAAACAAACATTTACGGCAGCTCTGCCAAAGCATCTCTCTGTTCTGTTCCTTTAATCGCCAAAACTGATTCCCAGCAGCTTCGTCTCTTTAATGATCTGATCCTCCGGATCCACCATCTTCAGCTTGCCGGCCACCTCTCCCAGGGGAACCTTTTTGGTCTTGTTGTTCACAATTCCCACCATATAACCGTATTCATCGTTCAAGATCAATCTGGCTGCGGCTACGCCCAGTCTGGTGGAAAGTACCCGGTCATAAGGACAGGGACTGCCGCCCCGCTGTGTATGGCCCGGAACAGTGATACGCACCTCTGTCCCGCTGTATTTCAAAATCTCTTCTGCCAGTTCATATGCCACTGAGGGATATTTCTTCTCCTCCTGTTTCTTCTTCAGCTCTTTCTTACTAAGCTTGGCATCCTCCGCAGAAATAGCTCCCTCCGCCACTGCGATCACCGTAAAGCCTTTCCCGGCCTTGGTTCGCTTGTCAATGGCTTCAATGACTTTATCGATCTTATAGGGGATCTCCGGAAGCAAAATAATATCTGCCCCTCCTGCAATTCCTGCATATAAGGTCAGCCAGCCCACCTTGTGGCCCATAATCTCTACTATGAATACCCGATTATGGGAAGCTGCCGTCGTGTGAATACAGTCAATGGCATCTGTGGCAATGTTTACCGCACTGTAGAAACCAAAGGTCATATCCGTACCCCAGATATCATTGTCAATAGTCTTGGGCAGATGAATGATATTCAGACCTTCCTCGCTGAGAAGATTTGCCGTTTTCTGAGTGCCATTTCCCCCCAGTATCACCAGGCAGTCCAGTCTCAGCTTATAATAATTCTGTTTCATGGCCTCCACCTTGTCCAGCCCCTTCTCGTCCGGAACCCGCATCAGCTTAAAGGGTTGTCTGGAGGAGCCAAGGATCGTTCCTCCTTTCGTAAGGATACCGGAGAAATCCTTGGAGGTCAAAAGACGGTAATCTCCATAGATCAGACCTTTGTAACCATTCATAAATCCATAAACTTCCAGTTCTTCCAGGTTCGTGGAAAGTCCCTTTACCACGCCCCGCATAGTGGCGTTCAGTGCCTGACAGTCACCGCCACTGGTCAATAACCCAACCCGTTTCATAGCCTTCACATCCTTTACCTTCATTTTCACTGACAGCCCTTTCCTTCGGAAAGTCCTGTCAGCTGCTTCGCAGCTTCCTAAGACTCACAAAAATGTTGCTCATTTTTGCTCGTTAAAATATAAACGTTCCTTCGGAACTAACAGCCCTTTCCTTCGGAAAGTCCTGTCAGCTGCTTCGCAGCTTCCTAAGACTCACAAAAATGTTGCTCATTTTTGCTCGTTAAAATATAAACGTTCCTTCGGAACTGACAGCCCTTTCCTTTGGAAAGTCCTGTCAGCTGCTTCGCAGCTTTTATATTTTACATTATACCTTTTTTGGGAGATGTACACAAGTAATTTATCTGAAAATTACTGTAAAAACGCCAGAAGACAGTTCCGCAGCGCTTTACGCTCAAAGGAAATTGGCAAACAGGGAGGCAGCTCCCACAGTCAAAAGACCGGAGACCACAATAGCCAGACTGCTGATAGCCCCCTCCAGTTCTCCCATTTCAATGGCTTTCACGGTTCCCAGTGCATGGGACGCAGTTCCAATGGCAAGTCCCTGGGCCACTGGCTCCTGGATCCGGAAAATTTTACAGACCAGTTCTGCAATCACGTTTCCTAAAATTCCGGTAATGATAATCGAAGCTACAGTCAGATTCACCAGGCCTCCCAGCTCCTCTGACACTCCCATGCCAATCGCAGTCGTAATGGATTTGGGAAGCAGCGTCACATACTGCTCATGACTAAATCCAAACAAATAGGCCATAAGCAGAACGCTCACCATGCTGGTAAGCACTCCGGCCACAGTTCCTGCCGCGATGGCCTTAAAATTTTTCTTCAAATGACTCAGCTCCCGGTACAGCGGAATAGCCAGGCAAACCGTAGCAGGTGTCAAAAGATAGCTTAAATATTTTGCACTGCTGTTATAAGCTTCATACTCTACTCCTGTAAGCAGCAAAAATGACAGCACCAGCAAAATAGAAATCAGCAGAGGATTTAAAACAGCCATCTTCCATTTTTTCTTGATCAGCAGCCCTGCCTCATAGGCCAGCAGACTGACGAACATTCCAAAAAACAGAGATTCCCTTACAAACTCATTCATTTTTCCTTCCCCTTCTTCTCTCTTCGGATCACCCACTGGGTCACTTTTCCAGTCACAGCCATCACCGCCACTGTGGAAACCACGATGATCACCGTAAAGGGAAGCCAGATCTCCCCCAGCTCTTTTCCGTTGGTCATCAGACCCACTCCGGCGGGAATAAACATTACCGGCATCACAGCCACCAGAAAATCAGCCGCCTGCTCTACCTTATCCAGCGGCAGTTTTCCGCTGCACAGCGCGATCAGCATAAGTACCAGTCCATAAATGCTGGCAGGCACCGGCAGAGGGAGCAGATAATGAAGCAGCTCTCCTACAAAGGTGACCGCCATGATCAGGGCAAATTGCCTTAAAAATTTCATCTTCTCCATTCCTTCCTTTCTTACACAGGTCCAGCCCCTCTGCCTGACAGCTTTCCGGAGCTGACACTCTCCTGATTTTAGCATCACCAAATGATTTTTTCAATGGTTTCCTCCCAGATGCCGGAGGCGGTATTCTGCCTCCCCGGAAAAAAGGGAATTTATCTCCATGTAAAAAATAACTTTCTCCCTCCGGCTCCTTCTTTGTATTTATTCTATAGAACCTGTCTTCTGAGCTTAAAAATTTTTCCAAAAGACCCTTATTTTCGTATTGTAAAATAACCGCTTCGCTATATAATAAACATAACAGCCCTGCACAAAAGGGCTTTGCGAACCAAAGGAGAATATTTATGAAATTACTTACCTTTCAGACAAAAGAGAACCCAGGACTGGATCGTCTGGGAATCATGACACCGGACGGGCAAAGCGTCCTTCCCCTGGAACAGTTTGGCTTTTGCTTTGCTTCCATGAACCAGCTTATCGACACACTTACAGAAGATCAAATGGCCCAGTTAAAAGAGGCCGCCTCTTCTTCTGCAAAGGAGACACTTCCCTATGCCTCCATCCTCAAACGCTCCCCCATTCCGGTCCCCAAACAAGATATCATCTGCCTGGGGATCAACTATGCCGCCCATGCAGAAGAATCTGCCCGCTATAAAAAGGAAGCCTTTGAGCGCAACCGCCAGTATGCCGTGTACTTTTCCAAACGGGTAAATGAGGCTGTGGCAGATGGAGCCCCCATCCAGAGTCACCAAGATCTTCTGGAACGCCTGGACTATGAGGCAGAACTGGCGGTGATCATTGGAAAAGATGCAGAAGCCATCACCCGGGAACATGCCTTTGACTATATATTCGGCTACACCATTTTAAATGATATCAGCGCCAGAGAAATCCAAACCCGCCATAAACAATGGTACTTTGGAAAAAGTATGGACGGCTTCTGTCCCATGGGACCCTGGATCGTAACAAAAGATGAGTTTTCGGATCCTCCGATTCTGTCCATCTCCTCCCGCGTCAATGGAGAGCTGCGTCAGAACAGCTCCACAGATCTGCTTCTCTTCTCCATCGCCCAGGTCATAGAGGAATTGAGCCATGGAATGAAGCTGAAAGCCGGGACTATCATCTCCATGGGCACCCCTGCCGGAGTGGGCATGGGCTTTGACCCTCCAAAATTCTTAAAACCCGGGGATGTGGTCGCGTGCGAAATCCAGGGAATCGGAACTCTCACCAATCCCGTTGTGTAGCTCCTAAAGACTGCTGTTCCCTGATCTTCGTCTTTCGTATAAGGACGGTATTTTCAGGATGAGCACTAAATGATAAACAGGTGGCAATCGGATGTTTTACCGGTTTTCTGTCAATTATTCTGGAAGATTGATTGAAACAATAATAGAACCTGCAGCGTTAGACTATGTGTTTAAATGTGTTTAGATCGGTTGAGTATGAAAAGATTGCCCATATTCTGCTTGCGGCAGGCTTACTTCGTAGAAAAGTAAGCCTGCCGCAAGTGCTTTATGGCCTTCCGTCAGGCCAATCGCCAAAAATTTTTATTTTCCGAATACCTTCGCCTCTAAGCTGCAGCCTCTGTCTCAGGATCACTGGCTGCAAGCCCTGCGCTGTACTCTTCTATTCTTCCCAGAATCCGTTCCGCTTCTTCTCCCTCAGCAGGAGTAGGCTGGTAATTGTTCCACCAGGCTTCAGAGCTTACCCGGCAGGGAATGATGGCGGGCTCACCGCCTTCTGCTCCCTTCTCCCGACTTACCGTAAAGGTCTGCTGAAAGATCATAGTGTCCATATCACTGGGCGTGGAGTTCCCGCCGAAACAGAAATTTCCAAGACTGTACACAATATATTTTCCCTGATACTGCTCTATTCCCTGAAGCACATGAGGATGGTGTCCCACCACCAGATCAGCTCCCTGATCAATGGCCAGATGTGCTAAGGTCTTCTGTGTCTCATCCGGATAATTGCTCTTCTCGCTGCCCCAGTGAAAGCCCACTACAATCAGATCGGCTCCCTGTGCCTTCGCAGAAGCAATCGTGCTCTCCACCTGACTGCTCTTCTCAAGCCCGGTATCCAGCACATAGATCCCGATCAAAGCCACCTTTACCCCCTTGACTTCTTTTAGGATCATCTCCTCGCCGGTACAGTAATCGATGCCTGCCTCTGTAAGATACTGTTTTGTATCAGTCAGACTCTGGGCACCGTAGTCACTGCTGTGATTATTGGCCAGAGTCACTGCTTCCACAGAGCCTTCCTTCAAAATATTGGTGTAACCGGGATCTCCCTTAAAAGCATACTGCTTGTTCTCTCTCTGGTCAGAGGTGGTAAGGGTTCCCTCAAAATTAACAAAGGTAATATCATCTGCAGCAAAAATAGACGCTACATTCTGGAAAAAGTAACTATCCCCATACATAGACCATACCGTGTCAAAACTGTTGGCTGTGCCAAAGTAGATGTCACTGCCCAAAGTGCAGTCGCCTGCCGCTGAGATCGTAATCTCTGTCTGAGAGGTCACCGTCACCTGGCAGCTGACTTTGGAAAGCCCCTCTGCTTCCGCCTCAACCAGGGCGCTGCCTTCTTTCAGGGCTGTCACCTGCCCATTTTCATCCAGACTGATAATATCCGGTTTCTGATTGGTGATCCGCAGATTGTTACAGTATGCTCCTTCCGGAACCGTAACAACTCTCAATTCTGCCGTATCCCCCGGAAACAGGGTCAGGGAAGGCGCACTCAGCTCCAGCGCTTCTGCCGGTTTCATGTTGGTTGCTGCCGGTACTGTCTTATTTCCTGCATAGTCCTGGGCATAGTAATAATAAGTCTTTCCTTCTTCATAAAGAAAAGGGCCGGTGTATCGGCTATAGGTGGGAATATCGGAAAGTCCGCCGGCTGTTCCGTAATAAATCCCTTCCAGACCGGATCCCTCATCTGTGGCTGCTAAAGTCACCTGTCCATTTTGCTGGCTCACAGTCACCTGAGGAAGTGCCCCGTCAACCATGGGAACCACTACCTGAGCATTCAAAACCTTTTCCTCTGTCACCACCATCAGCTCCAAACTGGAGGTATCTGCTTCCAGAGAAATCTCTGCCTTTCTTCCAGCTTCAAATTCAAAGCTGCTGCCATTGATGGTAATAGACTGCATGGGTTTTGCTGTATGAAGGCTCAGCCTTACGGTGCCGGAAACACACCAGTTTTCCGGCTCCTCCAGCACCTTTACCGTCAGCCCCGGATCCGCAGTGACATTGACGCTTTTCCCTTCTCCTCTCAGCATACCGATCACCGCTGCCAGGATCAGAAGAAGGAGCACGGCTCCTCCGCCGATCATCACCAGTTCCCGGCCGCCGATGCCTTTGGACTTAAGATCTTCAAAAAACTGCTCCACACTCAGTCTCAACCGGTTCCAGATCCCGGTTTTCCGGGAATTTCCTCTCTGCCTTGAGGATCTTGAGACTGCTGATTTTTTTGGAGAAGCTTCCTGTTCCGGAGTTTTGGGAGAAGCCTTTTCCATCTGTACAGTTTCTTTCAAAGGCTCCCCGTCCGGTAACATTTTCTCCGGGGAATCTTCCTTTCGCAGCCTTTCCTGGAAAGAACTGCTCTCCCCGGCAGTCATTTTCCCCAGTTCTTCTTCCTCCCGGGATAAGGAAGCCTTTTCTGTTTCCCTCAACTCACGTTCCGGCTTTTTCGCAGCACTGCCTTCCGGTTCTGATACCGGAGGATCCTGTTTCTCTTTCCCAGTCCTTTTATCCTTTTTTTCCAGCCTTCCGGATCGTTTCCGGCTCCTTTTAGGGGCCGGAGGTTCTTCCTCTTCAAAACGGATCCGGATCGTTTCACTTTTCACACTGTCTTCTGCATCGGAACGGGCCTTCAGTTCCCGCAGCAGTGCTCTGATCTCATCATTATCCATTATTTAAAATATCCCACACCTGATTCAAAAATCTTCAGATCCTGTTCTCCGTAAATGTTAATGGCCACTGCAGTATCCCGACGCTCAGAGTGAGCCATTTTACCAAGTACACGGCCATCCGGACTGGTAATTCCCTCAATGCCCATGTAGGAACCGTTTACATTCCATTCTTCATCCAGAGACAGTTTACCGTCACAGGCGGCATACATGGTAGCGATCTGTCCGTTGGACATCAGCTTAGACAGCCATTCCCTATTTGCCACAAAGCGTCCCTCACCGTGAGAAGCAGGATTGACATACACGCCACCCAGCTTGGCCTGGGCAAGCCAGGGAGATTTATTGGACATCACCTTCGTATACACCATCTTGGAAACGTGACGTCCGATGGTATTAAAGGTCAGGGTAGGAGAATCCTCCTTCTGGCCTGTAATCTCACCATAGGGCACCAGTCCCAGTTTGATCAGCGCCTGGAAGCCGTTGCAGATACCCAGCGCCAGACCGTCTCTCTCATTTAACAGCTTCATCACAGCTTCCTTCATCTTTTCATTCTGGAAGGCTGTTGCAAAGAATTTTGCTGAGCCGTCCGGCTCATCTCCTGCTGAAAAGCCTCCCGGGAACATGATGATCTGAGCCTGGCTGATGGCCTTCTCAAAAATCTCCACTGAATCCCGAATATCTTCTGCTGTGAGATTCTTAAATACCTTTACATCTACGGAAGCACCGGCCCTCTCAAAAGCTCTGGTGCTGTCATATTCACAGTTGGTTCCCGGAAATACCGGGATAAATACTCTGGGTACTGCCACCTTATTCCTGCACACATAAACCTTACCTGCATGGAAGCATCCCTGCTCATCTATCCGGTCGGAGTGTGCTCCGGTCTGTCCGTTTCCGTTTTCCGTATCTTTCTCATACCCGGAAATGACACCGATTGCTGCGGCAGATGAGTCTGCCTCTGAGGAACGGGTGCGGAATACTTTCTCCAAAGTCCCGGTCCATGCCTCCAGTGCCTCCTCCAGGGGAATGGAGAGATAGGAATATTCAAGAGCCGCATTTTGCGTAACTTCACCCACCAGGGTGTAAGTAATCGCCAGCTCTCCCACCTTGCCCTCCGGAACCTCGGCAACAATATCACCGAATCCTGCTGCAAAGAGATCCTCCGGAGCCACATTGTGCTCGATCTTTACGCCCAGGCCATTTCCAAAGGCCATCTTGCTGACAGCGGCAGCCAGTCCATTGCCGTCCAGAGCATATGCAGAAAGGATCCTTCCTGCCTTCACATCTTCAAAGAACTTTCCGTACTGATCCATTACCTGCTCGTAAACCGGAAGGTCATACTCATCTTTTTCGATCTTCAGAACTACCAGTTTACTTCCTGCCTTCTTCAGCTCCGGAGACACAATATTCTGGTAAGTATTTACGTCCACTGCAAAGGATACCAAAGTAGGCGGAACATCGATCTCATTAAAGGTGCCGGACATACTGTCCTTGCCGCCGATAGAAGGCAGACCAAATTTGATCTGAGCCGCATAGGCTCCCAGCAGCGCTGCAAAAGGCTGACTCCATCTGGAAGGTTCCTGGGTCATTCTTCTGAAATATTCCTGGAACGTAAAACGGATCTTTCTGTAATCACCGCCGGTTGCCACAATCCTTGCCATAGACTCCAGCACTGCATAGACTGCGCCATGGTAGGGGCTCCAGCTAGACAGATAGGGATCAAAGCCGTAGCTCATCATAGTCACTGTATCTGTGTGGCCCTTTAGCACCGGAAGCTTGGCCACCATAGCCTGGGTTTCTGTCAGCTGATACTTTCCGCCGTAGGGCATCAGTACAGAACCGGCTCCGATGGAGCTGTCAAACATCTCCACCAGTCCCTTCTGAGAACAGCAGTTTAAATCAGCCAGCGTTTTCAGCCATTTTTCTTTTACCTCATCCACAGAAAGAGCCGTCTTTTTGAAATACTTTTCCTCCTGAGAAGGAAGCTCTACTGCCACAGAGGTCTCCTGATGAGCGCCGTTGGTATCCAGGAAGGCTCTGGAAATATTGACTACTTCCCTGCCTCTCCAGATCAGAACCAGTCTGGGATCTTCTGTGACTACTGCCACTTCCACAGCCTCCAGGTTTTCCTCATGGGCATATTTCAAAAATTCTTCCACATCTTTGGGGGCTACCACCACAGCCATCCGTTCCTGTGACTCGGAAATGGCAATCTCCGTTCCATCCAGACCCGCATATTTTTTCGGCACCTTATCCAGATAAATCTGCAGACCGTCTGCCAGCTCTCCGATAGCCACCGATACTCCGCCGGCTCCAAAGTCATTGCACTTCTTGATCAGTCTGCTCACCTCCGGACGGCGGAACATCCTCTGAAGCTTCCGCTCCGTGGGCGCATTTCCCTTCTGAACCTCAGCTCCGCAGACCTCAATGGAAGCCTCTGTGTGTACCTTGGAGGAACCGGTAGCGCCGCCGATACCGTCGCGGCCGGTTCTTCCACCCAGAAGGATGATGATATCTCCCGGATCCGAGGCCTCCCGAATCACTGCGCTTCTGGGCGCTGCTCCCATAACCGCGCCGATCTCCATCCGCTTTGCCACATAATCCGGATGATAGATTTCTTTTACATAGCCGGTAGCCAGTCCAATCTGATTGCCGTAGGAACTGTATCCGTGAGCAGCCTCCCGTACCAGCTTCTTCTGCGGCAGTTTCCCCTTCAGAGTATCCTGCACGGACACAGTGGGATCGGCTGCTCCTGTAACACGCATTGCCTGGTAAACATAGGTACGGCCGGACAGCGGATCACGAATTGCTCCTCCAAGACAGGTGGCAGCACCTCCAAAGGGTTCAATCTCTGTAGGATGATTGTGCGTCTCATTTTTAAAGTTCACCAGCCACTCTTCTGTCTTTCCGTCGATTTCCACCGGCACTACGATACTGCAGGCGTTAATCTCCTCAGACTCCTCCTGATCCTGGAGCTTTCCTTCTTTTTTCAGCTTTTTCATAGCCATGAGCGCCAGATCCATCAGGCAGACAAATTTATCCTTCCTCCCCTGGTAAACCTCCTGCCGGTCTGCCAGGTACTGCTGATACGTCTCTTCCAGAGGCTTTCTGTAATAGCCCTCCTCAAAGGTTACGCTTTTTAATTCTGTAGAAAAAGTAGTGTGACGGCAATGGTCAGACCAGTAGGTATCCAAAACCCGGATCTCCGTCACAGTGGGATCCCGATGCTCTTCCTGCGCAAAATAGTGCTGGATATGCTGGAAATCCTGAAAGGTCATGGCCAGATTCAAAGAAACATACAGTTCTTTCAGTTCCTCCTCCGGCATCTGGTAAAACCCTTCAAATACCTTCACATCCTCCGGCTCCTCAAACTTCGTCACCAGCGTCTCCGGTTTTTCCAGATTAGTCTCCCGGGAATCCACGGGATTGATGCAGTAGCTCTTAATGGCTGCAAACTCCTCCTCGCTGACACTGCCCACAAGGCAGTAGGTTGTGGCTGAGCGGATAATGGGCTCTTCATCCTCTTTCAGAAACTTCACGCACTGCACAGCCGAATCTGCTCTCTGATCAAACTGACCCGGCAGAAATTCCACTGAGAAAGTACGGTCATGCTCCCCTCGCGGAAAAGTCTCCTGATATAAAGTGTCCACCGGCGGTTCTGAAAAAACAGTTTTGCAGGCTGCTGCAAATACTTCATCCGAAATATTTTCCACATCATAACGGATCAGGATCCGGATCTGCTCCAGCCCCTGTACCCCAAGATAGCTTCGCACCTCATGGGTCAAATCCCGGGCCGCCCCTGCAAATGCCTCCTTTTTCTCTACATACACACGCCTAACATTACTCATAGGTTTTTCCTCCTTGTTTTTGAGCTTCCGCTCTGAGACTCTGGTGTATACCGGGCAGTCACTGCCCGGATTGATCTATATCCTAATAAAAATAGATACCTGAACTGATCGCTTCTATACTTACTATTTTATTTGTTTATTATTTTCTGTCTGTTCCCTGATTCTCAAGCCGTTCCAGCTTCAAAACTCCCTATAGCTGAAACTCTTCCTCCTCAAACTGCCAGTCCTCCACCAGCCCGGCTTCCTCTGACAGGATCTGAATTCCTTCCGGATCTCCCTCCGGCATCTGAGGATGACTTCTGGTCATAAAGAAAAACAGGATTAAAAAGGCTGCCACAAGTACTGCCATCACCAGCAGGATGGTCACGGTTGTCAGCATGGCATGGGACTTATCCTCCTTCTTTTTCAGAAAGCTGTCCCGATATCTTCCCTTATATCCCCGATACAGATTTTCATCATAATAGACTGAACCGGACTGCGTTGCCTTTCCTCCCTGCCTGTCCCTTGACCCAGCGTATCTGCCGGAGTCTGCAGCTGCTTTATATTCCCCGGGATCCGGATCCGCTTCCCAGTCCTCGCCCCACAAATACCGGCCGTTCTCTGTCTCCAAAAGATCTGCCTGGTCTGCCTCCTCATCCAGATAATCTTCCTCCTCCAAATATCCCTCTTCCTCCGGTTCCAAGCTTCGAGCTGCGGCTTTTCCGTATATATATTCTCCGGTTTGCGGTTCTTCCCTCTCCTCCGAAGCTTCATACCATGGTTCCAAAGCCTCTTTCTCTTTTGGAATCTTTTTTTCTGAACCAGAAGACAAGGGCAGCCTGCCATTTACCGGTGCCCCGCACTGACTGCAGAAGCGGTCTCCCTCCCGCAACCCGGCACCACATTTTTCACAAAACATTGCTTCCCCTTGTATGATGTTATCAAAAACCCCTTGTCATACGTTCCTTTCTGTCTGCTATTTTGATTTCCGTCTTTCCTCTATCCTAAAATCTTTTTTAATATCATTTTCCGACAAATTATTTATATCATAAGAAGCCTTCCTTGACAAGAATTCTCCCTGGAAATTCCCCGGAATTTAAATGTCTGTTCAAAACCCGGCAAGCGCTCCGAAAGCTGCTATAAAATGCAGTCCTTCTTTGCAGACTGTTCCTGCCAAAATTCTCGGATTTTATCGGGGATCGTCCTGCTGGTACCGAAATAACAGCCAGTCCATTCCCTGGGAAACATCTGCCGATACTGATACTGGCTGAACCGCTCATCCAAAAGCAGGATCACTCCCTGATCTTCCTCTGTGCGGATCACCCGGCCCGCTGCCTGCAGTACCTTGTTCATCCCGGGGCATAAATAGGCATACCGAAAGCCGTCCCCCTGCTTCTGGTCATAATAATTTTTCAGGATCTCCCTCTCATTGCACACCTGAGGCAATCCGGTGCCTACGATCACTGCACCGATCAAACGATCCTTTTTCAGGTCAATCCCCTCCCCGAAAATGCTTCCCATCACGCAAAAGCCTACCAGGCTGGTCTCTCGACCTGCTGAAAAAGCCTCCAGAAATTCCTCCCTCTGCTGCTCGCTCATGCGGCTGGTCTGACACAGTATTTCTGTATTCTCCGGCTTTACGCGCTCAAAGCATTCTGCCACATCCTCCAGCATCCGGTAGGAGGAAAAAAACACCAGATAATTTCCCCGCTTTGCCTCCACAGCCATCCGGATATACTCCGCCATTTTCCGGTACTGCCCAGGCCCCCGGCTGGTATAACGGCTGCTGGTATCCTGCCCGATCAGCACCTGCTGCTTTCTTCTGTCAAAACAGGACTCCGCATACACCGCATAGTCCTCTCCGGAACGGCTTAACAGACTTTTATAATAATCAATGGGAAGCAATGTGGCTGAAAAATAGATCGTGCTGTTTCCCTTGTCCAGACACTCCTGCAGATTTACGGAAGGATCCACACAGTAAAGCTTCAATTTAAATCTTCCATCTGACTCTAGTTCACTGTAGATCACATAGCAGTCATCCAGCCGGTCACTGATGTCCAAAAAGCTTCTCACCTGGAAATACAGATCCAGCACCTGATCATTGGTTTCATGAAACTCTTCCATAAATTTTTCCATCACGCCGCAAAGATTCATGAGTGCTACCGGAAACAGCCCAATATTCTCCAGAAGCTCATAATCCTCACACTCCCGCTTCAATCCCAGCAGATACCGGTTGCATCGTTCCAGCGCTTTGGCAAGCTTTGGACTCTGCCCTTTTACCGCCCCCTTCACTGCCAGAAAATCTTCCTTGTAAAGCTGGGCGCTGAACATCTCTCTGCCCCGCTCTACCAGATTGTGGGCCTCATCGATCAAAAACAGGTACTCTCCCCGAACCCCCTCTGCAAAAAACCGTTTCAGCTGAGCTCTCGGATCAAACACATAATTGTAATCGCAGATCACACCATCCATCCACAAAGAGACATCTAAAGACAGCTCAAACGGGCACACCATCCACTGATCTGCCTGAGCCTCCAGCTCCTCCCTGCCAAAAGCCTCCTTTGTGGTGATCATATCAAACACCGCATCATTGATCCGGTCATAATGGCCTTTTGCATAGGGACAGCTCTCCGGATTACACTCTCCCTCCGGACACCGGCAGATCTTCTCCTTCGCAGTAAGGGTCACCACCTTATACCGCAGTCCCTGCTCTCTTAAAATAGAAAATGCTTCCTCTGCTACTGTCCTGGCAATCGTCTTGGCTGTGAGATAAAAAATTTTGTCTCCCAGCCCCTCTCCTACTGCCTTTACTGCCGGAAATACGGTAGAAATGGTTTTCCCCGATCCCGTAGGCGCCTGGATGAACAGTTTCTTCTTCCGGGCAATGGTGCGGTACACCGCTGCTGCCAGATCCCGCTGCCCCTCCCGATAGGGGAACGGAAACTGGAGCCCCTGAATAGAGGCCTGACGCACTTCCTTCCAGTGGAACTGCCAGGAAGCCCATTTCTTATATTCCTCCAGCACCTGAAAAAACCAGCTTTCCAGTTCTTTCATGGGAAATTTTTCACGAAACCGTTTGATCTCTTCTGTTTCCAGATTGCAGTAGGTCATCTGCACCGTCATTTCTTCCAGGCCCTGCTGAAAGCCGTAAAGGTACGCATAGCACTTGGCCTGGGCCAAATGTACTGCAACCGGCTCCTTTAAAAATTCCAGACTGCGGAAAATACCTTTGATCTCATCGACCACAGCTCCCGCTTCCTCCTGGATAATGCCGTCCGCTCTTCCCTCTACCCGAATGGAAAATTCTCCCATATCAAAGCTTTGGGACAGAAACACCTCTGCCTGATAATCCGAGCCCATTCTTCCCTGAATCTTCCGGTGCAGTTTCCCTCCAAGGAGCATGGCGTCTTTATCCCCCATGGGGCCTCTCCGATTGTCAATATCCCCGGAACGCAAAATAAATTCCACCAGATTCCGCACAGAAATCCTTATCTCCTGACTCATAGGGAAGCTCCTTTCCTGATTCTTCTGCCGCGCTGACCCGTGTTACCCGCTTTCTCTCTGTCTCTAACTGCTCTTTTTTTCCAGCCATTTTCCCATCACCACTGCTGTAAAACCATCACAGGAAACCTGCCGGTCAGTCTCCAGAAACTGATTCTTTCTCCAGAAATGACTGCTCTGCTCATTTCCTTTCGCATAGGCCAGTTCCACCCGTTCATACCCCTGCTCACTAAAAAAACCGCATGCCTCAGCTATCATACGGCTGCCGTTTCCCTGCCCCTGCAGAGTCTTTTCCATCATAAAAAATCCGATCCATACCGTCTCCCGCTTTGGATACCCCAGGATCAGATCCATCACTGCCGCCAGTTTCCCCCGGCAAAAAAAGCCAAGATAATTTTTATCCTCTTTTGCTTTCCCCCTGGGCAAAGCCTCCATATCCTGTAAGATTCCCTCCCTGGAAGGCATTGGAGGACAGTACTCATAATATAGAGGATTTCCCTGACACAGTGCCAGAACTGCCGGCACATCCGACCTCCCAAGACGTCTTACCTCATAGGTGTCTGACAACTGATTCAGCTGTAACATCGTTTGCTCCTTTCTGCCATTGGCTGATGTTTCGATACCGCTTGGATGACTTTATTGTATCATACCGCTTTAAATATGCAAAGAGCCATAAAAGGCTGCCGCAAAATAGAGAACATTCCTCCCATCCATTTTGCGGCAGCCCCTGGGGGTTGCCGCCCGGAATAAACCCTCTCCAGGCCAGCTGCACTTTTTAACCTATTTTAATAATTTCCGATGAAGAATTGCTCCCTGATGGCTGCAATCCAGTTCCAGTGTCCGGCAATAATACTCCTCAGCCTTCTGGTAATTGCCAAGTCCATAATTGCCAAGCCCCATAAGGTAATAACAATGTGCCTGATTCCTCTTGTTCAGATCTTCTTCAAAAAGCTGCAAATCCGGAAGTGAAACTGCAAAATAATCGATGCGCACATCATCATACACATGTTTTTCTCCGTAATCGATCAGCTTATGGAACCGGCTCAATGCCTCTCTGTTTTTTCCCAGCGTCTGATTCGCCAAGCCCTGATACAGGATCAGATCTGACGACTGGTCATTATAATACATCATTCCCGCCGACTCCTCCGTTCCTACCGAAGCCCGCATCAGATATTCTTCTGCCTCCTCCTTCTGCCCCAGCATCCGTTTGGCCATTCCAAGATAATAGTAAATATTATTGTCCTTGGCCCCTTCCAGTTTTCCTTCCCCCAGGTTATGGGGGAACACCAATGCCTGCTGCAAAAGTTCCGCTGCCTTCCGGGCATCCCCATTTTCCAGTGCAATCCGTCCCAACTGAGTGAGAGCAACCGCGTACTGGGTGGTAACTTTCCCTTCTCCGCCCTCCCAGGGATGGAAATGGCGCTTCATGATCCGATCATAGCTCTCCTGGTATCTGCCCAGCGAATTCAGCAGAGTAACGTATTCCACATACAGATCATCCCGGATTTCCACCACATCCATGTGCTCTGTGTACAGCTCCAATCGTTTTTCAATCTCCATACCCATTTTTTTATGAAGCTGATCCAGTTCCAGGAAAATACGGGCATCTTTCTGGTTCAGGGCAAAGGCCTTCTCCAGGAATGCCAGCGCCTGTTTCGGCTGTTTTTTCTTATTATAATAAGCCAGGGCCAGATTCCGGAATACGGTGGGGAACTGCGGTTTTCTTTCTGCCGCTCTTTCCCACAGCTGTGCCGCCCGCTCATACTGCTTCTTGTCATAAAAAAGATTTCCCAGATAATAAGGCGCATACCCGTCCTCCGGATTTTCCTCCATAACAAACTCCAGCACAAGAATATCCTCCAGCTTGTTGGGGAAGCAATAGTCCGGATCTGTCTGAGCCCCTGCATCCAAGGCTTTTTCATCTGATCCTTATCAAAGAAGGATGCGTAATACGCCTCATAATAATAAACCATTGGAGACTTTTTCTTACAAAGCTGCAGGATTCTGACTGCTTCTCTATAAAAACCGGCCTCACCGTAGTCAATCGCACATTCAATGAAGGTGCTGACCCGATCTGCCATTAATTTTAAATAGTTATCTGGTTTTTCCTCCTTCAAACTCGTTTGCTGGATCATAGAAATATAATCAAATCCATCTTTCTTACGATTCTCCTGATACCAGCCGGCAGCCTCTTCCTTTCTTCCCAGTGTCTCCAGGATCAGCCCCTTGAGACTTCTGGCCTTCACATTTCCCGTATTTCTGGAAATGCTTCTCTCAATATATTCCAGAGCTTTTCCATACTCTCCCGCCATACAGTCAATAACTGCCAGATAGTAGAAGCCTATCTCCTGCTGAGCCGCAGACCAGGTGGCTTTGTAGAAAGCATCGTAAGCCTCCTTCTTTCTGTTTTGATACCAGAGGGAGAGCCCCAGGTTGAAGCTGGCTTCCCCATCATAGGGATTGGGATTTCTCCAGGTAGACCGTTCCTGAGCTTTTCGGAAATATGCTTCACTCTCTGCAAAGCAGCCTCTTCTCAGAAGCAGCGTTCCGTAGGCGTTGTTCAGCCGGATATCTCCCGGATCTCTCTTCAGCCCTTCCAGATAATAGGGATCCGGATCGTAAGTGGCATGACGATACTGTTCAATATGCTGCCCGGTAAGATAAAGCTCTTCGCAGGTCATAATTTCTGATGGCATTTTTGTCGGCGCTGCCAGTTCCGGGATCTCTTCAATCTTTTCCGTCTCCGGCACATAGAAGAGCATTTCTCTTCCTGTTTTATCCAGCACAGATAATCTCAGCTCTGTTTTCTCCCCTGTCCATTCCACCGTATCCTCCAGCACTTCTACCGGACTGATCGTGGCTGTTTTTTCATAGATCACCTTATCCCCTGCTGTCAGACGCACCCTGGCCTCCGGGTAAACACTGGCGGCGTAAACAACCAGCTTTATCTGACCATCCTCTGCCTCCAGTCCAAGAACCACCTCCGTACTGGCATTCTTTACCTGGGCAGCCTTCTTGTACGGCATAAAATACTGGGTAAACTTCTTTTCTTCAAAGGGCTTCAGCCAGGTAAAATCCGGCTGATTGTCCGTAAATACTCCTGTCATCAGCTCAATGTAAGGGCCGTTTTCATCAGTGAGATTCCGATCCCAGGCCTGTCCGAAATCACCGCAGCCCCAGGTCCACTGCTTCTTTCCCGGACTGATATGATGGTCTGCAATGTGCAAAATCCCTGCTTCCTTCTGATAATCATATCCTCCTACAAAGTTGTAATCGGAATGATAGCACATATAGCTGGTGGGCACCGGAATATTTTTATATCTTGAAATATCTACCCCTTCTCCATAATCATGCTTATAATAAACCCCTGTTGCAATGGGGAATTTGCTCACATCCCGCTTGCCATGATCAAATACTGCATGGACATCCAGAGGAAAAATAGACTGGGTATGATCATTTACCGGAACTGCCGGATTGGCCCACCACAAAAAAGTCTGAGGCAGGTTGGTTCTGTTATAAAGCTGTCCCTTGATCTCAATGTAGGCTTTATCTGGATATAAGGTAAACATCATGGTTCCTTTTGTGCCATACATCTGGTCTACTTCACTGCACGTTACCGTACAGCTCCCATCCTCGTTGTCAGCCCACTGATAATCCACCGGGGAAAAGGTAGTAGGACGGTGATGCTGCGGCCAGTTAAATTCAATTCCACCGGAAATCCAGGGGCCTGTCAGTCCTACCAGCGCCGGTTTGATCACTTCATTATAGTATACAAAATCATACCCGTTTGTCTTATCATAGGCCCGCTGGATCCGCCCTCCCAGTTCCGGCAGGATCATCACTTTCAGATAATCATTTTCCAAAAAAACGGCCTTATAGTTCTGGTCTTTTTTCTCGTCATATATTTTATCGATTACAGGAAGAGGATATACCTTTCCGGAACTGCCCTGATAAACTCTCTTTTCCATGAACATGGGATTTTTGTCCGGTTCTCCTACACCATAGGTGGGTATGGAAATGATCTCCTCCCACACTTCTACCTGTCTAGCTTTATGTTCCATATCTAAAACCTCCTTTTGTTGACATCGTTTCTTATTCTATCTATAATTAGGTACAAATAGGCAGCACATCCCGGAAAGGAGACTGTTATGCAGGCAATCGGAAAAGGCATCATGCCTGATTCTCCCCTTTATTTTTATACCCCCAGCAGCTTGGCCAAAGAGATTTATTTTTATCCTCTCTGCACCGGAAAATACCACTGTGACAAAAATTATATTGTGCGCAGACATAACTATGACAGTTATCTGCTTCTTTATGTGATCCGGGGAAAAGGCTATGCCGAATGCTGCAGTCAGCCTCGCCACGCCTTAAAGTCCGGAGACTTTGCGTTGTTGGACTGTTATAACCCTCATTGTTATGGCAGCCAGGACGGATGGGACATTCTCTGGATCCACTTTGATGGACCCTTAGCCCCCAAATTTTTTTCTGTCATTTCCGCTTCCCCGGTGCTTCGTTCCCGGGATACCGACCATACCGTCAGATCCATGTACCGTCTCTTTAACGTTTTTCATGAACATGGAAAAATTGAAGAGCCTTTATTCAACAAATATCTAACAGATATCCTTACTAGTTTTCTGGCCTCCTCTGACAGCCAGGCCTCCTCCTCCAGCTCACTGATGGAAGATATCCGTACCTATATCTCCGACCATCCTCATCTGGATCTTTCTCTGAACGCGTTGGCGGAACGGGCAAATTTGAGTCCTTATTACTTTCTCCGTCTTTTTAAGAAAGAGACTGGTTTTACGCCCCACGAATATTTAATTCTGGCCAGGATCAACACAGCCAAATTCTATCTGAAAACTACCACCTTATCCATCAAAGATATTGCATACAGTTTGGGCTTCTCCAGTGAAAGCTCCTTCTGTACCTCGTTTAAAAAAATAGAACAATGTACGCCTAACGAATATCGTCAGTCTTCCTAACGGACTGGTACGATCTGATAATCTCCCAGATCGCACAGATCCAGGGGAAGATCCCTGCTTTCTGTTACATAGAAGGAAGGACAAAGGCCTTCTTTGTCAAATACCCCCTCTCCATGGGGAACCCCTTTGTTCATGACAAAAAAGCTCACTTCCGGATCATTAAACCTGGTTTCTATTAAATAAAAATCTTCTTCTTCCAGAGTATGTTCTTTCACTCTTTCTTCCAAAAGTTCCCGGCTGATTCTGGCCACCAAAAGATACATGGGTTTTGAAGCATTATTTCCCACCAGCCAGAATTCTTCCATATCCGGATGGGTTCCAAAACCAGGGAAATTTTCCCGGTTCACCGTCAGGGCAATGATCTTGTGAGGACCATATCCTTCTTCTCCTTCATATAAGGGCTTATACCAGGTGTTTCCCTCCGGTGTCTCTATTAAGAGCACCTCCTTTATTTGATGAGTTGATTATATCTCATACCTTTCCCGGAATCCTTCTTTTAAATTGCCAAAAAGTTTTTAAATATTGCTCTTTTTCTATTTTTCACGTTTTCCATTATTCTTTTGGCCATTGCGTTTTCTTCTAAATAATCTGCTTTTTTGTAAGTTAATTATCTATTTTGCACAATTTATTTTCATTTTTCCAGAAATTTAATCCTTATTTTTATATATATTATCTAATTTTTTCCATTTCGCACTTTTCTTCAATTTAGATTTATTGCTCTATCCATTTAAAACCTGATCTTTCTCATTATCAAAGCTGAACCCGGGCCACTTTCCTATATATAAATATATAAAAACTGCCGCAAATACCCCGGCTCTTTCTAACCAGACTATTTACGGCAGTCATATCTCTTCCTTTGCTTCTAAAATGTTAGGAAACCGCATACTTATCCAGAATATTCATAAAATGCAGATCCTCTTCACAGAATTTTACAGTCAGCTCTTTTGTGAGATCCAGGCTCAAAACACCCATCAGTGATTTGGCGTCAATGACCATGCGATTATAGGAGATATCCACATCGTAGTCACACGTCTCGGCTGCCCGGACAAAGTCTCTCACAGCATCCATCTGTCTTAATTTAATCTTTCTTTCAGACATCTTCAAGCCACCTCCGTTGATAAAATAAGGATTTAACCCAACTAATTACAGATCTAAGGCCCTCAAAATCAAGTTGATGGAATTATGCCATTTTTCACTCCATTTGTCAAGACGTCAGACCTATTCTGATTATTCCCTATTTCTTCTATCCTATGCGAAACAGTCTGTTTTTTCTTATAATGCCTGAAAAAAATAGTAAATTTCTCCAGAAGATCCGCTTGCGTTTCTTGTCTTTCCTTTCTAAAATAGTGGTTTCCCTGTCTGAAGCGGAAATTTTTTTGTCGAAAACCGTCGAAATCCTGCTCTTTATCAATTTTTTTCAAACTTCATGTTCTGTCATGTGTTTCCAGTACTTCTTCGGCATAAAGTTCATCTGACATCTGGGATTGATCCGCTCCTCTATGGCAATACTTTTCACAAATCCCTTCCACAGCCGGGCAAATTCCTGCTCTTTCCTGGAATAGCTGCGGATCAGCGTCTCCTCCAGATCCACCTCCTCCAGAACCACCCAGCCCTTTCCCGCAGGATGAACCAGGCATTCCCTGTGGGTTCTGTCATAAATGGCAAAATTCATTTGAGGAAAGCGATCTGTAAAATGCTCCCCAAGGGTGGCCAGAATGTGATTTTCCGGCTCGATCTCTGAAAACATCAGAGAAGCGTGAGCTTCTGTCAGCTCCAATTTTTCCAGGCGCCTGTCCTCTGTTGGTGCGATCTTATAACCGCCGTCTTCTTCCCTATCCAAAACCGGAAGAATATCCCCCGCTTCCCTTTCCGCCCACTGCTGCCCTTTTTTTAGGTTGTGTTCCACCCCTGCCAGTTCCCGAAAACGCACAAACATCTTGTAGCGGTGGGCTTCATTTCCCACCCTCCTGGATAACTCAAACGTCTTCCTTACTGCAGGATCCTGAAGTTTTCTGGTGACATTCTTCTGCTTTAAAACAGCAAGCCCCAATACCAGAGTAGAAAAAATAGCTTCTCCTTTCTCGGGATCATGAGCCAGAGCAGCCTGATAGATCACCTGATAATCCTCCCACCCCATTTTTCTTCGAATCGTTTCCGCCACCCTGGCAGCTTTCTCATGATCTGTCTCCACCTGACAGTAAGAGGAAAAAAGGCTCATAGTATGTCCCTCTCCCGGCTGAATCGTCACATTCGCCAACCCCAGACGGCTGTCCCAGGCCTCGTAAACTGCTGTGAAAATGCCGTCTACACTGTCCTCACACTGAAAGATCGTTCTCATATCCGTCTCCTCCCCTCCCAAGCTGCAGCAGCTGACTGCTGTTCATTCCCTCCACAGAAAAGGTGTCATCAAACAGGGACAGCTGGCGGTAGGTCTGAGTCTCAATGGGCAGCCGTTCCTTCACATTCAGAAGATTCCGCAGGATAAAATCCTCCTCCATCTTGATGGGATACATCATCCTTCCCTCACAGGTAATAAAGTAAACAGCCCTTTTCAGCACTACCCCCATCTTTTTCAGGGAAGGATAATCCAGCTTCCCAAACTTTCTGGCCTTCACGATGCGCAGCGCGGACTTGGGTCCGATGCCGGGAACCCGCAGCAGCTTTTCATAAGGCGCCCGGTTCATCTCCACGGGAAATTCCTCCAGATGAGCAAGCGCCCAGTCACACTTGGGATCCAGCAGCATATTAAAATTAGGATGCTTTTCATTCAAAAGCTCTCCAGCCTGAAAACCATAAAACCTCATCAGCCAGTCTGCCTGATAAAGACGATGTTCCCGCAAAAGAGGCGGGCCTCCCGGAAGCACCGGAAGCAGCGGATCTTCATTCACAGAAATAAACGCAGAATAAAATACCCGTTTCAGTTCAAACTTCTGATACAATGACTCTGCCACAGAAATAATCTGAAAATCACTCTCAGGAGTAGCCCCGATGATCATCTGAGTGCTCTGCCCTGCCGGGACAAACTTGGGCGCCTGCCGGTACATCATCAGTTCATTTTTATTCTCTGCCAGCTTCTTCTGTACCTGGCGCATGGGAGCCAAAATCTTCTGCCTGGTTTTATTGGGAGCCAGCTTTTTTAGCCCCTCAGCAGTGGGCAGCTCCAGATTCACGCTCATACGGTCTGCCAGAAAACCGGTCTTCTCAATGAGAAGAGGATCCGCTCCCGGAATCGCTTTTACATGGATATATCCCCGAAACTGGCAGACCACCCGCAGCCGGTACAGCGTCTCATAGATCTGCTCCATCGTATAATCCGGACTATAAAGTATCCCGGAGCTCAAAAACAACCCTTCGATCATATTCCTCCGGTAAAACTCCATGGTAAGGGTACATACCTCCTCCGGGGTGAAGGATGTGCGAACCACATCATTGGAACAGCGGTTCACACAGTAATGGCAGTTGTAAATACATTCATTGGTAAACAGGATCTTCAACAGGGAAATACATCTGCCGTCTGCGGAAAAGCTGTGGCAGATACCCGGGGCAGTACAGTTCCCCATATGTTTCCCATCCCCGCCCCGATCTACGCCGCTGGAGGTACAGGCCACATCATACTTGGCCGCATCCGTAAGAATATTCAGTTTTTCAAACAGACTCAGCTCCTGACAAATATGCATCCCCGCGCTCCCTTCTCCAAACACTTCTCCCCACTTCCTGCGCCGCAGAACGAAAAATCCTGCAGCGCAGGATCCCCGCCTTTGTTGGGTCGCATTTGCGGCAGAATTCCACTGCGCCGCAATGTGCTCCTCCACGGAGTTCTTTTTATTTGATTAAAATTCCCCATCAAACAAAAAAGAACGTTTGTTCTATCATCATACTCCGGTTTCCCGATGATGTCAAGAACAAACGTTCGTCATTCACTGCGATCTTCTGCTTCCGCTCCGGCCCCGGATTCCGCCCCGGCACCTCAGCGTCACATTTTTCTTAAAATCTCCACAGCTCTGTCAAGGTACTCATTCTGTACCTGTGCAAATTTTCCTGCATCTGCAGCCTCTGCCAGGGAAGGATCAATGGGAATCTGTCCTGCCAGGGTAAGCTCCAGTTCCTTTGCAGCCTCCTCAATATGGCTTTCACCGAAGACTTTGATGATCTTTCCACAGTCCGGGCACTTTAAGAAACTGTAATTTTCCACAACGCCCAGAATAGGAATGTTCATGGTCTTTGCCATATTGTAAGCTTTTTTCACGATCATCTGCACCAGATCCTGGGGAGAGGTCACTACCATAATTCCCTCTACCGGCAGGGACTGGAACACCGTCAGGGGCACATCCCCTGTTCCCGGAGGCATATCCACCAGCAGATAATCCAGTTCTCCCCAGATGACCTCTGACCAGAACTGCTTTACCATATTGGCAATCACCGGTCCTCTCCAGATCACTGCCTGCTCCGGATCCGGCATCAGAAGATTCAGGGACATTACCTTCACATCATTGGCTGCCAGCTCCGGCAGGATGCCCTCATCCGATGCCTTGGCCGGACCGGTAAGACCGTACATTTTGGGAATGGACGGGCCTGTGATGTCCGCATCCAGAATACCCACCCGGTATCCCCTGGCTGCCAGCAGATTCGCCAGAGAAGCCGTCACCAGGGACTTGCCCACGCCTCCCTTGCCGCTGACTACGCCTACTACATGCTTTACTTCCGTATATGCATTTGGTTCTACCTGAAAACTGGAGGGGCCTTTTGCGCTGGGGCAGCCTTCACAGCTTTCTTTGGTACAAGATGAATTATTACAGCTTTTTTCCGCCATGTTCTTTCCTCCTGAAAACATTCAAAATATCCTTATTATCATATACCCTTCCACTGGAGAATGCAAGGCGTTTTATATCTCTCCCGCATCCCGCTCCAGCAGTTTTTGCAGATAACTGCTTACCACCCGGGAAAAATTCCGAATATCCCGAATATAGGCAAAATCCTTTCCAAAAATCCTTTTTTCTGCCGCCAGATCCTGTTCTTTTCCAGTAAAGACTCCCAGCACCGATACTCCGCTGCCTCTTAGGGAGCGCACCTCAAATGCAGTATCCTTCACCGCATATTCTCCGCTGTAAGCAGCAGGATTGCGGCTCCCCGGCCGGTTCACGATCACATCATTGGGCCGCCCATCACTTAGCACGATCAGAATTTTATTTTCCTCTTCCCTGGCCAGAAGGGAATCTCCGGCAGCCCGGATGGCCAGGCCGTCCCGGTTATTGGAAGAAGTGGTATACTCCAGAACCTTTTTATTCTCTGATCGCGGCGAATCATAATCCCGAAACCGCTGCATTACTGTATAATCCCAGAAGGTACAAAAACTCATGATCCGGTGGGGAATCTTCACATTGCTGAGAGCTTCGCTGATCATATAAGCCTGAAGAGCCACCTGTCCCTGCCGGTCTCTCTGAGAACCGCTGGCATCCATCAAAATCTCCACCACAAACTCCGAAGATACCTGCCTGGTCTTTCGGATAAACAGATTTCCCGGTTCTCTTACCCGTCCCACCTTCCAAAGCTTCCTGGGCACGATCTGTCCATACCTGGAAGGTATTTCCTCCGGCTGCGTCCGAAGCACCAAAGAGCGGCGGAGAAAGTCTGTCATTGCCTCCACATTCCGCTTCATGAGATTCTGGCTGTTTAAAAACAGCCTCTGATTATTTCGGGCCTGCGCTTTTGCATTCACCAGCTGAGCATTTGTCATCACCGGATCCGACAGGATCCCGTCAGTATAAAACAGTCGGCAGTCTTTATGCGCTCCCCGGCAGAGACGGAAATTCATCTGCCGCTGCTCCAGACTGCTTAGATAAGAGCGGCCGTAGCTCTTTTCAATGTAGCTGTACATCCGCTCCACTGCCTCCTGATCCAACACCACCACCCGCCTGGTCTTTCCCTTCTGCGTCTCTTCTGATCCTTTTTCTTCCTGAAACGCTTCCGTAACCGTCATCTGCTGCTCCAGCTGGGAGACATACTGCTCCAAAAGTTCCTGATCTGCTTCCTCCTCCAGATAATCCTTCCAGTCAAATTCTTTTAATTCCTCCAGGGTGGCAGAGAGCACATGAGCCAGATCTCCGTGTTTCTTCACAAAGGAGGGATCCACCAGGTCATTGTACAGCTCGTCTACCGTTTTGATCAACTCCATGGTATCCCTGGCAGTCTCCATAGCCCGCACCTTTTCCAGCGGCTTCCGTATCCGCTGTTCGCACTCCCACTGTCCGTCCAGGATCCCCCGCATCAAAACAAGCTTCATCTTTCCCGGAAGATTCTGACTCAGCCTGCCAAAGCGGTGCTCCAACAGATATTCAAACGCCCGGCGGCGGATCTCCACCACTCCCGGCCGTTCTTTCACCACTCTTGGATACGCTGCCATATCTACACAAAGCTGGGTCAGAGACATCAGCGCCACCTGATCTGCTCCGTAGTACACCTTTTTTACCAGATACAGCGCAAATTCATTCTTGTCAAAATAGCGGTCAAAGGCTCCCTGCTTAATGGCATCATACATGGCTGCATACTTGGACTCCCAGAAAGAATCCACATCCAGCCCTGTATCCAGCTTATAATTGCCGCTCACCGTCCACATGAGATTCTTCATCCTGGTCTCGATCTCCTGCCGCTTTTCTTCCTCCTCATAGTCCCACTCTTCTGTCAGTAGGTTTTCCATGGACGCCTCCTTGTTCTTTTATCCTTTTTTATTCATGGGAGCATCAGGATCTCCTTCTGTTCTCAGGCACATTTGTTTCCTCACCGGCAGGTGCAAAATCCAAAAACTTTCCTCCCCGATCTCAGAAGATTCTCCCTGGTCCCCATTCCTCCGGTATCCTGGTCATCACAATATCTTCCACCAGCTCCCGTTCAAACACATCAAAACTTTTGTTTACCACTCCCATGCGCAGGGCGAGTCTGGGGGAAAGTCCTCCCTGTATGGTCTTTAAAGCCCCCACCAGCCCCCGCATATCCAGCGGCTTGGTCGAAATCTCGTGATTGGAAGCCTTGGTCTGCAGATCCAAAAACAAACCGCAGATCTGCTCCATACCCTCCTGCTTCATCTCCGGAAACAGGTAGGAAAGCACCCTGGATATGGTCTGCTCATCTGCCGGCGGCATATCGATCACCAAAAACCGGGACACCAGCGCCTCATTCAGCTCCTTAGTCCCCGCATACCCGTAATTCATAGTACCAATAAAACGGGCAGCCTCATGCATCTGAAGCTTTTCGTATCCGGGCACGTCCAGCACCCGGCGATAGTCCAGCGCTGCATGAAGCACGGAAACCGCATCGTTTTTTGCCATATTCACTTCATCCAACACTGCAAAGCCTCCGTACAGGGCGCTGTCATATACCGGCCCGGTGCGAAGCTGCACCTCATTGTTCCGGAAAGTGTCCGTACCAATGAGGGTACTGCTGTCTGTATTTACATGGAAGGAAATGTTGTACATGGGACGCCCGAACAGCCATGCCAGATTCTCTGCCAGCACATTTTTTCCTGTGGCCTTTGTCCCGGTCAGGAGAATATTCTCTCCCTGAAGCAGGCCATAGGCTGCCATCTCAAAAATTTCCTTTCCATAAAAGGGGATCTCCGGCTGAACCAATCGGTTTTTCACCTGCTCCGCCACCGGATACTGTTCCCGAAACCGGCGGATCTGTCTTAACAGAGCCGTATCAATGCCCTGCTCCTCCATATATCTGAAAATCGTTTCCATTTTTTGCTTCTCCTGCTTTCTCAAAACTGTATAACCCTAAAACTCTGTGAAGGAGTAGCGCTGCCGGATCCCGGAAGCATTGATATCATACACAATGGTGCCGTTCTCCAGAACTGTTTTTTCATAGGTCATATTCTTATCCTTAAATTTTTCCCGGATAAAAGCATCCGTATCCTCCAGCTCCACCTCGTCAATAAACACATCTCTCATCTGATTATTGGCACACTGATTAAAGATTTCCCACACTGTCTCATAATTTTTTTTCATCTTACTGCTTCCTCCTGTCTTTCCAGTCCTGCCAGGGTATCTAGGATTTCCATAGCCACAGCTTCTTTGCTCATCAGCTCCAGCTGTCTGGATCCCTGCCTGGTGATCAGTGTCACCACATTGGTGTCTGTCCCAAAGCCGGCTCCTGCCACTTTTACATTGTTGGCTGCAATAAGATCCAGATTCTTCCGTTCCAGCTTTTCCCGAGCCCGCTCCTCCAGCCTGGAGGTCTCCATGGCAAAGCCGCACAGGAGCTGTCCTTTCTTCTTATGTTCTCCCAGGTACTGCAAAGTATCCTCCGTTCGCTCCAGCGCAATAGAAAGCTCTGCATCCGACTTTTTCAGCTTTTCATCCGCCCGGACTGCAGGACGGTAATCGGCCACTGCTGCTGCCTTGATGATCATATCCTGTTCTTTGCTTCTGGAGGTCACTGCCTCAAACAGCTCCCTGGCTGTAATGACAGGAACCACTTCCACAAAATGCGGAGGCTCCAAAGCCACGCTTCCCGTCACCAGAGTTACCTCAGCGCCCCGGAGCATCGCCATCCTGGCCAGAGCGTACCCCATCTTTCCGCTGGAATGATTGGTGATATAGCGCACCGGATCAATAGCCTCCTGGGTAGGTCCTGCTGTGATCAGGATCCTCTTTCCCTTCAGATCCTTGGGAAGCGCAATTTCCCTTAAAACATACTCCAGGATCAGCTTTTCCTCCGGAAATTTCCCTGCGCCTGTATCTCCGCAGGCAAGATAGCCCACCGCCGGAGCGATCACTTTCCATCCATAGCGGCGCAGCGTCTCCTCATTGTCCCTGGTCACCGGGTTCTCATACATCCGGGTGTTCATAGCCGGAGCGATCAGTTTGGGGCACTGGCAGGCCAGCATGGTAGTGGTCAGCATATCATCTGCCAGCCCATGAGCCAGCTTGGCCATCACATTGGCGGTTGCAGGCCCCACGATAGCCAGATCTGCCCGCTTGGCCAGTTCCACATGTTCTACCTGAAACTGAAAGTTCCGGTCAAAGGTATCAATGAGGCATTTATTTCCTGTAAGACTTTCAAAGGTAATGGGATTGATAAACTGCGTCCCGTTTCTGGTCATAATCACATGTACATCTGCATGCTGCTTCTTTAATAAACTGGCCAGATTTGCTGCCTTATAGGCCGCAATACTTCCCGTAACCCCTATAATCACGGTCTTTCCTTTCAGCATTTTTTCTTCCTCCTTCTTGCAAACACCCTCTGAGGGATCTCAAATACAAACACGATGCCAAGCACAATGGCAAAGGCTGTCTTAACAGCCAGATAACCATTCTGGGCTGCCAGCCCGGTTTCATCGGTTACAAAATAATAGGCCATCCAGTACACCTGAGCTCCCGGCACCAGGGGAAAAATCCCTGTAATTAGAAATACTGTCACCGGGCAGCGCTTTCGGATAGCTGTAAATCTGGATAAAAGTGCCACTGCCATAGTAGCCACCAGGGATGCCAAAATACCTCCCCAGGGAGAAACTGCCAGATACACCAGCCATCCGGCTCCTCCGATGGCCCCGCAATAGGGATAATAATTTCTGGGCACCCCATAAAGCAGGCCAAAGGCCATGGTTCCCAACGCCGCAGATAAAATCTGACTTATCGCCTGCATCATACCAGATAGCCTCCTCCCATCCCTCCATGGAGCAAAGCTGTCCCCAGACCCACTCCAATAGCAATGCACACAAAGGTGAGGAGTGCGTCCAGCATCCGGACAGACCCTGAGATATAGTCCCCATTAGCCATATCGCGAATGGCATTCACAAAGGGAACTCCCGGGATCAACGGCATGATAGACCCCATGATCATAAAATTCATATGGACTCCCACCCCCACGAACCCCAAAAATCCGCACAGCAGCGTTACAAGAGCACTTCCTGCAATGTTGAACACAATCTTTGATAAGCGTTCTCCCATTCCAAGCACAAACAGATAAAGCAGCAGTCCTGCAGCTGACGCAGAAAATGCATCCTGAAGGTTTCCTCCAAACAACACGCAAAAAGCACCGCTTCCCAAACCTGAGGCCAATATTCTGGCCCATCTGGTCTTTCCCTGCATATTCCGGATCCGCTTAAGCGCTTCTCCAGCCTCCTGTACTGTATACTTTCCCTGGACGATCTCCCTGGAAAGCTGATTTACTGCAACCACCTTATCCAGCTGAGCGCTGCTCACCGGAATATGCTGCACCTTGGCAAATACCTGCTCCCTGGTATCTCCTGCAGTGACAAAGATCCCGTTGCTCAACACAAAAGCATTCCCGGATTCCAGTCCGTAATGATGACAGATCCGATCCATAGTTTCCTCCACCCGGAAGATTTCCGCACCATTTTCCAGAAGAATGTGACCGGCCTCCAAGGCTGTTTCCATCACCTCTCTGGTCTTTACCGGCGGTTCCTGTACTGAATAAACCTGCCTGTTTCTGCTTTCTCTCTCCTTCTCCTGAACCGCCATTTCCTCTGTATCCTTCCTGTTCCTATCCTTTGGTCCCCTCTTGTCCCAGACAGCCGAAAACCGTTGCCATACTATCCCGATTTTAACATTTCACTCCTGGACTGTAAACCTCTTTCTTCTGCCGGAAACCCTCTCTGTTTCTTTTTTTCCAAGACTGCAGCCCTTTTTCCCTTTCAACCCCCTGCCGTTTTCCTGCCTTCAATCCGATGAGAGCTTTTGAAAATTTCATATTGTACCTGAGAAGGGAACGTGCTATACTTTCCCTGTATTGTATCCCCTTTTGGGGAATAATAACAAGGAGGAAAAAGATTGAAAATGAAAAGTAGAGATTATCCATTACCTTAATTGCATCACAAGAAAGCCATCTTTCGGTGGCTGCTTTAAAAATTGAATATTAAGAATGTTAAGGTTATGCGGTTGCTGACT